>Ga0187771_10000672_pt1 | contig 21408 bp, 22 predicted proteins | sample 0116_SJ02_MP15_1_FD_133139 | JGI IMG/M metagenome (GOLD analysis project Ga0187771, IMG submission 133139) | Tropical peat soil microbial communities from peatlands in Department of Meta, Colombia - 0116_SJ02_MP15_10_MG | ecosystem: Environmental > Terrestrial > Soil > Wetlands > Peat | place...
AGGAGGAGCATCGGCGCGCCGGCGAACTGACCGCCGACCTTGCCGGCGTTCGCGCGGAACTCCTCGATCACTTGCCGGTTGAATTCGCTCAATTCAGACATGTCTGCTCCTCCTGCGATCGCAACTCGAGAATGCGAACCGTGTGACGAACGGCTCCGGACGCCGTCGATATTGCTCGGCGCGGCTGCGCTCCTCGTCAGGCGGCTTCATACGCAGGGAAAGAAGATATCGAAATTTCCAAAGTCTTTGCGTAATGCTTTGCAGCCGGAATCGGTGTAGGTCCCTTCGATCTCCAAATCTTTCGGAGTTATAAGCGTTGCATTCGCGGTCGACTTGCACGAGCTGCCTGAGATTTTGAATTTGAAAACAATAGTTTTGCCATCCGGCTTGATCTTGGCCGTGAAACTGCCTCCGGGGCTACTGGGGTAAGTTTCTGCCCAGGTTCCAGTGAGCTTGGACTTTTCCTGAGTGCCGACGGTCAGAAACAAAGTGGCCTTGAGCGCTTCGTGATCGTCTACAGACCCGCACCAGGTACCGAGCTCGATCGTGGGTGGCTTCTTCGCACCAATCGCGCCGGCAGTTTGCTCTGAATCATCCTGCGCGGGAGATTCGGTCGCATCGCCCAAATCCTGGGCCCACGCGACAGCGCCGCCGGATGTTCCATGCGATGTGAGCCATCGCGCGCGAGCCGGCACGAACACCGCAACCAACAACCCCGCCAACACCAAACACATCTTCCGCCTCATCGTTCCCTCCTCGCCGGCCTCCGCTGCCAACCGGCCCCGGAAATCGTAGCATCGATTCGGCGGGCGGCGAAGCCGCGACCCGGATGTTGGCGCGATCGATAGTCGCTTTTTTCGAGGGAAGCCCGGCGGGGCCAGAGAATCGATCGCCTACACCGCCGGCGGCACGGGCTCTTCCTTTTCTTCGTGGACTTCGGTGAGCGTCGCTTCGCTGAGAAGCAGGAGGCTTGCGGCGGAGACCGCATTTTCCAGCGCGATTCTCGCCACCTTGGTCGGATCGATGATTCCCGCCTCGACGAGGTCGCACCACTGTTTGCGCGCCGCGTCGAATCCGCGATTGCCGGAGCCGGTGCGCATCTCATGCACGACCACGCCGCCATCGACTCCCGAGTTCTCCGCGAGCTGCCGTGCGGGCGCCTCCAGTGCTCGCTTGAGGATCTGGAGCCCGGTGCGATCGTCGCCCGTGCACTTGTCTTCCTCGCGCTCGAGCGCCTCGATTGCGCGCAGCATCGCCAGCCCGCCGCCCGGAACGATCCCCTCGGCGACCGCGGCCTTGGTCGCGCTGATTGCGTCGTCGAGCGCCTCCTTGCGGCTCTTCATCTCGGCCTCCGATGGGGCGCCGACGCGGATCACCGCAACGCCGCCTGCGAGCTTCGCGAGGCGTTCGCGGAGCTTCTCGCGGTCGTAGTCGCTGGTGGTCTTGTCGATGAGTTGGCGCAGTTGGCTCTTGCGCGCTTCGATCGCAGCCTTGTCGCCAAGGCCGCCGATAACCTTGCAGTTGTCGCGGTCGGCCACGACCCTCTTCGCGCGGCCGAGGCTCTCGAGCTTCAGATTTTCCAGCCGGTATCCCATCTCTTCGGAGACCACCTGGCCGCCGGTCAGAACGGCGATATCCTGGAGCATCTCCTTGCGCCGGTCGCCGAAGCCCGGCGCCTTGACCGCGGCGCATCTGAGCGCCCCGCGCAACTTGTTCACGACCAGCGTCGCAAGCGCCTCGCCATCGACGTCCTCCGCCACGACCAGCAACTGATCCCCGCTCTGCGCGATCTGCTCGAGGAGCGGGACCATGTCTTTCATGATCGTGATCTTGCGATCGGTGAGCAGGATCAGCGGATTCTCCAGCACCGCCTCCATCTTGTCCGGATCGGTGACGAAGTACGGCGAGATGTAGCCGCGGTCGAACTGAAGCCCCTCGACGACTTCGAGCGTGGTTTGCGTGGTGTTCGACTCCTCGACCGTGATGACGCCCTCGCTTCCGACTCGCTCCATCGCCTCGGCCACCATCTCTCCGACCGTCGCGTCATTGTGGGCCGAGATGGTAGCGACTTGCGCCTTCTCGAGCCGGCTCTTGACCGGGCGCGACAGCGCGCGCAGCGCGCCGACTGCCGCGGTCACGCCGCGATCCAGCCCGCGCTTGAGGTCGATCGCGCTCGCCCCCGCTGCGACGTTGCGGACGCCATCGGCAAATATCGCGTGTGCGAGCAGCGCGGAGGTGGTGGTGCCGTCGCCAACCGCGTCGCCGGTTTTCTCAGCGGCCTGCCGGATCATTTGCGCGCCAAGGTTCTCGGCGGCGTCCTTGAGCTGGACTTCCTTGGCGATCGTCACTCCGTCGTTGCATACCACCGGAAGGCCGAACGACTTCTGGATGAGGACGCACTTGGATTTCGGCCCCAGCGTCACGCGGACCGCATCCGCGAGCGCCGCCGCTCCGCGCAGGAGCTTCTCGCGCGCTTCCGAGCGAAACAGAATCTGCTTGTAGTTCATTTTGCCGCCACCTATTGGCGCACTTCGAGTTGGTTGATGACCTTGTCCACCCCGAACACGCACCATGCATCGTTCTCGGCAGCGCGCCGCTGCTGAGCGTTTGCCGCAATGCCAGCGAGCGTGACGACCGCATCGCGCGTGCCCACGCGAATCTCTTCCCCATCGATCAGCGGGTCCTTCTCCAGCACCATCCGGACCGCATCGGTGATTTCAGCGTCGCTGTCCTCCTCGGGCGGTTCCACCTCGATGCCGTTTACGACATCGCGGACTCCGGGGACCCACCACGCCAGGGCTCCGGCCAGACGCTTGTGTGAGAGGCTCTGCACGCGGCCATTGAGCGTCACCACGCCATCCTCGGCCGCGATCTCGATTCCGCGTCCCGGGGCGGCCCTCAACTCGGCGGACTCGCCGGGCGCACGAACCGTGACCGCATAGCGGCCCAGCGCGGACTCCTCGATGAACGCGGCTCGAACGTGATCGCGAACGGCGCCGTCGCCTGCCCGCTCGACCGGCGCGACGCGCAGCCGGTCGATGATGCCGATCACACCCGGAATCGCCGCGGCCGCCTCGAGGCCAAGCTTCTTCGCGGCGACGTCTGCGACCTCGCCCTCGAGCGTGAGGTTGCCGTCGCTATCGAGGTCGATTCGGAGGGGATGGCGGTGCAGATCGACGCGTCCCTCGCGTTCCAGTGCTGCGCGGACGTGCTTAACGATCGCTTCCTGGGCTTTCGTCAGCATCGGCAGACCAAACCGCCCGCCAATTGGCGCAGCAAATCGCCTGCCAATCGTGAGCCGTCCGAAAGGGCTAGGTTAGGCGGCGCAACGATTGGCGCCCACAATCGATGACTCCGAACGATGCACAGGACCTGTCACCGATTGCGTCATGGCGGTGAGCGCGTATGCGCCGACGTGACGCGTTTCGTGCGTACGCGCTTGCCGCCACCCATCCAGCCCGCGCCGAATACTACGCAATATTGCTCGTGGGAGACCCGCCTCGATGGCATGGTCGATGCTCCGCCGGTTCGTTGGTGACCGCCGTCGATATGGGTGCCAACAATGGATGAAAAATCATTCGTTCATGAAGTGGCCGTACGCGTCCGATGCGACGAACGGCGCGCGGAAAGCCTGATCTTTGCCGTCTTCACGGAGCTTCGCGACCGCCTCACGCCTCGAGAGGCATCGGACGTCGCCGCGCAACTCCCCGTCCCGCTCAAGCGGCTATGGCTCTCGTTCGACCGGCCTGAGCGCCAGGTGCGCCGGGTCCACCTGGCCGAATTCGTCGGCGAGGTCCGCAGGATGGCGGGGTTGCCGGATGACATCGAGGCGGAGCGGGCAATCCGCGCGGTCTTCAAGGTCCTCCAGAAATCGCTGGGAAGCCCAACTGGAATCTCCGGCGAAGCATGGGACGTAATGAGCCAACTGCCGCGCGATTTGAAGCAGTTATGGATTGCCGCGGCCGAGGAGGAATCGTCCTGAATTCACAAGACGCTCCTTAGAGAGGTCTTATGCCGGTCAATGTAGTCAAAACGCCGGAAGATGAAATCGCGTGGGAGCGCGCGAAGGAAGCCGCGAGCGAGCAGTATCCCGGCCTAACCGGCCCGCGCTACTACCGAATCGTGATGGCCATCTTCAAGAAGATGACCCATCGCGACGGCCCATCGATGGCGCGCCGCGCCCGTCGGGCCGCGCGATAGGTTTCACGCGCGCGCGCGCAGATGCCCCGGCTTGTCTCGGCGCGCCGCTCAATCCCGGCGAACGATAAAACGAAACCCTAGCGCTTGAGTTCCTTCGCCAGTTCGACGTACCGGTCCCACGGCGTCGCGACCCAGGTCTCCGTGGTCGCATGCCCGAAGGTGCGAACGAGGAGTGATACCTGGGTTGCGACCTCTGGATCGGGCGCCTCGAAGATGTCGAGGTAATCGCACGCGCCCAGCACCGCGTAGTTCGCGAGCCATTTCACCTTCGGGCATTCGCGCTTGATCCGATCCTCGACCTGCTTGTTCAGTTGCACGACCGACTCGGGACGCGTGAGCGCCTCGGGGGAGAGCCTTGTGAGCATCACATAGGTGGCCACGATGCATTCCTCCCGTTAATCAGTTGGGTGCTTTGTTCGCAATTACGGTCCGCAGCTTGATTTATCGATGACTGACTATATCGCTTAGGGATTCGCCGACGTTCAGGCGAGATGCCGCATCGGCGAGCATCGGCGCGACGCTCAGCACCTGCATCGGCAGCGCGATCTTGGCCGGCTGCGCGAGACTGTCGGTCACGACCAGACGTTTCAGGTTCAGCGCGCCGAGGCGCTCGATGGCGGGTCCCACCAGGAGCGCATGAGTCGCCACGACCGTTATTTCCGCCGCACAGCCGGCAGAAAGGAGCGCCTTCGCTGCGGCCTCGATAGTTGCTCCGGTGGAAATCATGTCATCGACGATGACCGGCGTGCGGCCGCGCACATCGCCGACAATATCCACTACTTTTACGGCTTCACCACTCAGGCGAACCTTGTGAACGATCGCAATCGGCAGGCGCAGAAGCTCCGCATAGCGTTCGGCCAGCTTCGCCGCTCCCAGGTCCGGGGAGACGATCACGCCCTGGCGGCCGACGAATGTATCGACGCCATTGGCGAGCAGCGCAACCGCGCTCAAGTGTTCGAGCGGCGAGGCGAAAAATCCTTCGAGCGACACGGTGTGGAGATCGACCGCGACAATCCGGTCGAATCCCGCGGTTGAGAGCAAGTCCGCCGCCACCCGCGCGCCGACCGCCTCCCTGCCGACCGCGCGGCGATCCTGCCGCGCATAGCCGAAGTACGGAACGATCGCAGTCAGCCGCCCTGCTCCGGCGCGCCGGCATGCGTCGGCCAGGAACAGGAGCTCCATAAGGTTTTGGTCCACCTGCGGGCCGGTCGGCTGAACGATATACACGTCCGCGCCGCGCACGGTCTCCTGCACCTCCACGTGGAGTTCAGTGTCCGGAAAGCGTCCAATCATCCGGTGCGCAGAGCGGGTGCCCAGCTTTTCTGCAATCGAATCGGCCAGGGCCGGGTTGGCAGACCCCGAGAGCACGACAAGGTTCATCTGGATTGCCTCACTTGCGCCGCGACGCGCTTGCGGACGCGGCTACACAGGATGTTGAGAAAGGCGAGAGCATCGCGATTCGAGCGGCCTGCTGTCTCAACATCCTGCTATGGCGCCGGCGCGGCGGCGGGCCGGGGATGCTGCGCTTCTTCGAGCATCCGGATGACTTCCTCATCGCTCACCTGATGGAAATCGCGGTAGAACTGGCCCACTGCGAAAAATTCCTCGGGGCTGCTCAGGCAAATGATCTCATCCGCCTCGCCTTTGAGCGCCTGAAGCGTGGATGGCGGCGCTACCGGCACGGCGAGCACCAGGCGCGCAGGCATCGCGCGTCTGGCGCCGCGAAGAGCCGCGCGCGTCGATCCACCAGTCGCGATTCCATCATCGACGACGATTACCGTGCGTCCCTCGAGCCGAAGCGGCGGGCGTCCACCGCGATACGCCTGTTGGCGGCGGTGTATCTCCTTCAACTGCTTTCTTATCTCGCGGTCCAGGTACTCGCGCGAGACCCCGAGGTAGCTCATCACTTCCTGATTAAGAACGCTCTCGGGATGGTCGCCATCGACGATCGCGCCGATTCCCAGTTCCGGCTCATTGGGAGCGCCGAGCTTGCGCACGACTATCACATCGAGTTCCGCATCCAGCGCTCGCGCCACCTCGAGCGCGACCGGCACACCGCCTCGCGGAATGCCGAGCACAATCGGCCGATCCTTTTTGAATTTGAGCAGCGCCGCGGCCAGCGCCCGGCCCGCCTCGGCGCGATTCGCGTAGACGGTTGCATAGTCCGACAACGGGTCGGGATCTCCCTTGGCTCGCGCCAGGTGTTGCTTGAACCACTTGGTCGCGTGCCGCACGACCGCATCGAGCGTCCCGGGCTCCTCAAACAGATGCGTAGCGCCGGGGACGATTATTAGCTGCTTCTCGCACCCGAGGCATTCATATGCGCGCTCATTCAACTCTATGACTCCAGTATCATTGCCACCGACGATGAGCATCGTGGCCGCTTTCACCCCCGGCAGGCATCGCATGGCAAGATCGGGCCGGCCGCCGCGCGATACCACTGCCGAGATCGCCGGATCCTGCGCCGCCGCGATCAAAGCCGCCGCCGCGCCCGTGCTCGCGCCGAAATAGCCAATCTCACACGGATGGGCGGCCGTCCTCCTGCGCAACCATCGCGTTGCGTCGCCGAGCCGATGGCCGAGGAAATCCACGTCGAAGACGTTCTCGCGGTCCTCGGCCTCCTCTTCCGTCAGCAGGTCGAACAGCAGCGTTCCAACCCCGGCGCGCTGAAGAGCATCGGCGACATACATATTGCGCGGACTGAGCCGGCTGCTGCCGCTACCGTGGGCGAACAAGACAATACCGGCCGCGCCATCGGGAATCGCAAGCAATCCCTCGAGTTCGATCGAATCCGATGGTATCCGGACCGATTCGGTTTGTACTTTGGCTTTGGCGCTCATCGGCGTGCACCCCAAAAACTAAGACACGCGAGCATCGGGCGTGCCAGCACTATCTCGCAGGCCGACGAAAATAACTCTCACGGACAATGATGTTCACGGGCGGGTGCCGGCCGCGCGGGTCACTGTTTAATCGGGTCTGTCGCGGATGGATACACGCGCGCGTCCAACCGAGTCATCGCCTCGGCGGTCCAGCGCCTGCCGACAATTCGATGGTGGTCTGTATCGCTCCAGGAACTTTTCCCGCGAGGCTTGCCGCAGCGCGCGCCGTTACCGCGATGCGCGCAACAGTCCGAGTGCGGCGCGCAGCTTGCCCTTGAGCAGATGGATGAGTTCGGCCTCGCCGCAAATGTAATTGTCGGGAATATCGAGAACCACAACTTTCTCCGCGTGCGAGTCGCCGAAGCGGCTGAGGATGAAGCGCCGATGCGCGTCTTCCATCACGCAAATCACGTCCGCCTCCTCGACCAGCTCCAAACTAACCTTATTCTTTGCCCAACTCTCGGTGCCCGCCGAAGTCACCCACATCGGCGCGCACATCTCCGCCAGCACCATCGCCGCCGTCGGACTGCGATCCATATTGCCCGTGCACACCATCAGGACCTTCTTCATAACGATCGGCCATCCTAGCAGAAGCATACGCGCCGCGCGTCCGGAAACCGGCTGCGGAGCCGGGCGCCCGCGCGAATGCATCGGCGAGTTGCGGCCCGAGCGCCGATCTGGTTCGTTGTCGCTGAGAGAACCTAAGGGGAGGTACGACGATGCCCGCGCGCCCGTGCATAATCATCCCTGGAATCCAGGGCTCCGCGCTTCAGAACGCTTACCCGATCTCGCCGCAAACAACCTGGTCCACTCTGGCGGTCGTCGCCGAGAAATTCACGACGCCCGACTTCGATAGCCTCGCCCTCGATGACGCAGCAGCCGCGGATCTCAAGGACAACGTCGTCAGCCGGCCGTCGCAACTGCTCGAAATCGCGTACGGCCCTCTGGCGCAGGCGCTGCAAGGGCGCCTCCAAGCGCCGGCGTACGTATTTCCTTACGACTGGCGCTACTCGATCGTGCAGAGCGCAGAGGCGCTGGTTCAATTCGTCGTGCGCTTGCAGCAGAAGCAGATGAAGTCGGTTGGCGGGTGGGATCACCAATTCGATTTCGCGGTCCACAGCATGGGCGGACTGGTGCTGAGAGCGTTCGTCGATGCGTGGCGGAAGTCGGGCATCGCGACGCCGCCGCCGGTGGGACAAATCGTCTATATCGCGACGCCGCATCTGGGCTCGCTCGATGCGGCCGTGGCGTTGATCACCGGTGAGACTCCCTTGTTCGGCGGGCGCAAGGAGCTGCGCAAACTCGCGCGTACGTTTCCCGCCGTCTATGAATTGCTGCCGCGATTTCCGCAAGCGGTGGTCCGCGCCGGCATCGAGCTCGACATCTTTGACGAAAACAACTGGCAGAAAAACACGGTGGACCCCGATTCACGCAATAGCGGTTACGACGTTCAGCAGGTCCATCTCACCGCGGCCAAGACCGTGCTGACGAACCTCCCGTCGCCGACCGATCCCGCCTTCGGGATTCCTCCCCAGGATCAATTGGTGATCTTCGGCAACAAGTGCAAATCCGTGATGCTTCGGGTCGAAGTCGGCCCCGACCCCGACCGAATGTACGACTTCGACCATGCGACCCCGGGGCCGGGCGATGATGTCGTGCCGGTTCAGTCGGCCCTTTTAAGCGGCATCGCATCGGTGGAGATTCAGGCTGGCGATGTCTCTTACTTCCATCCCGTCGAGCGCGGCATGATGGCGTCGGACATGCACGCATTCCTTCCCGCGCTCGATGAGGTCGCTACGATCGTCGGGCGGTTCTTCCAACGGCAACGCGGGACGGACCTGTTGCCCAGGGGATTGCCGGCGGGGCGATTTCATCCCTGATGTGATCCCGGGCCGCGGGACAGCCGCTCGCCGCCGGGGTGCGTCAGGGAAACAAAAGTAGCAAGCTTGCTACAATTTGTAACTGGCGCTGCAAGGCGCCAGTGCAGGCATAAGCGTCGCACGCAAACCCGGAGCCGGACCGGACTTGGGGGCTGGGCTTCAGCGGGCGAGCAGCTTTCGGCGATTTCGCGCGGCAAATTCGGGCAATTTGATGGAATTAGCCGATGGACGCGCCAGCTCCAGACCATAATTTACACGATTAGGCGGGTTTATTGCCACTTTGGCATGCTACCTGCTCATGCACTCCCATAGCAATGCTCGAGTCCGGTGCAGTCGCGCCGGGAGATGGCACGCGGGAGGAGTCTCTAAGATGGAGGACACGAAGTTGAACACGGGATCATTTCTGATGGTCAATCGCGCTGAGGTGCTGGAAGCCACCTGCAGCGCGTGCGGCAGCCGTTTTGCGGCGAGCCCGACCGGCGACAAGACCCTGGTGGCGACGATTGGCGAAGCTGCGGCGCAGAATTTCTTTTTCTGCGGTGCTTGCGGCGAGAACATCATGGGCCGCGTGCAGCGCGAGGACGCCAGGTCTCACTATGGTTGGGACTGGGCCGTGCCGCTGAGCGAGTGAGCGCGTAAGCAGAATCAATTTCCACTGCGAGTGGGCTCAAACAGGAATCATCAACAATGAACCAACTGGGATCGGTAGCGTACAATCTGCTGGGCGTGAAGTGGAACCCGGGCTCCGAGCCGGAGGTTGCGTCAAAGCACCATCTGCTCGAGAAAGGCGTTGCGCTGGAAGAGCCGCGATGCGCGGCGTGCGGGCACGTGTTCGGCGCTCCCCGCTCCAGTGGCGAATGCTTTGACGCTGCGATTCCATATCTGGCCCCGGCGGCGCAAACCTGCGCCTGCCATGTTGAGAAACACTACTGGCTATTCGCCGGCTCATCGATTCTGATTGCGCCCGCAAGCCCTGCGCTTGCGCCGTTGTTCGAAAAATCGAAAGTGTTTATCGGCGATCGCATTCTGATCGCAAGGGCGCACTCGGGAGAAGGGGGCGCCGTACAGGTCGTGTTCTGCGCGGATTGCGGCGAGACTATCGTGGCCAAGGCAGATCGTGCGGTCCGGCAAAACTACGCGTGGGACCACCTGGTGGAATTTGCACCGCGCCCGATCCTCACGCGCATGAGACTCTTGCCGATGATCGGCAGGAGTCTCGCGCATGAGGGCGGCTACACGCTTAAGAAATCGCCGCAGAACCCTCACGATCGCGAGAACAATTCAGTGCTCGAAAGCGACGGCCGGGTCCGCGCCCTGTGCTTCGCGCGCGACCAGATCCTCGAGGGTCGGTGCCGCCTGCGCGAGATCTCGTTGCGGGCACTTCGGGCTCAGGTGCCGGTGGCCGAACTCAAGGCGGCATTCCAGGCGTTGGGCGCCACGTTCGCCCGCGCCGATAATGGCAATGATATTCTGTCGCCGCCTGAAGGGTTCCCCGCGAACCTGGACTTCCTGCGGATTCGTGGGCGTGACTTCGCCTCATCGCGCCGGACGCGCGACCACCACTCCCCCATCCACCACCCCCTTCGCACGCAGTTCGCGGGCACCGGGAGATAAGCGTAAGTTCGACGATATCGACTGGATTCGCGGGGGTCGTTATGCAGGCCGCTCGTGGACCACGCCATTGCGCACCGGCACCGCCCAGTCCCATCCGTAATGGCCCTTGGCGTCGTCGCTCGACACGCGACCCATGATGTTGTCGCCGCAGGCCGAGCAGAAAAAGAAGACTCGCGAGTCCTTCCCTATCGTGGCGACCAGGGCCTTGTCACCAGTCGGATTGGTTGCGAATGGTCCGCCGCAGGCGCTGCAGGCCAGCTCCGCGACATGTGCGCGGTTCACCATCAGAAACATGCTTGGCTGCAAATGAATTCCTCCCTCTCGGTTCGCGTGATTCTGAGCCGCACCCATCGCCGGGCGCCTTCAGATTCGAGGCATGACGCAACCGACGTGCCAATCCGGCTACCTGGGGAACTCTAGGCCCACTCCCGCACAAGCTGGCGACTTAATTCGCGAAATCACTGGGCGCGCGAACGACCGCGGCACGGTAATGACAGCCCTCCGGGGCGCCGCCGTCTGGACGCACCCGCCGGAACCCGTCGAGTCTTGTTGCAAAACATCGACGAGGGGAGCGCTTTTGCAACTGGATAACACGCTCGGCCGCGCCCGCATCCTCGGAGAGTAAGCGGGCGGTTTCGCGTCTCCCTGCCCGCGAGCCCGACCCGGGATGGCCCAGAACCCGGGCCCGGGTTGACCGTAATCCCCTGCCTTTCGGCCGACCCGCCGATAATCTTCGACAGCGATGCTCGGATGGATTGACTTATTTTAGTGCGGCATAAATAATGTAGCTGCTAAAAAGTAGCGATTTCGATGCCGAATGCTGGCAGAAATTGAAATCGTGCGAATTTGATCGAAACTGGGGGGATTGCCGAAGGTCTGCGTGGAGGCTGGGCCGGCTGTGGAACGCATTGCGAGCTGGAGGGAAGCGATGAAATCACCGCAATCGCTCACGCCGATTGTCTCGGGGGATTCCCCGTCCGAGTGGAAGACCGATGGCGACGGGGGCTATCCCAAGGGCTCGGTGCTGCTCGAAAAGGGTTTGCCCGTGTTCGAACCGCGATGCTCGGTATGCGGACGAACATTCGATCCGCCGCGCCGCGCTGGTGAAAAGTTCAAGGTCGCCCTTCAGTTCCTCCAGTCCGGACCGGCTGAGAAGCGGCTCTTCGTCGGCAACAAGGTGCTGATTGCGAATACGAACGGGCACTTGTCGCCGCTGCTCGACCGCTCAACGACGTTCGTCGGAGAACGTGTTTTGGTGGCAACTCCGTGGGTCGAGGGGGATGCCAACGTATTGATGTTATTTTGCGCGCGATGCGGGGAGAACGTCACATCGAGGACGAGCGCCCGGGGCCGCGATCACTACGCCTGGGATTGGCTCGCCGAATTCGAGCCGCATGGACTGATCCGATCCCTTGGGGCGCTCAAACGATGGAAACGGCGCGCGCGGCGATGGGGCTTTGTCCACGACGATGCTTCCGAGAAGGATCAACGCTCGACCGCGGCGGCGGCGCTACACCGCGCCATGATCGATGGCGCCATCGAGGATGCCCGCGTACGGGCGTTCCTCTATGTCCGCGACGTCCTGTTCCGAGGTCCGTGCCGGCTGCGCGCTCTGCGGATTCGCGCGCTTCGCGAGCAAGTGTCTGTGAAAGAGATTGAGAGCGCGCTTAAGACTCTCGGCGCGGTGTACCGCGTCGATGCCGACGGCGAGAAGGTCGTAATCCCGCCTGCGGAACTCTTCGACGGCTGGCAGCCCCCGCCTCCGCCTTCCGTACCGGAGCGTTTGGCTGCCCTGGATCGGCGTGCGGTCTTTTCCCCGGCTGCGCCGTAGAGTAATCGCCTTCTCCGATTGCGGGACGCCGGCCGATGAATTACCTCACAATGAAACGTGTTTCGGGCCAGCCAGATGAGCCTCACACCCTCGGAACAACGGTTGATCGATTGTGTCGGCCACGGCCGGGTCGCTGATTTTTCCGCTGCCGCAGAATCGAAACCGACTCAGGGTTACGCCTGGGGTCCGGAGCGCACGATACGCTGCGAGGTAATTAAGGCGCTCGTCACCGGCGCATCGGAGTGCCGCGTCGGCGCTGTTGGGATTGTAATCAAGGGGGCGAGAATCGCGGGACAGCTCGATCTCCGAGACGCCGAGCTAGGCTTCCCTTTTGCGCTCTGCGCCTGCTTCATCGATCGGCCCCTCATCCTGGAGAATGCATCCGCGCTGTCGATACGCCTGACGGCTTCGTGCATCAACGGGCTGAGCGCGAGCGGCTTGTCGATCGCACGCGACCTTTTTCTCGACGAACTCACCGCGACAAGCCAGGTTCAAATCGCGCGCGCGAAAGTCGGCGGCATCCTCAGCTGTGCCGATGCCTGCCTGACGAACCGCGACGCCATCGCGCTCGATGCGGACCGGGTCGCCGTAACCGGCAGCTTGATTCTGCGCGGCGCGCAGATCCGGGGCGAGGTCATCCTCGCCGGCGCGCGGATTGGGTCCGATTTGGAATGCACCGGCGCGTCCCTCGACAATCGAGCCGGCAGAGCGTTGCGGGCGGATCGGGCCAGGGTCGCCGGCGGCGTCTTTCTCTGCGACGGCTTCTCTGCCAGGGGCGAGGTCAGCCTCGCCGGCTCGGGGATCGGCGGCGATCTGACGTGCATCAATGCAGCCTTTGAGAATCACGGCCGGGTCGCGCTCTGTGCCGATAGCGCACACGTGGCCGGCGCCATCGAATTGCGCGGCGTGGCCGCCAACGGCGAGGTGAGGCTCACCGGCGCTCGATTGGGGCGCGATCTCATGTGCGAATCGAGCCGGTTGGACAACCCCGCTTCCTCTGCAATCGCCGCGCAAAGGATTGCGGTGGGCGGCTCGGTTTTCCTTGGCCCGCGCCTTCTAACCCGTGGAACGGTAGATCTCGCCGGGGCGGAAATCGGTGCGGGTCTCGATTGCGCCGGCGCATCATTCGAGGCTTTCGGGCGGACAGATTCGATCGATGGGCCGCACGAAGCTCGCGCCGCCGCCCTCATTGCCGATCGCGTGACGGTGCGAGGGACCCTTCGCCTGGAACCGGATTTCAGCGCCCACGGCGCAGTGCGGCTCACCGCAGCGGAGATAGGCGGAGACCTCTCATGCGCCGGGGCAAGTTTCGAAAATCCCGGCGGACCGTGTTTTTCGATCGAACGGGCCGCCATCGCCGGCGATCTGACATTGCCCGGCCCGGCTCGGCCCCCGATCGGAATCCTGAACCTTGCACATGCCAGAGCCGGCCGATTTCTGATCGGGCCGCCGCAGAGCTGGCCCGCGCCCGGCTGCCTCGTCCTGGATGGATTCAAATACGATCGCGTCGCCGCCGGCCCACCACCCGAACGATCGCAACGATTGAGCGCTCGCGATTGCCTGGCCTGGCTCGAAAGACAGGGCGATCGGTATGCGCCGCAGCCGTTCGATGAACTGATTCGCGCGCTGACCGCCGCCGGCCATGAGCGCCAGTCGCGCGAGATCGCAATCGCCAAAAGGAAGGCCCTGCTGAGGAAGGGCAACCTGCCCTGGTGGTCGAGAGCTTGGATCGCGCTGCTGGGTGCGACGGTGGGCTACGGTTACAGACCGTGGCTGGCGGCGCTGTGGCTCGGAGGATTCATCATCGCCGGGGCGCAAATCTTCGGCTACGCGCAGCGGTCCGGCGTGATCGTGCAATCGCAGAGCTGGGTATACCGGGACGGCTGGTACGAAGCGCACCGGACCGCCGCCCGGCTCGAGGCGTATCCGCCATTCGATCCGTACCTCTTCTCGACGGATGCGTTGGTGCCTTTCGTTGACCTTCACCAGAAGGCATTCTGGTGGCCTAACGCGAGGGGCCCGGGAGACCGCGCCTACATCGCCTGCGAAACCTACCTGGTCGCGCATGAACTTGCGGGATGGACGCTCCTCGCGCTGATGCTTGCCGCCCTTGGCGGATTGCTCAGGAAGGACTAGTTATATGCGCGGTCTGTTCACAGACAGGACATCGTATCGACTCAATCCGACGCTAAATCCCGAGTCCGCCGTCCACAGCGATGGGTTGCGGCGTCTGAACTTCCGCCGCTGAATCCGCCACGGCGTATCTATCGTGTTCTGGAGAATCTGCCGAGACAGCGAAGTAGTTAAAAAGGAGGAACCTCCCTTGCCGGCAAAATCTTTTCTCATCGTCAATCGAGCCCAACTCTTGTCAGACGCGTGCAGCGTCTGCAATGGACCGTTCGCGGCCACCCCGACCGGTGACAAGATCCTGATGCTCGCACTCGACAACGAGCAGCGGCTGTTCTTTTGCGCGGCTTGCGGCGACAACATCGTGAGCCGCCTGCTGAGCGACGACGTAAAGAGCCGCTACGCGTGGGACTGGGCCGTACCGCTGAGAGACTAGGTCTCGCAATCTCAGTGAGCGGCGCGCGCGCGCGATTCGGAAATCGTCCGCGACGCCCTTGACCCGCACTCCGCGATCCTCATAAGCGTCGTAGGTGATGGATTCTATCGGGTCCGATCTGCGCCGCCGGGGACGGCCGCTTCGTTCGCCTCGCGGTTGGGTCTCGGCCGTGATGTTCGCCCTGTGCTCGGCGCTCGCCGCCGCCATGATGACGGCGCGCGATGCGCAGAGCGCGGATGCGAAGCCGACGTTCCTCGTCGCGACTCGCGACCTGCAGGACCCGCTCTTCCAGCAGTCGGTTATCTTGATGTTGCCGCAGACCGAGTTTCCTCTGGTCGCAGGCTTGATCATCAACAAACCGACCACCGTCCCGGTGCGAGAGTTGTTCTCTCATGTCTCGCCGCTCAAGAAGCAATCTGAGACGGCGTACTTCGGAGGCCCCGTGGGCGAGGACGAGCCGGCGCTCCTGGTGCGCGGCTCGTCACCGGGCGCGGACGCGATCCAGCTATTCGACGACGTCTATCTGACCGCGGCCCCCAGAGCCATCGCGGGGATACTCAAAAATGCCGGATCGACCAAGGACCTGCGCCTCTTCCTCGGCCGCGCGCAATGGACGCGGGACCAGCTTCACGGCGAAATTCTCGAGGGCTCGTGGTACACGATGCCGGCCGACACCGAATTTGTGTTCAGCCAGGACCCCCGCGCCGTTTGGCGCGCGCTCGTCGAGCGGGGCCAACTGCTGGAAGTCGATGAGCCGCGGCTCAGGGAACCCGGCGTACTCGGGCTGATTTGCTGCACGGACGCTCTGGCATCACCGGCGCCGCGCACCGCATTCTCTCAGCTCATTTCCCGATGAACCGGCCCGGCCGGCGCTCGGCGACGGCTTTCACGCCTTCGCGGTGATCTTCGGTTCGCATCAGCCAGGTCTGCTCCGCCAGTTCGTGATCGGTCTGCGCTTTGACCGCATCCGCAATCCCGCGGCGCATCGTCGCCCTCGTCGAGACGACCGCGAGCGGCGCATTCTCGGCGATCTCGGCGGCAAGTTGCGTCGCCGTCTCGCGCAGGCGCGACGGTTCCACCAGGAAATCGGCCAGCCCCCACGCGAGCGCCTCCTCGCCGCCGATGCGCCGTCCCGTGTAGAAGAGGAGGCTCGCCTTCTGCGTCCCGACGAGCCGCGGGAGCGTGTACGTGAGGCCGAATCCCGGATGGATGCCGAGCTTCACGAAATTCGCCGCGAAACGAGCCTCGGGCGACACGACGCGAAAGTCGGCGACCAGCGCGAGCCCAAATCCGCCGCCGATCGCAGGGCCCTGGATTGCGGCCACGACCGGCTTCTTGCACGCAAACAGCCGCACGGCCTCCGTGTACAGCGGATTTCCGCCCCCCGATGCGCCCTCGCTCGGCGCCGGCCGGCTCGCGAAGTTCGCGCCGGCGCAAAATGACTTGCCCTCGGCGGCGAGCACCAGGGCGCGGCAGGCCGGCTCCTTGTCGAGACCTTCAAATGCCTCGGCGAGATTGCGAATCAAATTAACGTCGAAGAAATTATGCGGTGGACGCCGAATCTCGACCTGCGCCACGTTCCCGTCCAGCGCTACCGATACATCTCCGATTTTGGTTTCCGTCATGATGCGATTCTCCCGGTTGTCGTCCGTCCTATAGTGAATCTCTCGCTTCGCCGGATCACGCCGCCTGCGTGAGCCGGATCAGATCCGATGTCGCGCTGACATCCTCGGCACGCAGTGCGGCGTCGGCCAGCTCCTGCGCCCTGGCGCGTCCGAGCACCGGCGTCACCAGCGCCATGAACTTGCGCGTCAGGCTTTCGCGCTGCGCGGCCAGGTCGGCCGACGGCTGGCCCGAGTCCGCTTGCGCCTGAAATCGCCGCCCGCCCGATTCCACGATTACCGTGGCGCACGTGGGGACCGTCTTTTCCACCGCCACGACGCGGACGCGATCGCGCAACGCAACCAGCGCCGGATCCGCCGCCCCCGCATCGCTGAACGTCGCCAGATCGCTCGTATCCGTTCCGAGCAGCGCCATCGCGGTCGTCGCGCGCAGGCTGAATTTCGCCTCCAGGCCCGTGCGCGGAGCCTGGATGTTGCACACGCCGAAAAGCGACGGAGCAACCCGCACTTCCACCGCGTCGATCGCCTTGGGGTCTATCCGATGCTCCGCGCGAATGTGCTCGGCGGCCTGGATCGGCGCATGAGTCAGATAGCAGGACGCATGATATTTGAAGAGCGTCTCGCGGATGAGCCAGCGGCCGGCGTATCGATCGAGCGCCTCCGCCGATGGCGTCGCGCCGGCGTGCGTTAGCGCGAATCCCTGCTCGGTCTCGACGATCGCAGTGTTCGCAGTGAAGCCGCGCCGCGCCGCAAGAGCGCTGAGCAGCCCGTTCGATGCGGCCCGGCCCGCATGCAGCGGCTTCGCCATGGTGCCGAAGCCCGACTTGAGTCCCGCCGCCTGCGTGCCCGCCAGTCCCAGCGCGCGCAGCCATCCGTCCTCGGTAAGCCGCATCATGTGCGCGCACGCCGCGGCGGCGCCAAACGTCCCGAAGGTGCCGGTCGAATGGAATCCAAGCGCGTAATGCCCCGGGCCCATCATCGCACCCAGCCGGCACTCGAACTCGATTCCCGCCACCAGCCCCTCGAGCACCGCCCGGCCGCTTAAGCCATCGCTCTCGGCCAAAGCGAGAATCGCCGGAATCACCGGCGCCGACGGATGACCGCCCATCGCCCAGTGCGTGTCATCGAAATCGAGCGCGTGGCCCGCGGCTCCATTCACGAGCGCCGCCGACAGCCGCGACGCGCGCTGCTTTCGGCCGATGAGTCCCGCCTCGGAGGAGCCTTCGTTGACGGCGATCTCATCTGCCAGGATTTCCGCCAGCGGCTCGCGCGACCCGGCGACCGCAACGCCCAGGAAATCGAGCAGGCAATGGCGCGCCACCTCGCGCGCATCCTCGGGCATTCCATCGAAGCGCGCCGCGCGGACCGCACGCACCAGGGCGAGCGTCGCGCCAACCTCTTTCCCTGTTCCTGTTGTGCTCATAATCAAAAACTCCGCCGATTCATCTCATATCCCGTTTAAAATCGGAATCACTGGATAGCCGACGTTCGCCCGAAGGGGCCTTGTCCGCGAGAAAACCGACAATTTCGCGGATCAGTTCGTCGCGCCCGCGCTCCGGCCGGTCGAGATGCACGTAATGGGTCGCGTTCGCCAGGGTGACCACGCGCACGTTCCTCGCATGAACCGCGTCGTGGGCGAAGCTCTCGGCGTCCTCCTCTCGGCTCCAGAAATCGCGCTCAGAGCGCAGCACGAGCGCCGCTGCCTTGATACTCGACGCATCAAACAAGCGCCGGCCGCCTGCTTGATAGAAGCTGTCCTCGATCGCGCCCATGGGCGCGCGGAATGCCGGCGGTTGGTGCGATTGCGATTCGGGATCGCTCTCCAGCGCGGTCCGCGCATAGGCTTCCGCGACCGCCGGGTCGCGCCATGCTGCCTTATCTTCGATCGGGATCGTCATATCCCAGGAAGGCCAAAGCGAGCCAGCCGTGTTGAGGGCGTACCCGCCTGCTGCGCGGTTGAGGCGGTCAGGGCGCGCCGGATCTGCATTCGCCGATCCAGGGCCAAGCGCCGCGTGATTGCTCGATCCGCCGTAAAGGGCGTTGAGGGTGATGAGATGCCCGACGCGTTCGGGCCAAAGCGATGCGTAATAGCCAGCCCACATGCCGCCGGTCGCCCAACCTATAAGCGCCACCTGTTCCCCGCCCGTGCGCTGGCGCGCCGCGGCCACAACCGCGTCGATGTCGCGCACCACCTCGAAGGCGCGCGAGAGCGGCTCGCTTTCCGACGGCGGATGGTTCATCGCTGCGGGGCGATCCGAACCGCCATAGCCACGAGCGTCCATGACGAAGACCGCCCGCCCCGTCAGGCGCGCGAGGTCTCCCGCAAGCGATCCGTTCGGCACGTCAAGATCGAACGACGCGATTCCCGGCACACGCGCACCATGCACAAGGACCAGCGGCTCCCGCCTGGCGAGTTGCCCAGCGTGGATTTCGCGGACCTGGATTCCGATTCCGTCCGCGGTTACGACCCGAAACTCCTCGCGCACGGTGTCTCCTCCGCGGGTGCTTGCTGCGGCTGCGCCCCTCCCGGTATTGCGACTTTTACCAAATTGCTAGTCCACTGCGATAACGGAAATCCGGGTTCAATACTATTTTGAATTCACACCATACCGGATCGATTAGGTATTCTGCCGCAACGTCGCGAACTCGCTTTACACTCGCCGCCGTCTTTATTTGCGAGCTCACGCGCAGCGCGTATTTGCTGCGCCGCCCGCATCGCCGCCGGCGCCCGCGAATCTACCACAATTGCCGAAGTGGTCAACCGTGAAGTGCTCATTGATTGACGGCCCGACAATATCTTTGGTAGGAGACTGATCATGGCGGAAACCGATTTCAGTCAATTCAAACTGCTCCCCAAGGGCCACTCCTTCGAGGATTTCAGCGAGGGACAGGTCTTCGAGCATCACTGGGGACGCACCATCAACGCCGGCGATAATTCTCTCTTCACCACCGCAACTCTCGCTCACTGCCCACTGTACTTCAACGCCGAGTATGCGCGCGCTCACGGCCATCCCGACGTGGTCGTCAACCCGATGCTGATTGCGTGCACGGCGGTCGGTATCTCGGTTCAGGATTTGAGCGAGGCGGGCGGGCCGTTCCTCGGCATCAACAACCTTGAGTTCCACCGCCCCGTCTATCCCGGCGATACCTTGACCGCCAAAAGCACCGTCGTGTCCAAGCGCGAGTCGGCGAGCCGCGGCGGATTCGGAATCGTCACTTGGCGCACCGAGGCTCGCAACCAGCGCGATGAGGTCGTCTTGACCTACGAACGAACTAATCTGGTTGCCAAGCGCAGAGGAGCCGGCAGATGAGTTACATGACCGATGAACGGCGGATGATTCAGCAGACCGCGCGTGACTTCGCGATGAACGAGGTCCTGCCGGTCGCTAATAAGCTCGACCCGGAAGAGGGCGACATCCCGATGGACCTGCGCGCCAAGATGGGCAAGCTGGGCTTCTTCGGAATTACGATTCCCGAACAATACGGCGGACAGGGCCTGGGGGTCTTCGAGTATGTGCTGGTCACCGAGGAACTCGCGCGCGCATGGATGAGCGTCGCAAGCCTGATCGCGCGCGGAAACGGACTCGGCGGCGGCTTCACCGAAGCGCAGAGGCGCGAGTACCTGCCCAAAATGGCGCGCGGGGAATTCCTCGGCGCGGCCGCGCTGTCCGAACCCGATGCCGGCTCGGACCTCGCCAACGTTTCCTGCCGCGCAACCCGCGACGGCGACGGGTGGGTGATCAACGGAACCAAGACCTGGTGCACATTTGCCGACGGCGCGAACTTCATCAGCCTGCTCGCGCGAACCAAACAGCCCTCCGATCCGCATCGCCGCCACGAGGGCATCAGCCAGTTCCTCGTCCTCAAGGAGCCCGGCAAATTCCCGCCCGGGCTGACCGGAGCGCCGATTCGCAAGATCGGCTACTTCGGATGGAAGACGTGGGAACTCCACTTCGATGATTTTCGGCTGCCGGGCGACGCGCTGCTGGGCCGCGAACGGCAAGGCGCGGCCGAGGGCAGAGCGTTCTATAGCACGGCCTCGGGTCTCGCGGTGGCGCGGGTGCATACCGCGGCGCGCGCCGTTGGCCTTGCCCGCGGCGGGCTCGAGGACGCGCTGGTATATTCGCACCGGCGCGTCCAGTTCGGCCATCCGATCGCAGACTTCCAGGCGATTCGCTTCAAGCTCGCCGATATGGCGACGCAGGTCGAGGCCGCCCGCCAGTTAAGCTACTTCGTAGCCGATGCCATCGACGAACGCCGCTCGCCCGATGTCGCCATGCACGCCTCGATGGCGAAACTGTTCGCCACCGAGATGGCCGAGCACGTCACCAGCGAGGCCCTGCAAATCCACGGGGGATACGGTTACACCAAGGACCTGCCGATCGAGCGCTACTGGCGCGATGCGCGGCTGACCAAAATTTTCGAGGGCACCTCAGAAATTCAAATGCGCATTATCTCCGACGGCCTGCTCGGCAGAGGGGGCAGAAGCGATGAGCGCTAAGGTTTCGATGCTGACCGGGTCGGGGAATTACTTCGATGACTTCGAGGTCGGAGCCAAGCTCCGCCACGCGCGCGGCACCACCATCGGCGAAGTCGAGAATCAGATGCTGACCAAGCTCGTTCTCAACACCGCCGATAGTCATTACAACGAGCATCGGATGAAGGGATCCCCATTCGGCCAGCGACTGGTATTCGGTCTGATTACCGGATCCGTCGTCATCGGCCTGGCCACGCAGGACACGGGCGAGAACGCGCTCGCCGAATTGGGGCTCACCGGAATTCGCTTCACCTCGCCGGTCTTTCACGGCGATACTATATA
>Ga0187771_10000673_pt1 | contig 21405 bp, 26 predicted proteins | sample 0116_SJ02_MP15_1_FD_133139 | JGI IMG/M metagenome (GOLD analysis project Ga0187771, IMG submission 133139) | Tropical peat soil microbial communities from peatlands in Department of Meta, Colombia - 0116_SJ02_MP15_10_MG | ecosystem: Environmental > Terrestrial > Soil > Wetlands > Peat | place...
CTCTGGTCGTCGGCGAGGAGGTTGACGGTGAATTCGCTGGCCTCTTCAAGTGCATTCGAGGTCGCAAAACCCTTCATCAAGGAGATGACCACGACGGGCGGATTGAGTGAAACCATTGTGAACGCGCTGACGGTAACCCCCCACAGCCTTCCGCCGACCTTTGCGGTGACGACGGTGACGCCCTGAGGGAGGCCTCTCATTACGTCCTTGAGCGATTCTTGCACGTCTTGAACTCCGCCCTTGGTCGTCATTACGCTTCTACTCAGGCTCCCACTATTTGTTCAGAGTTCTCCTATTGAACCTTGTCCAAAAGGTGCATTGCGAATCCGAATGACCGCCAAGAGATGAGGGATGATATCGGTGCCTTCTCGTTGCAAAGAGAGCTGGTTCAATCGGGGCCCCTTGTGCAGAGAGACTTGGCTCTACCACCTGCGGGGAGCACTGGGCTAACTTCCTCTGGAGTGACAATGCGCTTGCCGGAGGCCCGCTGCGGGTGTCCTTCGAGTCCGCTTGGAAGTGGGGTTTCTAGGCGGCGTACGAACTGGACCCGAAGCTAATGGTGCGGTGGGCGAGATTTGGACTCGCGTTACCAGCGTGGCAGGCTGATGTCCTAGACCAGGCTAGACGACCACCGCACGTTTCTGAAGTTGCTTTCCGGTGTGTATTTATCGATTATGGAGTGGGCCATCGCAAGAGGGGCAGCCATCTCTCAAGAATGCCGTCCCTCATCGCCCATCATGAGCTTTAGGGCGTGCCCCCGCCTTTTCCAATGGTCTCCAAGAGAGCCTCAGAAGGTTTCACCCTGATGCGGCCGCCGTGCTGGGTGAGCTTGAACATGGCCTTGATGGGGAATCCGGCCTGCTCCACCGCCTTCAGGCCGCCGTACTGCGGCTTCTCGCCCACGCAGAGGACGCCCTCAATCTTCACTCCTTTGGCCGCGAGGTCCTGTAGCGTTGGAACGAGGGTACCCCCCGTCGAAACCATATCATCAACGACGAGCACCCTGTCACCTTTCGCCAAATCGTAGACATAGTAGGTCCCCCTTTCGAAGCCCGACCTGTACCTTACCTTCGAAAAGAGATGCTGTGGTGCGTAGAAGTCTCGCTTCCGAACTATCGCGAGGGGGATCTTCCTCCGCTGAGCCAGCAGCACCGAGTATGGGATGCCGAGGGCCTCGAAGGTCAGTATCCTGTCCACTGTGGCAGGCGCCATCCTATCCATCATCCCCACCACCCACTCCATGACATCGGCAGGTGGCGGAGGTATGGCTTCGGTCAGAGGATTCACGATGTACTTGTAATGCCTCCTGGTGGAATCCCTCACCCATCTCCGCGTCGCGACCTTCCCGCCCTCCATGAGCCGCACAGCTTTCGCCGCCATGGCGAGGTCGTGCGTCGCCGTCAGGCCAGCTTCAACCCGGTTGAAGAAGCACGACTCCTTCCCGGTGTGGCAGGCCGGTCCGGTCTGGTCCACAAGGTAGAGCAACGAGTCCATGTCGCAGTCAGCGATTACCTCCTTGACCCGCTGAAAATGTCCGGAGGTCTCCCCCTTCCTCCACAGGATCTTCCTGCTCCTGCTGTAGTAATGGGCGAAGCCCGTGGATAGGGTGAGTCGAAGGGACTCCCTGTCGGCATACGCCAGCATCAGGACCCTCCTGGACACGCAGTCCTGCGTGATGACGGGGACCAGCCCGCCTCCCTTTTCGAAGTCGATTTCGTCCAGATTGCCCTTCATCATAGTCTCACCCTGACCCCCTTCGACGCCAGATATTCCTTCACTTCCCCCACGGTCAGCTCGCCCCTGTGGAAGAGCGAAGCGGCGAGGGCCGCGTCGCTTCCCGTATTGGAAAACACTTCAAGGAAGTCCTTCAGGGAGCCGGCGCCTCCGCTAGCTATCAGGGGCACATTGGTGCCCTCTCCGACGCGGTTAAGCAGACGGATGTCGTATCCCTTCTTCGTGCCGTCCCTGTCGATGGATGTCACCAGTAGCTCCCCCGCCCCAAGCCCTACGGCCTTCTTCGCCCATTCACCGGCCTCAAGGCCTGAAGGCTCACTCGCCGAATGGCTGAGCACGCCATAGCTCCCATTCCTCCTCATCTTGGCGTCTATGGCGACCACCACACATTGCGAGCCGAAGACGTCGGCTAGCTCGGCTATGAGGTTCGGCCTCAGGATCGCGGCAGTGTTGATGGCCACTTTGTCCGCGCCGTTGCAGAGCACGGTCCTAGCGTCCTCCGACCCTCCGATTCCTCCACCCACAGTGAACGGTATGTCTAGGTTGCGAGCTACCCTCCTTACGAGGGCGCTGAGGGTCTTCCTCCTCTCCAACGTCGCCGATACGTCCAGAAACACGATTTCGTCCGCGCCCTGGTCTCTGTAGAGCATAGCCAGCTCCACCGGGTCCCCGGCGTCACGCAGCCACCTGAACCTGACTCCCTTGACCACCCTCCCACCTTTGACATCAAGGCACGGAATGATCCTCTTCGCGAGCGATGTCCTCATTTCAACATCCTCCTGGCCCTGCCAAGCGAAATCGAACCGTCATAGAGGGCCTTGCCCAACACGACCCCGTCCACGCCCATCTCCTCGAGCCTGACGATCTCGTCCACGTCCCTTGTCCCACCAGAAGCCAGGATCTTCATTTCCGTGGCCTTTCGTATCTTTTTCAACGTGTTCAGGTCCGCGCCTCGGCCTGTTCCGTCCCTGTCGATAGATGTGGTCAGGATCGTGCTCACCCCGGCACTTTCCAGCTGCCTGATCGCCTTGAGGACGGGGATCGACCCGCCCGCCTTCCAGCCGTCATGCATGACCTTGCCTTCGGAGTAATCGACGGCCGCGACGACCCTGGCGGTACCGATCATCTTCACAAGTTTGGCGAAGGCATCACCGTCCCGATATGCCATCGTCCCTATCACCACCCTCTCGGCCCCAAGCCTGAGCCATCCCTCCGCCTCCTTGGCGTCCCATATCCCTCCTGCCACTTCAACCCGGGTATTAGTTGCCGCCATCGCCGACCGAACCGCCTCCTTGTTCGACCCTGTCCCCATGGCCGCGTCGAGGTCTACGACATGCAGGCCGTTGGCCCCCTCCCTCTTCCATCGGCGAGCCATGAAGGCCGGGTCTCCTTCCCAGACGGTCTGGGAACCTTCCCTGCCCTTCAGCAGGGTCGTCACCCTGCCCCCCTTTATGTCGATGGCAGCCCAGATCTCCGAGGGCCTCACTTCCTCACCATGCTGGCGAAGTTCCTCAGGATGGCCCGCCCCGCCCGACCCGACTTCTCTGGATGGAATTGGAGCCCCCAGACGTTCTTCCATTCCGCCGCAGAGCAGAACTCTACGCCGTATTCCGTCACCGCCGTCACCCATGGCCCCTTGGTCTGCGGATAGTAGGAATGCACAAAATATGCCCAAGGCGCATCGCCCAGCCCCTGAAGCAGGCCCTCCCCGGACTTGATGTCAATCCTGTTCCAGCCGATGTGGGGCACCTTCACCGAGTTCGGGAGGCGCCTGACCGTGCCTGGCAGGATGGTCAGCCCCTCCCCCTCCCCTTCCTCGCTCTTCTCGAAGAACAGCTGAAGGCCGAGGCATATTCCTAGAAGGGGTCTGCCAGCTCCCACCCATTCTCCGATGGCTGCCTTGGGCAGCTTCCGACAGGCTTCTCCGAAGCTCCCCACGCCCGGAAGGACGACCACGTCCGTCTCCTTCTCGTCGATCTCGGAGACTATCGCTGTTGTGATGCCCTCTCTCTGAAGCGCTGCTTTGAGACTGAACAGGTTCCCTATCCCGCAGTTGACGATCGAGGCGACGACCATCACACCGTCCCCTTGGAGGACGGGTACATTCTCCCTCGGCGCGGATCGGGGGTGGCGGCGTCCCTGAACGCAATCGCGAACGCCTTGATGCTCGCCTCGATCTTATGGTGGTCGTTCTTTCCGTCCAGAATCCTCACATGGACGGTGGCTTCGAGGGATATGGTCAAGGACGGAAGGAAGTGCTCTATATCTTCCCTAGGCGCGTCTTCTACGAGCACCCGTTCGAGCTCCATCTGCACAGATGCATAGGGCCTCCTGATGAGGTCTACCGCGGCCACAGCTAGGGCGTCGTCCATCGGCACGATGGCATACCCGAACCGCCGAATTCCAGACCTTTCGCCGAGCGCGGCCGCGAGTGCCCTGCCCAATGTGATGGCCACATCTTCCACCACATGGTGTTGCAGGTCACCTCTGGCTCTCACGGTCAGGTCCACGAGGCTATGCGTCGCGAAGGACTCCAGCATATGGTTCAGAAACTTCACGTCGGTGTCAACGATCGCCCTTCCGCTACCGTCAAGGTCGACCCCTACTTCAACCTCCGTCTCCTTGGTCTCACGCTTCTCTAGCGACCTTCTGCGGCTTCGGCTCAACCTACTGGAAGTGTCAGGCAACTCCAAGCGCCCCCTCCATGGCCTTGAGAAGCTTGTCGTTCATAGGCTTAGTCCCGACGGTTATCCTGACGCACCCCGATAAACCCAAGGTGTCGCCAATGGACTTCACAGCCACCTGCTTCTCCAACAGCTTCTTCCGGAGTACCTCTGACTTAAGAGGAGTCGAGGCTAGGACGAAGTTGGCCTGCGACTCCAACACCCTCACCTCTCCCAACTTCCGCAGCTCCTCCGTAAGCCGTTTTCTCTGTGCGATCGTGGACTCGACGCCCCGTCTAGTCAGCTCGGGGTTGCCTAGGATTCTCGACGCCACAGCCAAGGAGAAACTGGAGATGGGATAAGGGTACTGGATTTTTGTATTGAACTGACGCGCCAGCGCAGGATTTGTGACCATGCACCCCAGCCTCAGTCCGGCCATGCCGAATGCCTTGGAGAAAGTGCGCAATACCACCAAGTTGCGCCGCTTCGGAGCCTCCCTGATGAGGTCGTAGGGCGCGAAGTCCGCGTATGCTTCGTCCAGCACCACGAGCCCCTTGAACGACTCGACGGCGTGTAGGATCTCGCTCCTTGCGAACTGATTCCCTGTGGGGTTATTGGGGGAACAAATGAACAAAAGCCCCCCTTCCCCGAGCTCGTCGACTTTCTTCAGAGGGAGAGTGAGGTCGCCGTTCATCTCCAACTCCTTCACCCTCGAGCCGGCCAAAGAGGCCCTCAGGGCATAGAAGGAGAAAGTGGGAGTCACGATATACGCCGTCTCCCCACCCTTTAGGAAGGCTTGGCACAGCAGGTCTATCCCCTGATCGGCACCGCTAGTAAGCACTAGGGACTCCCTGGGTACCCCGAACCTACTCCCAACGAGACCGAGCAACTCTCCGAAGCCCTCTTCGGGATATCTCCTGATATCCAGCTGGCTCAAGGCTTCGGCGACGACCTCCCTGATCTCCTCTGCGCTCACGTGCCAGTTCTCGTTGTGGTCCAGCCTGATGATCCCTGCATCGGGCTTTTCTCCTGTCCCGGCATAGCCCTCCAGCCGATTCAAGGCCGCCAGCTTGGAGTCGAGCCATTCAGGCAACTACGTCACCTCGAACCTGCTGCGAACGGAAAGGTAGTGGTTTACGAGCCCCTCCGTCGTCGCCAAAGCCCGGAGCGGACTGAGGAGCGGCCGTAGGCCACTTGGCGACCCCTCCACCGTCCAGGACAATCTCACGAAGTCCAGGACGGAAAGCCCGCCCTTGGCCTTCGCGTAACCTCCTGTTGGGAGCACGTGGTTTGTGCCTATCAAGTAGTCGCTGGCGGCGCAGGGCGCATAGGGCCCGACAAGGGTCAGGCCCGCCGAGTCCATCTTGGAGATGTAGTCATCCGGGTCCGACACCATAATTTCAAGATGCTCGGGCGCCATCGCCCTGACGAAAGATATGGCCGTAGCCCGGTCCGGACAGACTGCGGCGAAGCCCCTAGCAAGGCTCGCCTCCAGATATGACTTCCTGTCCGCATCTTTGACTATCCTCTTCAGCTCCGATCGCACTCTATCGGCGACCTCTTCCGATGTGGTGACGAGCCAGCATGCGCTGTCGCCTCCATGCTCTGCCTGGGCCACGAGGTCCCAGGCCGCGAACCCTGGGTCTGTTGTTTCATCGGCCACGACGAGGATTTCGGTGGGGCCCGCGAAGAAGTCGATCGGGGTGTCGGGGGACACCAGCTTCTTTGCCATTGCGACGTAAAGGCCTCCTGGCCCGACAATCTTCGCTACCTTCCCTATGGTCCTCGTTCCGTAGGCCATGGCGGCTACTGCTTGGGCCCCGCCCACCTTGTAGACTTCGTCTGCCCCGCAGATGGAGGCCGCGGCGAGAGTCTCGTTTCTGACGCGGCCGTCCGCTCCCGGAGGCGTACAGACCACGACTCTCTCCACGCCGGCGAGCTTTGCAAGGCCGACGGTCATGACGACGGAGCTGGGGTATGATGCCCGCCCCCCGGGGACATAGCAGCCCACCGAGGGAATCGGCCACACCTTCGCCGTCAAGGTGATTCCGCCGAGGTCCTGCCTCTGCTCAATTCCTTTTAGGATCCTCTCCTGAACGGCCTGCTGTCTCTTCAGCGAAAACCGAAGGGCAGACAGGATTTCGGGATCTACCCTGCGCATGGCTCCTTCTATCTCCGCTTGACTCACCCTCAGATGCCTCGCGTCCACATCGGCTCCGTCGAATCTCTTCGTGTACTGCGTGAGTGCCGCGTCCCCCCTCCTTCTGACCCCCTCAATGACTTCCTTTGTCTTCGCCTCCGCCTCGGAGTGCGAATCATCGCGTCTGACCCTGAGTGCGACCGCTTCGAAGTTGTCGGCACCGACTGGCATGCTCCTCAGCAATCCCGTCATAGGCCGCTCTCCTCCATCATCTCCTCGATGGAGAGGACCTGCTGGGGCTCGTGCACTACTACTCCCTGCGCCAGCCTCCTTAGCGCTGGAAGGAGGTCGTGGAGCTGGCTTCGCTCGATGACGGTGTTCACCGCGTACCAACCTTCCTCCGAGAGCTTGCCCACGGTGGGCTTCTTCAGCGCAGGAATCTCCTTCAGGAGCTTGGGGAGGTTCTCTTCGCGGACGTTGACGAAGATGTGGAGCCTCTCCCTGGCGTCGACGACCCCCTTAAGGGAGGCCATCAAGCCCAATATCTTCTCCTTCTTCCGTGGGTCCTTCATCGCCACCTTGTTCGTTATCAGCCAGGCCGACGATTCGAGGATCGTGTCGACGACCCGCAGGCCGTTCTGTTGCAAGCTCGTTCCGGTCTCCATGACGTCCACAATCATCTCCGCGTCCTCCGGTGGCTTGGCCTCCGTCGCCCCGAAGGACAGGTAGATGACCGCGTCCTCGTTGCGCCCCTTGGTCCACCAAGGAGTTACGACCTTGGGCTCCTTGGACCCAAATCTCACTTTGTAAGGCTCCCTCGATTTGATGTACTTCGTAGCTATGTTCAGGTATTCGGTCGAGATCCGCACAGGGGCTCCCTCGGACCACCGGTCCTCGAGGAGGGAGTCCACCGAGAGGGAAGGCTTTCTGTCGGGGACAGCCACGATGAGCTTGACACGGCCGAATTTCAAGTCCAGGAGCTTCTTTACGTCCGCTTCTGTCTCCTGCACCCAGTCTGCTCCTGTGATCCCTACGTCGTAGAGGCCTCCGGCCACGAACACCGGAATCTCCTGCGGACGGAGGACCTTTAGCGAAATCTCCGGGTCACTGATACGAGGGCGGTAGGTACGCTCCTGTCCCGACACCTTGTAGAACGCCCTTTCTAGCAGCTCGTAGGTCCCCCTTTCGAGGGAACCCTTCGGTAACGTCAAGTTGATTCTATTCAAATCCTATTACTTCCAGTGGGCAAGCCAAGGACGCGACGCCATCGTCAGGCGGTAGAAACTCCTCACAACGCCCTGCTACGCGCGGCACAACAGGAGAGCAAGGGCTAATGAACTAAACCAGCTCCGATGATCTCGATCCCCTCGCACTTGCACCACTTGCGCAGGAATCCCCTGTCGCGCTCTAATAAGCGTTTCCGTTTCGGGGTTTTGTTTTCGGGAACTGAACTTCCTGCTCCGCCTTCCGTCGACGGAAGGCCGAGGGAAGGCGAGATCCGGCACCGGTCGCCAATTCTCCCCCAAGCTCGAATCACACGCCGCTCGTCTTGGGCTGAAGAAGGCAAACTCACTTTGGTCGCCCAAGGAAAGCCGCAGGCACCAATCATACGAAACGGGGCAGGGAAGGCCCTCAGGTCGTGAAGGGCCTCGCAAATTCCGAGGTGGGAGGTACGCTTGGGAAGACCAAACGATTTGGCGCCCTAATAGCGGGGCCTTATGTCAGGCCTTCGCTCCTATCTGCGCCTTTTCAGATGCCGTGGCTGTATCCTGCAATGCCACCCTTACAGCCGTCTCCATGAGCTCAAAGGACATGCTCGGCTTGGACATCCCGAAGGCTCCCTCCTTCAGAGTTACGGATCGAGGATCGTTGGGCACATGTAGGAAGCCTGCCAGCCTCGGGATGCCTCGCTTTGCGCTTTCGTGAAGGACGTGATACAGCAGGGCGTTGCAGATGAACGTCCCAGCCGAATACGAAAGGGTAGAAGGCACCCCAGCCTCCCTCAGGTGTGCCAAGATTTCGTGGTAGGGGAAGGTGGAAAGGTAGGCCGCAGGGCCACCCCTTACGACAGGGGAGTCCTTGGGCCTATATCCATCGTTGTCGGGGATTCGAGCGTCCATCACGTTTACGGCGACTCGCTCGACAGTGACATCGGTCCTACCTTTCCAGAGGCCGGTGGCCACCACGGCATCGGGGCCCTCCCTGTCGAGGGACTTGCGCAGGCTGACTCCGATTCTTCGGTAACTCACTGGCATGACTTCCCCAACTACTTCAAAGCCGCCAATCCTCTTTCCGTCGAACGCCCTGGCAAGCCTCTCCGTGGGGTTGCTTCTGTCCTTGCCGAACGCCTCGAAGCCAGTGACCAGGATCTTGCCCAATCCGGTTCACATTGATTCCCAACTCGAGGTTTATCAAGTTCCCTTCGCGTTTGAAGCGAGTGGGCCCAAAGGGATGGGCCATCCCTTCCCTGCCGAGCTTCTGCCAGTAGCTTGGGTCTCGAAGGCGCTCAGCGACAGCATTAAAGAAAGCCGGGCTCTGGGGTTCATCATAGGAGAACGCCAAAGGCAGAATGTCCGAGTCTGTACCAGCGCTCACGAGCTCAGTCATCTGGGCCCTCTGCCCGATATACTACAGGGATTACTTCGTCAAGTATGACACGCCTACCATCAACCTCCTCCGACTCTGTTACGGGGGCCTGGCGCTCCTCGTGCCCTTCTTGGTAATCGGCTCATTGGGGGGCCTCCCGTATGCCGTGGCCAGCGGCGTCGTCACCCTCGTGGCGGGCGACACCTGTTACTTCTACGCAGTCAAATATGCTGGCGCTTCGATAGCCGCCCCCGTGGCGTACTCTGACGTGCTCTTGACTCAGTTTGCGGCCGTCTTGGTGGGCGAACCACTCCGGCCCGCCTTCCTCGTCAGTTCCTGCCTCGTCGTCGTCGGCATCTACATCTTGTCGAGGGGCCACAGGACCGGCCCCCGCTTCAAGGGCGTGGCATTCGCTTTTCTTGCTGCGCTCCTCTGGACCGCTGGGCAGACCGTCCTTACGTTGGCGACGAAGGGCGGCTCCAACCCCTTCGCGGTCACCTTCATGCGAATAGGAGGCGCGGTGATCGTCCTTGGAGCCGTCTATGCTGTGAGACGCCCCAGAGGCGCCCTGAAGTTGGGCGCTAGGAAGCAGGCCTGGCTGGCAGCCCTCTCCGTGGCGGACACTGCGGTCGGGAGCTTCCTCTTCGTCTACTCCCTATCGCTGGTGGGCTTGAATGAGTCCATACTTCTGACGAGCCCGTCTCCCTTCCTGACGCAGATCTTCTCGAAGGCCCTTGGGAAGGAGAAGCCTAGCGCCAGCGAACTCCTGGCAGGCTCCCTGATCGTCGTGGCGCTGGTCCTTACCATCATATAGTGAGCGCGTTACGCTTCGGACTTGGCGATGGGGACGCCGTCGCTATAGGAGCACCTGATGCCGTACTTCTGGGCGCAGTCGAGGCAGTAGCTGGGCTCGCATACGGGAGTCGTCAGGTATCGCTCAAGGCCGTCGGGGGCGATGGACACCACGACCCCCTTCTTCATCTCGCTGGCCTCCTTCAACGCCACATGAAGGATCGCCCCCGAGCTGGGCCCCACGAGGAGGCCCTCGGCTAGCGCGAGCAGTCTCACGGTCTCCTCCGCCGTCTTCGAACCGACGTACCTCACCTCGTCAACCAGTTGAGGCTTCCAGATGCCGGGAATGTGCTGGATGTTGTAGTTCTTCAGCCCCTGGATGGGCGTACTTTCATCCGGCGCCACGCCGATCACCCTGACCTTCGGATTGAGCTCCTTTAGTCTCTTGGCGACGCCCATGGAAGTTCCCGAGGTTCCAAGGCCGGTGACGACGAGAGTGACCTTACCGTTCGTGTCCCTCCAGATCTCCTCGGCGGTGGTTTCATAATGGGCCCTGGCGTTGACTTCATTTCCGAACTGGTCCGGCATGAAGTATCTCTCCGGATAACGAGCTAGTAGCCCCCGGGCATAATCCTCTGCTCCGTCCATGCCCTTTGCTCCCGGGGTCAGGATGATCTTGGCTCCCAAGGCGATCATCAGCTGCCGCCTCTCCATCGTCATCGTTTCCGGCATCACAAGGACGCAATCATAGCCCTTTGAGCGGCAGACCATCGCAAGGCCAATCCCGGTGTTGCCACTCGTCGGCTCGATAACGGTCTTCCCCGACACCAGGGTGCCCCGCCTTTCCGCATCTTCAATCATGTACTTCGCGATCCTGTCCTTGACAGAGCCGCCGGGGTTCATCTTCTCGAGTTTGATGAAGAGCTCCACGGAAGGATTCCCGGTCAGGCTGTTAATCCTGATCATCGGCGTGTTTCCGATGAGATCAACGACGCTGTCGTAGATCATATGTCTCAAACTAATCAATAACGGCTTTATTAAGATACCCACTTCAGCACTCGAGCTCGCACCGGCAACGCTTCGCTGTCGCAAAGGGTTTAACGGGTGGATGCCGTTGGCCCGAGGTAGATGGGCAAGACAGCGAAGATCTCCTTCCGATCGAAGGTCCAGAGGCCTGAGGGGGTCGGCACATGGCATTACGCCGACGTTCCCGTCAACGTGAGCCAGTTCTTCGGAGCAAAAGGGCACATCTACGTTGCCGGGACCCTCAACGGCAAGCCCTTCTCCGGCTCCATGGTGCCACAGGGAGGAGGGAGGCACATCATCGTGCTGAACTCGACTGCGAGGGAAAGGATTGGGCTGAGGTTGGGAGATCCCGTCGAGTTCGAGATAGCAAGGGATGATTCGGCCAGGACCGTCAAGGTCCCCCCTGAGCTGGAGAGGGAGCTGAAGAGGGACGGCAGGGCTAGGAGAGCCTTCGATTCTCTATCCTACTCTCACAAGAAGGAGTACGCAAGCTGGATAGAGGAGGCAAGGCGAGAGGACACGAGGATGAAGAGATCGGCAATGACGGTCCGAATGCTCCTGGCCAGTCAGCGCCACCCCAAATCCAGAGGCACATCCTAGCTTCACGTCACGCGAAAGATAGATAGGGACAGCCTACATCGGAGCATGCGACCGCCATGGGACCTGCGTCGCTTGAGGGTCAGAAGTACATGAGCTTGGTGACATATCGACGGGACGGGACGAAGGTGCCCACCCCAGTCTGGTTCGTCATAGGGGACGGCAACGTCTATGTGTGGACCATACGTACCTCGGGGAAGGTCAAGCGCATTCGCCACAACCCTAACGTTGCCTGCGCCCCCTGCAAGTTCCGCGGAGATCCCCTCGGGCCATACTTCGAAGGAGTGGCCTCCTTTTCCGAGGACGACTCCTCGAAGGCCCTGAAGGACAAGTTTCGGTCTAAGTATGGCCTGGCGTTCACCCTCGATGGGGTAGCGACTAGGCTGGGAAGGAAGCAGAGGATATTCCTGGAGATCACGCCATCTTGAGCCGGTGGACGAGGACTCCTCTGTAGCTCGGCAAAGATAATAAAACCAGGGGACAAGTGAGCATCCGATGTCGTCTCGAGCAAGGAAACTCCAGAAGATCCTCGCCAAGAGGGGCCTCGACGGGATGATCGTCTCGTCGACGGCGAACCTGCGATACCTGGCCGGGGTCCCCATCCAGTCCTTCGAACGGTTTGCGTCCCTCCTCGTCCCGGTCGAAGGCGAAGCCACCCTCATCCTCCCGGATCTAGAGGCTGAGAAAGCGAAGGAGCAATCGAGCATCAAGGCGGTGAGGTCATACTCGGACGAGGCGGGCCCGGCGGCGGTCGTCAGGTCGACCCTTTCGGACCTCTCGCTCCTCCGAGGTAGACTAGGCGCCGAGACTTCCCTTCCCTTCGGTTCATTCAAGCTCATCGTCGATGCCGCTCCAGGCGCAAAGGTCGAGGACGCGACGTCCGCCGTGATGGAGCTTAGGCTCATCAAGGACCCTCAAGAGCTCGAAATCATGAAGGCGGCTGGCCGGATCGTTGAACGGGGGATTCAGGCAGGAACGGAGGCCATCCGGGTAGGCGCCACCGAGCTCCAGGTCGGCTTCGAAATAGAGAGGGAGATACGCAGGCTGGGTGGCGAAAAGGTCCCGTTCAATGCGGTTCTGGCGGGGAGGAATGCCGCCCTGCCGCACGGTGAATCCACCGGAACCAAGATCCGGAAGGGGGACTGCGTGCTGATGGATGTGAGCGCTACATACAATGGCTACTTCGCCGACCTTACGAGGACCGTCTTCGTTAGAGAGGCCTCCGCCCTCCAGAGAGAAGTTTACGGCACCGTCCGCAAGGCACAGTCGGACGCGATTTCGTTGATAAGGCCTGGCGTCGTCGCTGGAAGCCTCGACGAGAAAGCCAGGTCGATCATCGCGGGCGCCGGCTTCGGCAAGAACTTCATCCACAGGGTCGGCCACGGTCTGGGGCTGGATGTGCACGAGGAGCCCAGCATCACGAGTTCCTGCCCTCTCATACTGGCTCCCGGAATGACCTTCACGGTAGAGCCGGGGATTTACCTCTCAGGGAATATGGGGGTAAGGATAGAGGACGATCTTGCCGTCACCGATGGCGGCGTCGAGCGGATCGGCAAGTGTGACAAGGAGCTCCTGATCGTGTAGGCCCGGGGAGGCCCAAACGGGATCGTCAAGGTATCCGTCACGGATTTCAATTCTTGAACCTCCTGAAGCATTTTGGAGCTAAACCTGTAAATATTAGCACACCTTTCCGGCTTCGGTTGAGAAGATGCTCCTACCAATGCTGTTAGAGGGCGACCAGCTCATTATCGTCGTCGTCATAGTGGTCATCCTCATATTCGGGGCCAACAAGATCCCTGACCTCGCGAAGTCCCTAGGTCGCGCGTCCGGCGAGTTCCAGAAGGGCAAGGTTGAGGCCGAGATAGAGGTCCAGAAACTGAAGGCTTCGGCCAACGCCCCCGCCAGTCAGCCGGCCGAGGATCCGCATGCGAAGCTCCTGAAGGCTGCCAGCGAGCTCGGCGTGCCCACCGATGGAAAGACCGACGCGGACATCCAGGCAGATATAAAGAAGACGCTAGGTTGAGCTTTCGAGAAGCTCTCATTGGCCCCCCACGCCCTCAAAGCTTCGCGGGCCTCATAGGGGGACAACTTTGGCTTCGTTTCTATTTCTCTCCACCCGGCAAGCCTCATGGCTTCTGCCACTTGATGATGCCTCATGACGCTCAATGAGATCCTAGGGGCGCTCCCTCAAAGCGGCACATACGCCATCACGATTTCCCGTTCTGAGGCATACCGAGCGACGGTGGGCTCTCTGGGCGATGTAACGTTCAAACCGGGCTTCTACCTCTATGTCGGGTCAGCCCGGAAGAACTTGCGCCAGCGGGTCGCAAGGCACTTGGCTCAAAGCAAGAAGATCAGATGGCACGTCGACTACCTGACTACGAACCCGAAGAATGCGGTCACAGGAGTCGATGCTTGGCGCCATCGTTCGGAGTGTGAAGTGGCCAATGCGTTGAAGAGGAGCTCGGACGGCTGGACCGATGGGTTCGGCTCGTCTGACTGCCGCTGCGGATCTCATCTGGTCTACTTTGCCACGGCGGAACGCAGGTCCAGGGCCCTTCGGTTGGCCCTACCCGATGCTTCGGTCGCCGTCTCGGCCAGGCCTAGATGGGTCTGATGTGAGAGATGGCTTCTTTGCGGCCCAGATACTGCTGTTCGGCGGCCGCCTCGCTGGCCATCAAGGCCAGGGTCACCGCGACGAACCCAACCGCTTCGTCATGGACCTTTGCCAGCTCGGCCTTGGGGCTAGGCTTGACGTTCATCTCAAGGTCCTGCTTGCCCGCGCCGAAACCGCTGGCGAGGTGCCGCAAGAGGGAACCTACATCCATGCTTTCTGCCATTTTCGAACTACCTTCGCCAACGGGGGATAACACCGAATCTTATATGCAAAACTGACATTTTTCCGGATGTCATCCAGAAGATAGGGCCGTATGGTGTTTGGCGGCGTCCTTTTCGCATTGCATCCGTAGCATGATTGAAAAGGCAAATATAGTCCGACGGAAGCCTTGCTATTCGATTGTGAACCGCATTGGCAATCTTGAAGCATGCTGAGTTGACCGGCGCCTACGAGGTGGATGAGGTCGACAAGGACGTCCTGCGAGGCTACATGAAGGATGCTTCGTTGCCGTACAAGGAGCTGGGCGACCTGACTGGACTGCCACCGTCAACGGTCTTCGACAGGGTCAAGAGGCTCCGAAAGGAGGGGATCATAACCAGCGTCGTCCCCATGCTTGACACTCAGAAGCTTGGGTTGAACACCATCGCCTTCCTTCAGATTAAGGTCAGCACCATCGGGGACTGCTGCCAGGTCGCCGATCAGATCGCCTCACTCCCGGAGGTCCTGGAGGTGCATGAGATCGCCGGACCGTTCGACATATTGGCCAAGGTCAAGGTCAGGGACAACCTCGACCTTCACAACGTTGGAAGCGTCATCTCGAAGATTCCGGGGATAGAGGACGTCAATTCGACGGTGACCGTCAGGACGATAAAGGAAGACATCCGGCCGAAACTTTAGCCCGGTTCTTTCTGACGGGCCCTAGGCGGAGGTGGGCTGCTGAGTCGGCGCGCCAGCCGAAGCCTCGCCGGCCGAGGCGGGCTTTGCTTCAGGACTTGCTGGCGGTTGCGGACCGGGGGCTTCCACCTTTTGAAGGGCACCCCCGGCAAGAACGGCCTTGATCAGCTCGTCCGACGGGAAGGTCAGGATGTAACCGGCGGACTCGCTGTGGGCTCTCTCCAACTTTAGGAACTCCTCCCAACTCCTCTTGGGTCTGACGTAGAGGAGCCAGAAGTGAAAGGTGCAGACCTTCTCCTCGAAATAGTGATGGACGCCCACAGGGAACTCCATATACTGACATTCGGTGGTCGCACCGGCCTTGCCGCATTCAGGGCAGTTCTGCACCAACACGTCTCACGTGCCATGCGCGCGAGGCGGTGTTACATTAGCCTTTTGTGATTGCCCACCGAATCGGGCCGGCGCCTAGCCCCCGGCTCTTCTCCGAGCGGCGGGGCTTTACTCATTTGAAGCGCCCTTGGCCATGGCCCCGTGGAACTCGTCCTCCAGGACCCCGAAGGAAAGGCCGTCATGGAAGGCACCGTTGAAGAAGGTCGCCTCTCTATCCGTCCCCTCCAGCTGGAATCCGCAGTTGCGGGCAACCTTCTGGGCTGCCATGTTGTCGGCCCTGGTCCAAAGCTCCACCTTGTGCATGTGAAGCTGATCGAAGGCTTCGCTGGTCAGAAGCATGGTGGCCTCCGTCCCGATCCCCTTCCCCCTCATGTCCCTGTCCGCGATCACGAGGCCGATGTCGGTGGTCGTGCTGAACGGCCTCCACCAGCGCATGGATGCCCACCCGATTGGTCTGTCGGTGCCCGCCTCCGCAAGGATGAAGGTCCTCCTGTGTGGGTTCTCGCCCTTGAGGTCGAGCTCGAATTCCTTCTCCACCGCCTCCATCGACGCGACGTTGTCGGGCTGGGACCGGGCCCACTGCATGATCTCGCTATCGTTCAACCACTTGTGCATCAGCTTCAGATCCTCTCGCTCAAGCCCTCTCAGGTAGACCGTCTTCCCAGCTATCACCAAGCACGGTCCTCATGGGTTCGGACAGGGCGCCCTTTAACGGTGTCCGCCAGCCAGCGGCTCGGCTGAAGAAGATGTCCTCGCGGAGAAGCCTTTGAGGCCCTTGGAACCGGCGACTCAGTGTCCGAAGTAGGCCCTGACGTTCGGCACCAGAAGGTAGACGAGCACTACGACGTTTATGATCAGGCCGATGAGGTTGAACGACAACAGATGAAGGACCAGGCCAAGGACCGCGAGGATCAACGCGGCGGTCCAAGCCCACCCAAAGCCTGACCACAGCCCCCACGCCAGGAAGATGGTGACCAGGCCGACCAACACGAACAATAGGCCCAGGCCTGTGACCAACCCCCGATACGACCCCAGCGGCCCTCCGGCAGAGCCTATCATCGAACGGATGCCGAAATAGGCTCCTCCTCGAAGAAGGAGGAGCAGGCCCGCGATCGCGTCGAGGACCGCTATTATGGTGACTCCCAGGGGCCGATGCTTCTTCTCGCCTGCCCCTACCATGGGAGCTGTTGTGGCGGGAGGCTGGGGGGAAGTCGCCTGTGATATCGGGTTTATGCTGTGTCCGCAGCTGGGACAAAACAGGACGCTTTCGTCGACCTCCTTGCCACACGAAGGACAGAAAGGCATAGCTCCGACGATGCCTCCTGAGCTAATAAGCGTTCGCGGTCTAGTAGGAATACGCTTCGAGGGGTTCCGTAGCCCTTTCTTCCACGAACCCCATGAGCGATCCGATCTCCTTATAGTCCTTCAGCATCAGCCTCCTCTCTGGCACCTCTGAGCCGGACGCGCTCCTCTTCCTCGCGTACACTGCCGCGATGAAACTCTCCCCGGCCTTGGTGATGAAGATGAAACAGGGCACTCCTTCATAGGTTCCCAGCACCCGAATCCCCGCATCGAAATCCAAAGTCCGCAGCTCCTCGCCGAGTTCGGCCTTGGTATTCAGTCGCTTCTCGTAGACCAAGCCAGTCTACCGTCCAATGAGGACCCCTATATCTGTTCCAGCTTCGATGTGACGACGGTACCCGCTCTCGGTCGCCATCGCCGCCGTCCCTGCTGCCCCTGTTACATGCACAGTTCAATCCAGTTTTCGCCGGGGTCGGTCACGCCCATCGCGACGGGGTTCGTTTTCATGTGGAGCGCCGAGATTTCTGCGGGAGGAATAACCTGTCGTCCCTTCCCCCAACCGAGAGTGGGGCATGCTTTTAACCTCCCCCGGCGCCCACCTTCGCCTGAGGCGTCGTTCCAGCGCATGCCCTCTGAACTGAGAATCTATGACACGCTTAGAGGTAAGGCCGAACCCTTCGAAACCGTCTCAAAGGGCAGGGTCAAGATGGTGGTCTGTGGCCCGACGGTGCAGAACCTCATGCATGTGGGCCACGCCCGGACCGGGATAATCTTCGACACCGTCGCCCGCTATCTCTCCTACCTCGGATACCAGGTAACCTACCTCATGAACATGACGGACATCGACGAGAGCATCGTCAAAGGTGCCCAAGCCGAGAAGATCTCGCCTGCGGAATTTGCCCAGCGGTTTGCTGACAACTTCCTGCAGGACGCCGCCAAGCTCGGCATACGGAGCGTCACGAAGTACCCCAAGGTCTCGAACTACATCCCCAAGATGATAGAGGAGGCCCAAGGGCTGGTGGGAAACGGGCATGCCTACGTCGTCGACGGCGACGTGTTCATGGACACCATGACCGTCCCCGGCTTCGGCCAGCTCTCGCACATCTCCACCGAGGAGCTCACCCTGAGGCCTGTGGAGATCACCCCGAAGAAGAGACATCTCACCGACTTCGCGCTGTGGAGGGCGTCCTCTTCCGCCACCCAGCGCTGGAAGAGCCCCTGGGGGAGCGGAGTCCCCGGGTGGCACATTCAGGACACGGCGGTCGCCATCTCGGAGCTGGGCCCTCAGTACGATATACATGGAGGCGCCCGTGAGCTCATCTACCCTCACCATGAATCCCTAATCGCAGAGGCCGAGTCCCTGACCGGGAAGAAGCCCTATGTCAGGTTCTGGATGCACACAGGGCTCCTGACCATCTCCAGAAAGAAGATGTCCAAGTCCGAGGGCAACATGGTAACCGTGAGAGAGGCTCTATCCCGTTTCGGCCCGAGCCAGCTGAGGTTGTATTTTCTCATGTCCCACTACAGAAAGGACACCGAGTACGACGAATCGCGGCTGAGACAGGTTGACGCCGAATATTGGAGGATCAAGGAGCGCGCGAGCAAGCTGAAGGAGGGCTCGTCACTTCAAACCGAGGCAGGCAATTCCCTATTGCAGCCCTTCCTCGACGCCATGAACGACGACTTCGACACACCCCGGGCCATTGTCGAGCTTACAAAGCTGGTAGACGAGGGCGCATCGGAGGCCGATGCCAAGAGAACGAGCGAGTACTCCGCCTCCATCACAAAGGCCTCCTCCATCCTGGGCGTGAGCCTCCTTGACTAGGGTAGCCGTGAAGGAGCAGGAGCTAAACGAGCTCCGCTGGTGGTCGCACTGGGCCAAGGTCCTCATGCTCGATGAAACCTCATACATCATTACGTCCCCCGTATTCCAGGAGCCCCTGTTCAACCACGCCACCATCGTCGGCGATAAGAGAAACTCCGTTGAGGCCATCGACAGGGCCGTTAAGCTGTTCAGGGACGTAGGCGTGCCTCCTTCGTTCTTTGTCATCGACGATCGGCGCTACGAAGGCGCGAAATCAGCCCTGATGTCGTCGGGATTCTCCTCCAAGGACATGTTGGAGGTAATGGTAGCCAAGCGGGCCTTGGAATACCCGGAGACATCCGTCAAGATGGCTGAAGCCAACGCCGACGTTAGCGCATGGGTCAAGAGTTACGTCGCATCATTTTACGACGGCGACGCCCCCGTCTCCGCCATCGAGTCCGCCGCCGCAAATGCTGCGAAAGACAAAGATGCCTCCCTGCTAGTCGCACGGCGCGGAGAGGAGGTATTGGGGCAGCTGGCGCTCTTCCGACAGGGAGGTCTCCTGGGCGCATACTGTGTCGGCACGATTCCGCTTCACCGGAGATCGGGCGTCGCGGGCCAGATGCTGGCCTACGCCATCAGGGGTGCGGAGAAGCAGAACCTCAGGCTCGTGTTGCAGACCTTCGCCAGCGACGACCTGGCTGGGTTCTATTCCTCACGCGGCTTCGAAACCGTGTACCGAAAGCTGGTCATGCTTCCAGAAAGGTAGGGTGAGCAGTTCCTGAATCTGGGAGTCGCAATAAGGAGAGACCTGCAGCTTGGAGCCTACAGATTCACCGATGTATTCCAGGGCTTTGATAAAGTGGCTGCGGTAAGGGCGATCTTTGGAGAACCCACCCCCTCGATCCTGTCCAAGACGAAGGTAGTTCTTGCCTCGAGGCAAGGTTACATGCACGTCGATGGTGAGACCGGGGACCTGTGGGTAAGCAAGCCCTATCTTGAGGTCGCTGACGAAAGGTACCTCTACCTGGACGTCATCCATGAGCTGGTCCACGTCAGGCAGTTCCAAGAAGGCAAGGAGCTCTTCGACAGGAGATACGAATACGTGGACCGCCCTACCGAGATCGAAGCCTACAGGGCCACCCTTAAGGAGGCCCGAAGGATTGGCTACAAGGGCAAGGCCCTAGTCGAGTACCTTCGGGTCGACTGGGTTAGCGAGGCAGACTTCATGCGGTTCTTGGACCTGCTCGGCGTAACACACTAGCCATTAACCCACGGAGGAGGCTAGAGCCACTAGCCAGAAACCTAGGAAATATGGACGCTTCTCGTTATACCCTTCCTCCGAGCCGGGGAATCGAGGGGAGGTGGAGGAATGCCTGAAGGTGGCGCAGATTTAGGAGAGGGAGAGCTTCAGATAGAGAGGCTCGGCAGGAGGTATGGCAAACCGATTTCGGAAGCAACAACCGGCAGGTATGGGAGGAAGGTCCTCGCCTATCCTGTAACGCTTGACAGAGTCGGCACCACGGCGTATTCATCACAATATGTCCCTGTGGAATCCAAGGACGAAATCAAGTTGTGGTCCCTTCCGACCAAAGAAGAGGACCGGCAAAGGAGACAATCGGGCTATCTCAAGAGCATCGAGCAGCTCTGATCCGCCTTCCGCTTCCCCTTCCGTTTCTCTCGAAACCAGCGGAGCGCATTAGCGGAGTCTTGTTTATCTGATGGCCCGTTGCGCTGGCCCAGCGTGGACTGACCCTTGGGAGAAGAACCTGAGGACGGTTCGTTGTCCGGGACCCTGCAGTGGGCCATCGAAAGGATGCGCAATGCCGGCTACCCGATTGACTCCAAGGTGACCGTGGAGGTGGACCCCGATCTGAAGATAATGGGGTATGCCAACAACGAGGACGGCAACCACACGATAGTAATCGCCGAGTGGGCGCTCGATTCGGAGATGCTGGGAGGCCTCCTCCTTCACGAACTCGCTCACGTCTACCACACAGAGAAAGGTTCCGCCTCTCATACGTCCAGAATCGTCGATGAAGTCATTGGGGAGGTCGCTGAGCGAGAGGGCCTTAACGAAAGGGAGTCTGCTGCACTCGTGGACGCCTTCAGCCATCTCCAGAACATAATCGTCGATGATATCGTCTTCGCTTCAATGTCAGGGAGAGAGCGCAAGCAGGCCCAGAGGTTCTTCGCGGACTGGGTCTCCGAAAGGCCGACGGGCGACCCCATTTTGGACGCTACCCTGCTTGTCAGGAACGCCTTCGCCCTGGCATCTCTTCGCCGGCGGGGTCTTATGTCGGGGATGGAGGACATGGAGGCCAAGAACGGCAGGTTCCTTTCATTCTACGGGGAATCCGGGAAGGAACAGTTCGATAGGGTGGAGTCCTTCCTTGAAACTGCGAGGGCTGACTGGGGCGAGGCTGATTTCCGCCGTGCCCTGACCTCCTACGTCGACATGGTTTTGGGGCTCATTAAGGACAGGAGGGGCCTTCAGGACCTCCGCTGATTGGCTGCCGACCCTACGGTACAGAGCCTCGTTTGCCCCCAAAGGTCCACGGCCTTAGCCCTGGATACGCCCTTGGGTGGAGAGCGACGAGCATGGCGCCTATCAGGACGGCGTCCTCCCCCAGGTCTGTCAGGGCTACGATGGGGGCGTTGTTCCGGGCGAAGCTCCTGATCCCCTCTCTTATGGGCGCCAGCACCTCCTCCGCGTTGTGAAGGGCCACGGACCCACCCAACACCAGGAGCTCCGGATCGTAGGCGTCGACTACTCCGGCGCAGCCGATGGCATTAAGGCGTCCGACTTCGATGATGACCTTGGCGCATGACTCATCGCCAACCTTTGCCTGCCTGAATA
>Ga0187771_10000674_pt1 | contig 21372 bp, 16 predicted proteins | sample 0116_SJ02_MP15_1_FD_133139 | JGI IMG/M metagenome (GOLD analysis project Ga0187771, IMG submission 133139) | Tropical peat soil microbial communities from peatlands in Department of Meta, Colombia - 0116_SJ02_MP15_10_MG | ecosystem: Environmental > Terrestrial > Soil > Wetlands > Peat | place...
GACAGTTGCGCGAAATCGTCGCCATCGATGATGACATGGCCCGAATCCGCCCGGGTCAAACCACCCAGTAAGTAGAACAGCGTGGACTTGCCGCTTCCTGAAGGGCCGACCACGCTGACGAATTCGCCACGCTCGATGCTGAACGAGATGCCGCGCAGCGCCGGGACGTCGACTTTGCCGACACGGTAGGTTTTACGGAGTTCAACCGCCTCTATGAATGCAGACATGCCAGCAGAGCTGCTATGACTCGCACCAAGCTGCCTCGGGCAGCCCTTCTGATCTTACACGAAGTCACAAGGCACGCTAGCTAGGGCGTTCAAGCGGCGCCCGCCACGGAAGTCGGCTGGGGCGCGGCAGGCTGCGTGCGCCGGGGGCCGCGCTTCCGTACCAGAAGCAGGCGAATCCGCTCCAGCAATTCCGCCGGTGAGACCATTCCCTTGGGAATGAAGGCATCGGCCTGCATGTCGCGGTCGTAGATTCTGATCTTCCCGGAAACCAGCACTGCGGGCGTGCGTGGAGAGATGGCCTTGATCTCTTCGATCAGTTTGGCCCCGTCCACGCCGGGCATGATGAGGTCGGTCAGAACCAGATCAATGCCTCCTTTTTTGAAGCACTCCAGGGCCTCCGCGCCGCTTTGGCAAGCCACCACACGGTAGCCGCGGGTTTCGAGCATGACTTTTCGAATGGAAAGGGTCTGTTCGTTGTCGTCAACGCACAGAATCGTTCGTTTCGGCTTCATTGCGGTTTTTTCTTAGCAAACCGGCCACATTACGCCGGCATGGTTAGGAGAACGAGAAATTTATTTTCGATAATTTGCATGAACGAAGATGAATCCTAAAGCTAGTTGCGTTGCGTGTAAAGTGCCGCGGATGTTAACCGGAGATTTCGGAACAGTAAACGCTCGCGGCTGCGCATCGCCGCATATTTTCAAAGTGAACGAGAAGAAAATCTCAGAAGAACATTTCGCCGCGCAAAATTTCGACAGCATTTCCACCGACACGCACATTGACGATTCGGTCACCCTCACGCGCCGCACGCACAAAGATGTAGCTGGGACGGTGCATTTCGATGCCCTGCTCAATGAGCACGCGCTCCTCTGGCCGGGCCACACCGTGCGCCACCATCCATGCCGCGGTGCAGCCCGCCGCCGAACCAGTAGCCGGATCTTCCCCGTTGTAGAAGATCATGCGGGCATGCAGGCGGGCGGCGCGATCTACCGTTTCGCGGCAAACGAAGTAGAAGAACTTCCCGCCGGACTGCTCCAGATACTCGGCCGAGCTTCTCAAATTCACGTTCAACTCCCGCATGGCTGTCAGGCTCCGCAGCGGAACGATCGTGAAAGGCACGCCGGTGGAAACGGTTTGAATCGGCAGCGAAGTGTCAACGTCGGCAAGGCGCAGCCCTGCTGCACGCGCTACTGCTTCATGGCCATGAATCACGCCGAAGTCCGGATCTTTCTGTGTCATCTCGCCGAACAACGGGTCAGGCGGTGTTTGCTCGAACCGCACTAAAATTCTGCCGACATTCAGCTCGAGTGCGACCTCCTGGCGCCCCGTCGAGCCCCGAAGCACAAAGGCTGTGCCCAGCGTCGGATGACCGGCAAACGGCAACTCCTCCTGCACGGTGAAAATTCTGACTCGCACCCCTCGTTCAGCTTCCGTCGCAGCGTCTCGCGGTAAAACGAAGGTGGTTTCCGACAGGTTCATCTCGCGCGCGATGGCTTGCATCTGCTGGTTGGTCAGGCCGCGGCCGTCGGGAAAAACCGCAAGCTGATTTCCCTCAAAAGGACGAGAGGAAAAAACATCGAGCTGAACGAACGGAAACCGCGCCAGTTTGTTCGTCATAGTCCGACATTATAGTCTTGGTAGCGGCGTTTTCTTTGGCAAGCGAAGACATGCGCCGACGCCACCTGCATCTTAATGGGCAGGCGCGGGATTCTCTTCGGGCGTGGTTTCAGAAGGCGTATCGGATTCCGAATTCCGTGGTGCTGCCGTCGAAATCTGGCGTGGCAATTGGCGCTAACCCCGGAATGGCGTTTGAAGCTAGCCCTCTGCCGTTATACCCGTAGTAATTCCACCTCATCCGATAGCTAAGACCCTTGTACACATTCCAAGTTGCGCTTGCGAAAGGGGTCTGATAGTTGAACGCCAGAGTTCCGGGCACCTGGAGTACGTCAATTTCCGTCGTGTTGCCACTGACGAAGGTCCCAGAGTAGCCAACACTGGTGGTGACGTACTTGGCCGGTTTCCAGGAGATGCTGGCGTGCGCAAAATGTTGCTTGCTGGAGTAGAACCCCAGAGCTGGAACGGCAGGCGGTGTATAGGCTAGGCTGACGGGGCATGTAGTTGCAGGCGGTGGTCCGAACGCGTTTTCGTAATAGCAAATCTGATCTTGCGTGTAGATATCCGCATAGGTGTACCCCAGATCAAAGAAGACTTTCGAGTTTGGCATCACGGTAGCAACAAAACCATAGGTTCTGCCGTGCTCAAGGTCGTTCACGGTGGACACGTTGTCGCGGTTTTCGTGGATGTCAAAAGTGGCATCCAAGTTGAGCCAAGCGCGGGGTTTGTAACTGCCGTGAATTTTGTAGCTTTGCATCTGCCGAGGACTAATCCGGGTGAAGGCGTAATCGTTATAACCGAATTCAAAATCTCCGGTGATGCGCAGAGTATCTACCGGCCGGAAGGTAAAGCCTGCCAGCAACGCGTTTTCGTTGATCCCGACGACGGTGCGTGATGTGTCGTTGCCAGCCGCTGGTCCTGCAAAGGTCAGGGAAATGAGTTGGCCGGTGGTCGGGTCCACGGTCGCAGTGCAAGCCGAGGGAGTTGCACAATCTCCGCGCGCAGCGAAATAATCGTTGGCGGCTGTCCCGCCAGCGCCTCCGGGGAAATAGGTTTCAGCCGTGTAAAAAGTCGCACTAAAATCGGCGATTGTGCGATCGGTGAACAGGTAACCGACTCGTCCGGTCAGATGCTTGCTGAAGTCGTACTCAAGCTGAAACGTATTCGAGCGAATGTTCTGTCCCAGGAAGGTGTATGTGGGACCGTTCGTTGAGTCCGCGGGCGAGCTCGCCGTGTGGCTTGGACAGGTCGCTCCTGTGTATGGCGCGGGGCACAGCGAAAGAAAAGTCGCTGAGCTAAACAGCGCTTGGGGCTGCTCCAGACCAAAAACTCCGGGCTGCATCTGCCCAAATATGTCTGTCTCTGCAGTGTTCCAAACGCCTGGAATGCGCCAATTGTCGTAGCGAAACGAGTCCACAATTCGAAATTTGTTGGTGACCGCATACGTACCTAACCAGTCCGCATTCACCGATACGCGTTTTGCTGTTGCCGGTCCGGCTGTTGTGCTTCCACGCGTGCCATTGCGGGTTACGTAATCGTTTACCGTCTCGTTGAAATTCGGAATCACGTTGTCGGAACCGCTGTAACCGAACGAACCGGACATTTCAAAGTTTTTGAAATAGTTGGATTGGAAATGCAGACGTTCGGTGGGCATGAAATTTCGAGGGTTTCCGATCTGGCTGTAGGACAAATAGCCGTTGCATTTTGGGTTGAACGTGCTTGGAGCGGCTATGACAGGAGCAGCACAGGGCAAAAGCTCTACCGGCCCATTGGTGCTCCAGATGATGCCGGGGTCTACCGGCGTACCATCCGGGAGCAGATAGCCGGAACTTGCCGGATTGTCAGTCACCACATTGTCCTGTTTGAAATAGGCCAAGAACTGGTCGTAAGAAATAGTTGTCTTGGGCAAAAGCCGAAAGTCTGCGCCAACGTGGTAGGAGTTCGTGGTGTAGCTGTAGTTTTGGTTGAAGTCCGAGATTGTCCCGCCGTCCGTGGTGAAGAAACCGGGTCCTTCATCTCGATCGTGCGAAAATCCCAGGCGCCAGCGCACACGGGATTGCGGAAACAACGTCAGGTTGTAATCCTGCATGCGGCGGACAAGATCCAGGGAATGAGGAGAAGTCGAAATCGCAACCGTGGGAACCGACGTCGATGGGTTGAGCGGATTGGCCAGCAAATTGTAGTCCCAGACGTTTTCGTCACGCCGGAATAACACTTGCAGGTTGTACCATTTGTTCTTGTCCACTCGCAGCCGGCTCACATCATTGGGATCGCCGCCATAGCCGAAATTGGTAAAGCTGAGGTTGTCGAACAACACTCCGTTGTGGTCCAGCGAGCGCATGTCCAGCGTGTAATCGAATAAGCGAAGCCCTTGCCTCAGATCCACGAATGTGTCGTAAGCGGCGCCGTTCCCGTTGATCCAATCGGCGCGATATCCAGCCTCAATCGACTGTTGGATGTGGTAGTTGCCGGAGTCAATGCCAGTCGCTTCGGCGGGGTCTTGCTGAGCAAAAGATGACGGAACGAGACAAAGTATCACAGCGAGAACTGGAACCGTTAGGTGAGGAATAGACGGGTAATATCTCATGATCTTTCACCTTCTTTCTTGGCACACCTAGCGTTGCTCGACAACCTAGCCAGGAGGATTGGACGCGCTTTTACGATCAGGCTCATAACGACTTCTACTTGAAAAACGTCTTGTCGAAGTTTGAGCCGTGGATTTGGATATGACACAGCGTGCACGATTTGAAAAAAGTCTCCTGACTATGGAACGACGGCGTCCCCGGTGCAGTGCCCGTTTTAGCTCCTGATATAGAGTTCGTGTGGCACTGAAGGCAGAGCAGATTTACGTTGCTGACTCGCAGCATGTGAGGGTTAGCGCCTCCGTGAGGGATATGGCAGGATGTGCACCCTTCAATCTTTACCGGCTCATGCTCAAAGACGAAGGGACCCTGTTTGTCGGTGTGACAACCAAAGCAAACGGCATCCTGCGTTGATGCATGCCGGACCTGCTTGGGGAGGATGGTGCCGTGTACGTTGTGACAGTCGCTACAGCCAATAAGCTGCTCGTTCACGCGGTGGTGGAAGGGCATCTCGAATTGTGCCCTCTGCTGCAAATGGCAGGAATAGCAAAGCTCGGGCTGAGCCTTTACAAGCAGGAATTCCTTGGTTTCGGCGTGATGCGGTGAGTGACAGGAGATGCAACTAACGCCGTTCTGAGTGTGCACGGAGTTAATGGCATTCATGTGTTGCGTACCGCCCGCATGGCAGGTCAGGCATCGCTCGGTGATCGCCTTGGTCGAGACATTCTTGAAGGTGAAAATCTTTGTCACATCACCGCCGCCGTCCACGTGCCCCTTACCAGGTCCGTGGCAGCCTTCGCAGCCCTGCATTGAGGGACCGCCCTCTTTGTTCAGCGTGGTCTTCCAGTGGGCCGTTTTCTCCCAGCTTTTGTAAATTTCCTCGTGGCAAGTCTTACAGGTCTCCGAACCCACATATTTGGAGGCTTCGGAGGAGGATGCACCCGCGGCACGTGTACCTCCCGTTTGAATGTCCATCTTTCCTGCTAACGGCTGAGGTTGGCACAAGACCGGAGTGTCTGCGCCGAGAAGAAAACAGAAAGAAAACAGAACGAAAGAGGGAGCTCTAAATCTCGTCCACATGAAACGCCTTTCCTCCTTGAACGACTGGCCACCAAGCTGCAGAATTGCCTGCGCACCAACGAAAGCTACGGGAAATGTCTTAACTAACCTGACCTTGACACGGAGCAAATCGTCATCCGGAGATCAGGGAGGCAATCCGGTGAGCGTGAAATGCATCTGACACAAGGAACGAGAGCGTTGAAAGCTGAGCGCAGCCGCGGTACCCACGAGAGGCAAAAGAAAACAGTGGCTCGCTAACCGTAACACTTTCGCAATCATATGAGGACTCCAGCACCGACCCGATTGTTAGACGATGCCTACCCCGGGGCTCCAGCCACTTTTGGAAGTGACAATGACCCATGACTAGCAAACGGTGAAAGACGGTGTCAAGAAAACACTGCGGGAGGTGGGGGCCTAATTTGGGGTTATGTCCTAATTTGGGAGTAAACCGCTATCCCGCGGGGCCCATTTTGCACTCACCCTCCGGCCGATCTCTGGCTTCCGCTCAGCTTTGCGCCGAAAGCTGTTTCACCACTCTTGGTGGATTAGCGCTTGGGGTCACGAAGCAACAGGCTGGATTTCTGGACACGACGAGCCGCAGCCCTGTATTTCAGTGCAGTAGTAATATAAGGCACGGAAGCGCATGGGGTCCGGTGATCCTCCCGGTCTTCAAAACCGGCGGGCGGCAGGTTTGCCCTGTCGCTGGTGGGTTCGACTCCCACTCGCTTCCGCCACGACTCAAGCCAGTTTCGTCTCGTCTCAGGTCCCTCGTTCCACTCGGGATTTCGCCTGCGGGCTCCCGCTGCGCTCACGCCCGCAAACCGGCTCAAGTTAGGGCAAATATATATTTGACGCACGTACCGGGTTTTTGCATACTGGCGTCATGCTCGTCGTTGCTGGAATCTGTTTTGTTATCGCTGTCAGCGTCCTATTTGTACTGCTGCGCGAGGATAGAAACCCAAATATCGAACCGGAGGCAATTCAACCACCAGCAATCAGAGAGAAACTGGCGCAGTATTGGCTTAGTACTCCAGTGTGGGTAGCTATAGGTATGATCGGTGCATTAGTAGCATCTCGCGTATCAACTCAGGTTGTGCTTATAGTCGCAGCAGGAATCCTCAGTTTTGAAGTTTGGAGAGTCAAGTTCTACGAAAAGACTCTGCTTAGATTGGCGAGCACTGTGATTGCCTTAATTGTCTTTGCGGGATTGGCAATATTGGCATGGCCTAAACTAAAACCCACTCCACTGGACCAGCAATTTGTTGAGGCCATAAGAAGGAATTTTCCTTGGTTGGCCACGCCGCCAGAGTCTCATGCTCTTGCCGCCGCAGGTTCATCTATGCCAAAGACTGGGATAGAGGACAACACAAAGCAGCATTTGAGACCAGACTCGAAGGTTTTAGAGTTTCAGAATTCACAGGATTTGATAGACAGAGGACTGAGAGTTTCCCTGCGAATGACCGCGCTATCTGAGTGGTGGATGCGATGCTTTACTGATGCCATCGACCAAAGAGACCATCAGTTAACGTCATTCATACCTGATGGTAATGGACGGTTTAGACCTCACACGCACGAAGAACATGAACAGATAATAAAACAAACTCAGCCAGAGATAACGAGAGCGGAAAATCTTGGACATCACAATGAGGAAATCCTACAAGTGGCTGCTGCTGGATGCCAGATTAAGGACAGCATCGTAAGTCACGTTGAACTATGGGAGAAAAATAATTTTACGGATATGGATCATTTTTGTTCTGCGGAAGGACAAGCTACATTTAAAGCGGAGGACTTGCGTGAGGCAGGTCAGGCGCTTCATGCACTCACGAAACGATTTTCTGGGCGTCCGAAACTGCCAGATTTATAGATATGAAACAATGCGAATACATTGAGGGCAAGAATGCTACCGAGAACTTTGAACGTGGCATGATAGCACTTTTCAAAGCTCCCAAGCCTGCCATCGGAACGGCGCGAAAGACAGGTCGCAAGCTGGCTACAAAGCGCAAGCGGAAACACTCCGACAAGGACTAGAAGGGGATTGCCGCTTCCCTCGTCCCTGTCGCTTCGTGGCGCGGCGATTCGTTCTTGCCTGTGAGTTCGGAGTAGGTGAGACGCTTCCCGCTGACCTGAGTCATGGCGAGCGCGAAGCGTTGGCCATCGTTTATGTCTCTGCGATTGTTGTACCGGAAGGTTTGTTCATCAAGGTAACGGAATAGATGAAAAGGTTCGACGCTCACATACGTGCCAGAGATGCCGCGCTTCAACAGCGACCAGAAGTTCTCAAGGCCGTTTGTATGTACGCGACCATCCACATATTGAACCGCATGATCTACGACCTTGTGTGCGTAATCAGTAGCCAGTCCTTCATACGAAAGCAAAGCATCCGAGTAAAGTGCGGTGCCACCGGTGACGTGCTTACGTACTTCATCCTGCAAAACCTTCTTGCGACGGGTTGGAACCACAGATGTGCGAATCTTTCCGCCCCGCTCCAAGATTCCCATGACAGCAGTCTTATCGGTTCCACCCGTGCCTGTAATCCGGCGCTTGCGTTCACTCAGGTGCATATTGCGTGCTTTCCCGCCAATAAACGATTCATCAACTTCAATCTCGCGTCCCGGTCCGCCCATTTTACCCCCAAAGAAATCATCTTGAAGCGCGAGACGCAAACGCTGAAGCATGAACCACGCCGACTTCTGAGTAATACCAAGGGCACGATGAATTTCCATGCTACTAATACCGTTCTTGCAGTTAACCAACATCCAGAATGCCGTCATCCATTTATCGATTCCGAGGGCCGAATCCTCAAAGATTGTTCCGACTTTGATGGTGAATTGCCGATCACATCCACGGCACAGCCACAAGCGGCGCGGTTCACCCTTCTTGGTTTTTGCTCGGATCGCATAGTTCTTGTCAGAGCCGCAGCGAGGGCAGGTCACCTTGCCGTTAGGCCAACGAAGTTTCGCCGCGTAGTCATGAGCACGGTCAAGATCGGAGAAATAAACGATGGCCTCTTGTAAGGTCTTGGGCGCTTTCAGTTTCGGTTCCATGAGTAAAAGTATACGACATTCCTTCGCGTGTGTCAAGTATATATTTGCCCAAGTTAGACTCCCACTCGCTTCCGCCATTTATATTTATCAGCGCGTTAGCTGGATTTTGATAGGACGTCGCAAACTGAAAGCTGCAAGGCAGGGGGGCTTGCAGCTAAGGGTCCACGTTATGCCCGAATGACCGCCAACATGAAAAAATATTCTTGCTCCGTCACACGTACAGCCTATTGGCTTGATGCCGTGGGCACGCCAATTGCAGTACAGCAAAAGCTCATGCGTCACGCCGACATACGCACCACTATGAACATATATGGGGATGTGGTCACGGATCAGATGCGAGAGGCACACTCTAAAGTCGTTCCGTGGCTCTGCCACGCGCTTGACTGATTTCGCAGTGATTTCACGGTCTGTAACTGATTGAAAATCTGGCGGAGAGAGTGGGATTCGAAAGCACCTGCAAACCGATACTCAACAACTTGCTGTGCAACGGATGGCAGTTTTGGATACGTAAGGCAGTGCAAGGCAATCGTAATGGCAGGTGATTGGCAGGTGATTCACCGAACAGGAGCAGGTTTTCTATACCAATCATCTGGAAAAACGCTGCCCCTCGCCAATTCCTCCGAAGCTCCTTCAGCGCAGCCTTTTCAGACCTAAGTCGACCTGAACTTTCAACTGCTTACAGGTCTGCGGGAGACTGCCAAGTACGTGCAAGGCCGAGCAATCATGGGCTGGAATCATGGGCCGAGTTCCACGGACTGAGTGCAGACTTGCCTGATTCTGCCCAGTGGATTCTTGGCAGACACGTTCCTAGCTGAACGTTTTAGCTGGCCAGCCCGACTGTCCAATCGAGACCTGACTACCCGATTGTGGCAGGGGATCAACAACGCTGCAGCATTGGCCGGTCTAGTCGAAGCAGCACGGAGGATCGGCAGTCTTATATCAGACATTGGCCAACCCCCTTTGGGGGCCCTGGCACAATTCCAAGATTAGGATACGGAAACCGAGATAACCTCGTCCGTTTTGGTAGTCGTAGTCGAGCCGTACTCTCTCCGGGCAACTTGACATTTGTTACGATATCCGAACATTCGATGCCGGATTTTCTACAAACATGCGCTCCTGGTATTTCATTTTTTGTTACTAGAAAACCGCCGCAGTAGTGTAAAAGTGGGAGTCCCCACCGCACATCCTTTATGTCCTGTTTTCGTAACAACGCAATTTCGGTGTTGACAGCGTGTTCTATTTGTTTTATGCATCCTCTGCAAGCCGTGATCCGGGCACTCGACAGGTTTAAGGGATGCTCTCGATGCACAAGTCCGTACTTCTGATGCTTCCGTTGTGTACCGTTTTGGCGCTTGCTGACCCTGTGCCGGGATTGTTCCGCTGGCTTCTTCTAGAGGTTCAGTCTCTGAAGGACATAAAAACCATTACTACGGAGCAACAGGCGAAAAAAAGAATTTTCCTCTTTACGTCAAGCGTATTCGTTAGTGGAAATCGAACTCAGATTGCGGTATTTAGGTGATTGGTACAGTCGTCCCCTGAACAGGGGGAAAGAGAGGTGTGTGATGCGAGATAGGCAGAGAGTCAATCGCGTCATCCTCGCATGTTCACAATTGCTCATTTTCCTGCTCGTGGCTGGATGCGGAAAAACCATCCAACCCTCCCATTCGCGCATTGCCTTCGTACACGCTACCGACCCGCATGTTTTCTTGTCCACCGCGCAATCGGAGAAAACAAAAGATGTCGGAGTCAAGCAACAGTCCCTCGATGAGAAAGCGTTAACTGACATGTTCCGTCAGATGCGCCTGATTGCTGATGAAGGTCATGCGCTTCGGTTTGTAGTGTTGACCGGGGACTTCGGTGTCGAGCCATGTTCAATTGCCAGTCTACCCGCTTCCGCCACCGATGCGAACAATACTCAGCCAACAGCCAAACAATGTTTGGACAATGTAGATGGCAAGAAGCGTAGTGATGAAGTCACCAAACTGGCAGAGCTTCTAGCCCAAAGCCCGGTACCAGAGATGTATCTCGTTGCGGGCAACAACGACATCCCGTTCGAGGTCGCCGATGATGCCGGACTCATCTATTTCAATCATTTTATAGATGATGTCCAACGAAAGATTGATGAGGCGCAGAAACCTGTTCACCTCCACAATCTCACCAGTTGCTACTTTAAGGACGGAATAGCTTCCACTTGTTACGCCGACATCGCGGAAACGTCATATCGATTGATTGGATTTCCCTCCTATTCATTCAGAAACAGGGACACTGGTAGACAGCTTAACACTCCCCTGCAAGAAAGGCAGTTTGAGACTTTTCGTACGCTACTCGATCAAGCGCGGCAAGCGGGAAGAAGAGCCCTAATCGTAAGCCACATCCCACTGATTGATGATCCCTTTTCTATGGCACAGGATCTCTATGCAACACTGCCAAAGATCGACAGAGATCTCAACAATCCACAATCCCAGTGGTCCACTTGGAACGTAAGTAAGAAGCTTTCTGATGATTGGGAAGAAACGGTGGCCGCTGATTTCGTTGCTGGCGTTCTGGCTGGCCACCTGCATGATTCTCACAAAGAAATCTATCGGCAGCCTTATACATGGTCCACAGTCAACGACCACAAAACTGGCTTCAGCAAGCTCTACATGGCACCACCCCTTTCAGTGAAGAACCAGGACACTTCTCCCATTCAAGCGCGTGGGTTTTCGCTTGTGCGTCTTGACCCCGAGCAGATCGATTACCGGGTCTATTGGTATGAGGCAAAAACCTGCACGTTCACCCCCGAGCGTCCGCTTTCGTCCGCTGAGCCGCGATGGCGTCCAAGCTGGACTTCGGCCGCCAGCATCCGGTGGCTCTGGGAATTGGCAGATCCTCTCAAATCGCTGGACCGTATGGCTGTGCTTCTTATTGCACTGCTTGCGGCATTCCTGACCGTTGTGCAGATCTGGCAGATTCCGGAACCCGAGAATCCGCTAGCCGCAAAAGCTATGGCATCTGACCAAAATGCAGGCGGAGCACAAACAGGTGAACCCAAACCGGCTTTTGCGCCTTCGCCCTTCGCCAGTAACTTTGGGAAGACTGTTATTGCAGGCCTTGGAGGTTTGGCCGCAGAGACGGTGCTGAAGGCCCTCGAAGGCAAACCGTCGGCTGAAGACAAAGAATTCTATATCATTTGGTTCATCCTGTTCTTCTTCGCGCTCCTTGTTGTGACAGCCGGGCTTCGGGCTATGGCGGAGGCTTTGCGCGCACGCCTCGCAATCATCCATTACCCACTGACAAGACCAACCCGCCCGATTGCCGACCAGACCCAAAAGAGCGAGTTGTTCTGGGACTGGTTGACCTACTGGTGGTTGCGTTTCGTGCACTGGTTCTTTTCGCTGCGGCTTCCATTGCTGACCTTGTTCGACACCTTCATCAACCTAATTCAGGGTAAGAACCAGACGCTGACCCGCGTTTTTTCGGACAAGATCATCGATCAGCAGCGAAATGCCGTATCTGTAGCCAACGCTATACGGACGCATCTAAACGACGCGATCCGGCAATTTTTGCTGCAGAAGACCCCCAAAGACAAAATCGACGAAGGTGTTCTCAATCCACGAAATGTTCGGGTGAATATCAGCGTGTTATCGGCTGATCAGACAAACGTGTTCTATATTGCACGTACCCCCGGCAGTTCGGTCAAAGCTTTCTCAAGACGCTCAGTGGCGTGGGTGTCTGTATTCGCTGGCAAGATCCGCTGGTATAAGCGTTCATACAAAGATAATGCTAACTTGATGAAAGAAATTGTCCTTTTCGACAATTCAGACGGAACAATTCCAGGCGACGAGCCGAAAATCTACCTAAATAGTCACTACCAGTTGCGTGATGATGACTATGAGGCTTTCGTGATATTCCCCGTCCCGTGGCCACAGCGGAACTATGGAACAGATTACGTAAAAGGGGCCATTCATATCTCTTTTCGACGGGAGTCCGATTTCAACTTATTGTGGGAAATAGGTCATCTCACGGAACGGGAAAAGGCTCTCTTGAAGCAACAAGCAGCGGCTGACGCCGCAAAGAGGGTGGATGAAGAAATCAAGAATGAGACTGACAGTGCCAGGCGCAAGGTGTTAGAGGGCCAGAGGCAGTCCGAGATTGACAGAGCAGCCAGCGCGATCGATACCATGACCTGCGATCCCGTCAAGGATCAAAAAACATATAGGTTTGAAGATAAAATGCTCGAAGACTGGTGCAACGACTGCCGGGTGCGAGCGATATTACGAGAGGCGATCGTCGTACTTGGTGAATTGCTGAGAGGCTTCAACGAGAACATTTACAAGAACTCCGGCCCAATTGACTCCGCCTAACTCTGATGCCGGCCTACGCTGCTCCGGGTCGGCGGGCCCGAGTTGAGCTCGCGTTGCGCTGCGCGTATTGTGCCTTGGCTCGGTCGTATTTGCGCAACAGAGGGACCAAAGCGTAAGACATTGCTTCCAGCGTCTTGACGAGGTCCTGGGATTCAAAAGCCCGCAGTGTGGCTTTATCGAATCCAGCCCTCCCGACGATTTCGTTGCCGAACACACTCTTGAAACTCTCAACATCGGTGAATGAAATGTGAATAGCCCCTCTCCTAGCGGGCTGAGCCATGTATCGCTTGCGAAGGGGAACCGGAATAATCAAGAATGCATCATAATCCTGCTCGCGTTCCATCCAGAAATCCTTAAACAATATCTTGGGTTTGAAATCATCCGTTAGAGCCTTCTGATAAACATTCGCATCTGCAGGATTTTGAACGTCAAGTAAGAACTTATCATCAGCGTCTTTCCAGCCTTTTAAATACCAACGAGGCTCTCCGACCATGACTGCAAACCAAGCTACTGATGTCTTCGGGAACTCTTTATCCAGGCTCCGAGGGTCTTTTGCCACATATCGGAGTCCGACAATGCTGCCGACCTCTTCGTTGTCTCCCTCAGGTTTTGAATGGGTTGTTACACTAATGCTGACACGAACGTCAAGATCGGGCTTTCTTGCTGACATCCGGATCATTTCCTTAATGACTGCACATAAGCGTTCGCTGAAATCCTCGATCATTCCGTGATAAGCAGCAACGGCGTCAACGATCGCCTGAGACCGCATTTGATTACGACCGCGTATCAGGTTCAAAAACGTATCACGACGTACGATATTTTCGACCGGCCCCTTACCGAACATGAATTCGGCACGATCTCCTTCAAGACGGGCATTTGAACTTGCAAACCAAAGGAGGAAAACGAAAAACGCTACTACAAAAAACATGATGTAATACATTAAAACATCAGGAGTCGTTGAGGGTTCAGTAGAGATGAGACGACTGATCAGTTCAGTGAAAACGGATCCCGCTAATCCCGCCAATGCTGTCTGACCGAAGCGAGTTTTCAAAGGATCAGTTTCTTCATCCCCCTCCTGTCTGATTTTCCAAATTGCGACGACGGTAATGTATGCGAAAAATATTCCAAGCAACGCCCCGATGATCAACTCGCGTTTGGGTGCGGCAAGGCCAAGTAACCACTGAAGGCGCTGATCTATCTTCATAATTGCGCCAATATCTCTTCGAGTTCCGGCACAGTGAATCCGTCTGCCTGCAAACATTCCACAGCATTTCTTATGAGTCGTCGTGCTTCATCCACTGGCAGGTCATGTCCGTTACTATCGTACGCAGGTAAACCGTGACGAAAGGTTGCCAAGTACTCCTTCGTACATCCGTTACTAAACTCCCATCCCTCGTTGAAGTAGACAGCATGGCACTTCTCGGTGATGACCTTAACCCACAAACCAAGATAATTTTCTTGCGTCCAGCCATGCACGATCAGAGGGTTAGGACTTATAACCAGGGGAATTCCCCACCCGCGTATCTTTCGGGCGAATGCTACACCTTCTTCCTTATTCGCCAGCAGCAATTCTTTTCGGTAGCGTTGTTCGCCGCCGAGCGCTGTTTTGAGATCTTCCACGGAGAATACCTTTAAAGCACGGCACAGTTCATAGAAACGTTTTCCCGTCGTGAACTCGGAACTGGCGTACACTGCTTCCCGGTCGAAAACGACACAGTCAAAGGAAGTAAGAAGTACCTCAGCACTCATGCTTGTCTCCAGACCCACGGTACGGCTTCCGTTCACATAACTAGTCGGCATCAGAATCCTCTCCTACAAGTTGCAAAACGTGTACCCGCACGAAGCGCAATTGACACATCCGCTTACATGTTCCATCGGACCGCCACACTCAGGGCAGGCCTGGGTAGCAGAAACGGAAAAAGTTGACGTTGATCCTACACTTAAAACCTGATCGTCTCGACAGCGATCTCGAAATACAGTAATGCCTTTACAACCGAGTTCGTCCGCCAGCAGATATGTGCGTCGGACATCGTCGAGAGTGGCGGAGTTCGGAAGATTAACTGTTTTGCTTACTGCGCTATCGACCTTGTCCTGGAATGCTGCCTGCATTCGCACGTGCCATTTCCAAGAGATCTCGTGGGCCGTTACGAAAGCCTTTCGCAGCTCGTCCGGCAATTCGGCAATGTCAGATACAGAGCCAGTTTCAGCGATTCTCCGCCGAATATCCACGTTCAGATACGGTCCAGCTAATTGCTCAAGCATGGGATTGATCTCGAGAGCCCTCGTCTCTCCGAACATCTGCCGGCCGTAAGATAAGGCGAAAAGAGGCTCAATTCCACTGGAACAGTTCGCCAATAGGCTTATAGTTCCAGTAGGTGCAACCGTCGTAACTGCTGCATTTCGGCGTCTTATCCCTAATTGAGAGAATATGCTCTTTGAGTAGTTAGGAAAATCACCCTTGATTTCGGCCAATCGGCTAGATTCCAGCCGAGCTTGTTCCGAGACGACAGAGATCAGCTCCTCGGCCGTCGCAATTGCCTCCTTAGAATCGTACTCGATTGGCGGGTGGAGCTGAAGAAGGGTGTCGGCAAAACCCATGACACCCAGTCCGATCTTGCGATTTGCTTTTGTGGCGTCCTCAATCTCTTTAATTGGATAACGATTTGCGTCAATGACGTCATCCAGAAAGCGGACACCTAGCCTGGCTACGTTTCCAAGCCGATCCTTATCAATTTTTCCGGCGGGAGTAACGAATTTGGTCAGGTTAATTGATCCCAACACACAGGACTCATAAGGAAGCAGAGGTTGCTCGCCGCAGGGATTTGTCGCCTCGATTTCTCCCACGCTCTTTGTCGGATTAGCCTCGTTTATCCTGTCAATAAACAGGAGACCTGGATCGCCTGTCTTCCACGCAGCATCAACAATCTTGTCAAAAACAGCGCGCGCGTGGAGATGCCCTACCACTTGCTGCGTGCGCGGATTGATTATCGGATATTCAGATGACTCCCGGACACAATTCATGAATAACGTTGTGACAGCAACCGAGATGTTGAACGTCTGGAGCGTGTCACGAACTAACTTTGTGTCCACAAATTCGAGAATATCGGGGTGATCACAACGCATCACGGCCATATTTGCACCGCTACGCACGCCACCGAGACGCGTGACTTCGCATGCGTAGTCGTAAAGCCGCATAAACGAGACTGGTCCGCTGGATTTGCCCTTTGTCGTTGAAACTACATCATTCTTTGGCCTCAATCGAGAGAAAGAAAATCCCGTACCTCCACCACTTTTTTGTATGAGGGCCATATTCTTGAGATTTCCAAATATGGAACTCATGGAATCCTCAAGGGGTAAGACAAAACAGCCAGCCAACTGTCCGTTGGGAAGCCCCGCGTTGACGAGTGTCGGCGAGTTCGGCAGGAACTCAAGACTATTCATAGAAAGGAAGAAGTCAGTTGCTAAGTTCCGCACCTCCGCCTCGGAACAAAAGGCCCGCTCAACCTTGGCGATCTCCCAAGCAACTCGCTTGAACATCTCAGTGGGAGTCTCGACAGGATCGCCATTTAGATCGCGACGTAGAATCCGTTTCCGAAGCACTCTCAAAGCGGTGTCCGACAGACTGGTTTCTCTTGCAGCATTGTCGATCGTCGTTAACATCATTGAGCCCATTTCAACCACACAAAGTACGCTGTCCGAGGTCATGCCAAGAATTAACTGGCTGGGAGCGATTCAGATGCGTGCTCGAATCGAAGCTGTTCCCCGGTTCTTAATCTAGTACACAGCCTCTCAAAGGGGCAGAATTGACAGTACTTAGGTTCAGCAGTCAAGGCAAAATCTTCCATCAGTTCAGGCCGGTATCGCCCCTCTCCCACAACTGACCTCATCTCACGAACGCTCGAACGGATGAAGTCCTCTGTTTGATCATACCTGGCCTGATCGAATGCGTGTTCTGTTAATACGTTATTCAGCAGATCCCAATCGTACAGCTTCACGTGATCGGGCCGATACCCCGCCAGACCGCTTTGCCGCAGCATTAAATAGGCGTAGACCTGGAGTTGCATTCGGTGGTCGTCAGGGACACGTTGGACTTTGAGATCAATCACATAGAGGCTTCCGCGCCAGACGAAAACGATGTCCAACTGTCCAACCAGTTTGGTTCCATCTAGGGAAGATGCGATTCGATGTTCCACAGAAGTTAGTGGTTCTTTCAGGCGATCAAAAAGCCTTGGACGAGACAGAAAGGTGGTCATCGCAGCAACAACTTCCTGCGACACACGACTTGGCACGTCGGGCTCCAACGGTCTCGCGTATTCGTGCTCAAAGAGCGCCAAACCCGGCCCGTTGCTCTTATTCATATACAAACGCTGCTGCGAGAAGCTGAAGTCAGTTTCGATGCGTTTCTGGAGATCAGAAATGACACGGTTCAAAGGAGGGGATCCACCATGGTGCCTAACGGCAAAGGCAATGTGCTGAACGTATTCATGGACAACTTTGCCGCGCCAGAACGGTATAGTCTGTAGTCGCTTTAGGAAGGCAGCTTCTTGCCGGTCAGGTTCATTACTAGTCTCACTTGCCATTATTGTGCGGAAGAAGTAGCGACGTTGGCAGCGATGAAAGACAGCGTTCGCCGAATATGACCAATTCACGTCGTCTCCTACCCCGCTACTTGAAGGCTGGCGTAGCCGCAGTGCAGCACGATGGATTATCGAGAATTGTCGGATATTCTAACTCGAAGAGCAGCGTTTTGTAAGCGTCTGATCGGATATCAACTGCCGCAGAATTTCCCCAGGGCTAGCGGCCAATTCTAATAGGAAAAGGGATTACGGATCGGAAACGCCGTAGACAAGTCAGATCATTATCGATTTGTTCGTCTCTTTGATGGAATTGCAACTTATTGAGTTCGAGAGTTATCATACACTAGCATGTGGGCGTAGATAACATCTCTCAATTATGAACAAAACAGCAAGATGACCAAATATGACGTATTAGCGATCTTCGAAAGGAAAGAGCAGTTCTTACGACCGGACGATGTTTGTAATTTGCTTCGGCCAATTCCCGACCGTCGCTCCCTTTATAGTTATCTCGGGCGGCTCCGACAGCAGGGCCTATTGGAACGATACCCAAACCCCCGGCGCGGGTATCTGGCCTACCGCCTGACCGCTCGTGGGCAAGCCCGCCTGGAATACTTACGCCGTTCGGGGAAAACCTGAGGCGGTGGTGGCTGCTCGCAGGCTCCCCTCACCATAACGTTACGTACGTATGTAACGTAGATGGCTTGGCTGTAGCGCCGTTTGCCGCAAACCCCGCGTGGCCTGTTGTTACTGCCGTGCAGGATTTAAGCGGTGTGAAAAAGTCTTGGTTGATTGGCTGTACGTAGTCGAGTTCCATGACCAGCCGACTTTCAATGTATTCCGCAAAACGCTTGACGAGTACCGGGCTGGAATGCTCGACCTTAAGGATGCGAAAGCATTCTTCAACGTCTGTGAAAAGATTCTGCAAAAGAAAATCCGTGCAGAGATTGGCGGTAACAAATGAACTCGGTTGACGAACCTGAAACTGCGACGGCGGAAGAGACTGTCGAAGTCAAGCCGGGCACACGGCGGAACAGTCAGAAAGACCGTTTGCGTGCTGAAGTCCACAAAATAGCGCTCGAACTTCTCGGCAGCAAGAAGTCACCTGACGCCCTTCGTGTTCGTGTATTCGAAGCCAGCCAACGACTGCTTGCGGACGAAGACTTGCTTGCAAAATATCGTGCCGACATCAAAGCGCTCAAAGATGAGAACGCACAACTGAAGGCGCAACTGGCAGCCGTGCCCAAGAAGAAGTCGGAGGTGAACTCAAAGAATTGGGTCGGTGTTCTGAAGAATGGCGGGCCTGATGATGTGCCTGTTGTTGCCCCCGAAGTTGCCCGCAAGCGGGAAACAGACCAGAAGGAAGGACTGCGGAAACTTTTGGAGAAGTTCCAACTGTCGATTGGTGAAGTGCAGCGAGTGCTGGCGATGGATATTTTGACCAGGGAATTGCTAAGCCCGAGGCTTTCCGATTGTCACACTCATCTCTTCAATGCAAATGCATTCACGCTGTCGCCAGACTTGGATGCAATCATCACTGAATTCAAGACTGTTTTGAAGAACATAACGCCGCAATTTGTGTGTTCTGAAATCAACCCGCTCACAGACCAATGGAGGACGGATTACGGTGGCGCACTGGAGCGCAACAAGAAAGGATTTTCGGAGCAACTTTCAAAGTTGGTAGAGCGTTTGGGAAATGAAATCGCAAAGTTTTGAAATTGCTTAGGAGAGCCACACGCACCTAGAGTGCGGTCGCATAGCGAGGACTCACAGAAATGGCCGGGTTGGGGCCGATGCCCAGCAACCCGGCCTTTGATTTGGAGGAAACATGAATGACAGAAGTATTACAGAGTTGAGAATCAATCACATCGATTGCACTGCGTTACCAGCTGAGACCCAGCGCCGCATACAGCAAATCGGCTTCTACCGCTGGCTTGACGAGCAGGCCGGACGGCGGCCGCTGCTGGCCAGGAAGCCGTCCCGGTATTCGTTGGAGTACAAGCAAGCCCAGATGCGCCGCAGGGCCGCATAGAAGGGGTCCAACCGCGAAAAATCGGTCCCTAGGCCATTGATTCTAAAAGCCAAAAACAGCACAAAATGCGCTTTATGGCCCTGGAGGCCATCCCAAGTGTTAGAAACACCCCAGAACGGCCAGCAGGCAAACCAACAGTAAACTACAACTTGCCGATATCGCCTCTGGGACACGCATAAACACTGGGTGGAAATTGGATGTTGTACATAACGACTGGCAAAACGCAACTCACAGGATTAGCTTGGCTGAATACTTCCGCCGGTAGTCTACCAGATGGTGATTCTCAACAGCGGCGCCCCGTTTGATGCAGTAATGTTCTCCATCCGCAGATGATCTGGGGACTTGCCGCTGTCATAAACCGGGGCCTTGCCCGCTAACACATCCACTGCGGGCCCGTCGTTTGCCGTGGGCGCCGACACCTGGCGCAAGAAACTCCCCATAATGTCGCGTGCGAACATCCTCGTCTCTTGCTCCTCGAAAAAAGAGCGGCGCACCGTGAGAGAAAGAGAATGGACGCAGGATTCCCTGTCCAATGCAGCGATTAGCCCGACTTGGCCGTACATTTCGCGCGCACTCGGCTTGTATATTTCCAAACGGGCACCGCCGCTCACGGATTCCGTGTGGACCTTAATGAAGTTGAAAAACTCCATCAGATCCGATTTCATCAAATCCGTCGCCGGCCTGCCTACGAGGCTCGCTGGCCGCAGCCCAGCAGCGCATTCTCTGGTGCTGCGCGCCGCGTCCGTATGCCGCTCCTCCGGAGGCAGTGCCTCTGTTACGTATCCCGAATATCCGATCCACTCCGCGGTTCGGTAGGTTCCGATTGCATCAATCATCGGCACGACTTCGCTCAACTTCAGTGTGGGCAAGTAAAAACCATACTTGTAATGCTCGTGTTTGAATGATTTTACGCAGGAGTTGACGACAGGCTGCCAGAACTCGTAATTAGTATCCACCAAACTGATTGTGTCCGTCGCCGGATCGATACCAAATACGATCGCTGTGTGCGAAAGTGCACCACAACTTACCCACAGATTATCTCCCGGGTGAATCTCCGCAACCACGCCCTTGCGATCGAGATTGCGTATATTCTTCTCCCGGCTAGCCGGCTTCCCTGGAACCAACAAATACAAGTCCGCAAAGCCCGTGAGGCTAGTTAGTGTGCTCAGGAACAGAAAATCCTGCATCACCGTAGGAGCCGCGCTCTCGTCCGGTCCTTTGCGAGTAGAGCGCCCGCCCAGCGACATCGACAGTCCGTAGCGAAGTTGCTCGTCGGCGTACAAAGTGGCCATGAGATTGCGCCCCGGCAAAGATTGGTTTGTCGCGTCGAAAGGCGCGCCCGCAAGCCCGTACTTTGCCTCGATGCCTTCTAATGTTTTCGCGCCCATCTCCGCAGTGAGCTTCATCAGTTCGCGAATCTGACTGCTACGTGCTGACCAGACCACCGGCGCTAGCATTTTCCAATAGGTCTGCACATCTTTGTCAGAAGCTCCAGGAACATTTCCCGCGGCTAGCGCCTCCACCGCCCCGTGAGTCACCAGTTCAGCGGCAATCACGAAGTACTGTCGGACTTCCTCCTCAGACGGCCGGTAACCCCTAAAGGCCGACTCTTCCGGTGTCTTCACGAAGTTGTCGAGCAACAAACCGAGTGCCCGCGAGTTCCCTAGAGCCGCTGATTTCTCAATATCAGCGACAGCCCTCGCCGCATCTTTGGTCACATCATATGTCGCCATTCCGCGGTACAGATAGGCCTTGGACTTAATCCACGCGTTGAATTGAGGCGATTCATTAGGTATAGCCGGCGCGGCCACTGCCGCTTCACTCAACTTCAGCCCTGCCTTTGCATCGCCCCCACGCATCGCCGCTTCAATTGCGTCGATTTCGGGCGTTGAGGCAA
>Ga0187771_10000675_pt1 | contig 21371 bp, 19 predicted proteins | sample 0116_SJ02_MP15_1_FD_133139 | JGI IMG/M metagenome (GOLD analysis project Ga0187771, IMG submission 133139) | Tropical peat soil microbial communities from peatlands in Department of Meta, Colombia - 0116_SJ02_MP15_10_MG | ecosystem: Environmental > Terrestrial > Soil > Wetlands > Peat | place...
CGGCAACCTCTGTCACGAACTTCGGAAAGCAAAGGGCACTAGCAAACATATGATCTGGTGTCCCGATTCTGACATTCGCATTCCTTTGTGGCAGGCTCATTTGCGAATGTCAGAACCAAAGGGACACCAGTAAATATATCATTCTAGTGCGGTTTTGGATTTGACATTCGCTTGGAGCACTCGCGGCCGCTACTGAAGCGAATGTCAAATCCACCGCACTAGTCCGCTTTCGACCTGAAGCCCCTGAGACGAGATTGCGGCTTGCGCTGCAGGGACTTCAGATCGGCGGCACTGGTCCGGATCAGGCCACTTCGAAGATCGCTTCGACTTCGACGGCGGCGTCGGCCGGCAACACGGCGACACCGATGGTGGAGCGGGCATGGCGTCCCTTGTCGCCGAACACGGCGACCATGAGGTCGGACGCGCCGTTCAGCACCTTCGGCCCGTCGACGAAATCCGGCGTCGAATTGACGAACCCGCCGAGCCGCACCACGCGGGTGACCTTGTCGAGGTCGCCCAGCGCAGCCTTGGCCTGGGCGAGCAGATTGATGGCGCAGGCGCGCGCCGCAGCCTGACCCTGTTCGATCGACACGCCGCCGCCGAGCTTGCCCTTGGCGACCAGCTTGCCGGCCGCGTCGAAGCAGACCTGGCCCGAGACGACGAGCAGGTTTCCGGTCCGCACATAGCCGACATAATTCGCGACCGGGGCCGCTGGAGCGTGGAGAGCGATGCCCAATTCTGCGAGCTTCTGTTCAACGGTGCCGGCCATGGTGGTGTCCTGTCGTTGTCCGACGCGGCGAATCATCGATGATCAACAGCGCGTCGCGAGGAGGGTGGGGATGTGTCGAGCCCGCGCCCCCGGACGAGCCCCACACATGCGCCATATTTCGCTCATCAAACGGCGGCATGCAAGCTATCGGCGGCCATGCAAGCCATCGGCAGTTCTGTTATGCTGTTTTTTAGGGTGAGCAATGCCCGCCAAGTCGATGTCACGGGTCGATCGGATTGCGATCGCCTCACATTCAAGATGAACGAAGGAGTCTCCATGCGCCGCATGCCGCCGAGTGTCCGGTTCCCCATTGCGATGGTCGTCGGCGCTGCCGCCGCCCTCGTGGTTGGAGCGGTTGCCCCGGGACGAGCCGCGCCGGCGCCGTTGCCGTTCCTGGCGCACCAGGCGGTCTATGATCTCGCGCTGAAGAAGGCGCGTGGCAATGCCACCGTGAGCAGCGCGCGCGGCCGCATCCTTTACTCGTTCTCGGGCAGTGCCTGCGAGGGTTACACCACCGATTTTCGCCAGGTCTCCGAACTGCAGAGCGGCGAGAACAAGACCACGGTCAGCGATTTGAAGTCCACCAGCTGGGAAGACGGCGAGGGCAAGACCTATCGCTTCAAGATCGAGACCCAGATGAACGACAACCCGGCGTCCGCGGTCGACGGGATCGCCGAGCGCACCGGCAACACCGTAACCGTCAAGCTGAAGCAGCCGAAGGTGAAGACGCTGACGCTCGACCCCGCGACGGTGTTTCCGACCGAGCAGGTGAGGCGGATCATCGAAGCCGCCAAGGCCGGCAAGTCCGTGCTCGAGCTCGTGGTCTATGACGGCTCCGATGACGGCGAGCGGCTCTACAACACGCTGACGGTGATCGGCCAGGCGATTCCCGGGGATCGTGTATCCGCGGATGGAGATGCCGCGACGTCCAGCGATGCCTTGAAGAGCCTGACGCGATGGCCGGTGACGGTCAGTTATTTCGACCGGGCCACGAAGCCGGAGGGCGGTGAGCAGACACCTACTTACGCGATGAGCTTCGAGCTCTACGAGAATGGCGTCTCCCGGGCCTTGGTGCTTGATTACAATGATTTTGTCATCTCCGGCGCGATGAGCAAGTTCGACGTCAAGGACACCAAGCCCTGCAAGCCGTAGAGGCTTGCGGGGACTGGCTCGCCCGGATCACCCCAGGGTCAATCGCGCGTGGCGGGGCCGCCAAAGGCGATGCCGCGGATGACGGCGCCGTCGCCGAATTTCTTCCGCAAATCGTCCATGGCGCGCTCGGCGTGGGCGCTGCGGCGATCGATCAGGTCGGTGTCGTCGCTGGCCTCCGCGGCCGGGCGCAAGGCGCTGACGCCGGCCCCGATCAGCCGGAACGCGGTGCCGTCGATCTCGCGAGTCAGGAGGTCGCGGACCACGCCGAAGATGCGCCCCGCCAGCTGGGTCGGGGCATTGATGGTCTGCGAGCGGGTGCGCTGACGGAAATCAGCGGTCTTCAGCTTCAGCGTGATGGTGGATCCCGCGAGCTCGCCGCTCTTGAGCCGCGCCGACACCTTCTCGCACAGCCGCCACAGCACTTTTTCCAGCGTCGCCAGATCCTTGATGTCGGTTTCGAAAGTGGTTTCGTTGGAAATGGTCTTGGCGTCGCGCTCCGCGACCACGCGCCGCTGGTCGATGCCGCGTGCGAGGCGCCAGAGCCGGCGGCCTTCGTCGCCCAGCTGGCGCATCAGCTCGGTCTCGTCGGCCCGCTGCAGATCCCCGATCAGGCGAAACCCGCGTTGGGCCAGCCGCGCCTCGGTGGCGGGCCCGACGCCGAAGATGAAGCCGACAGGCTTCTGCGCCAGCATTGCGACGGCGTCCGCCTGGTCGAGTGCGGCAAAGCCGCGCGGCTTATCGAGGTCGGAGGCGATCTTGGCGAGGAACTTGTTGACCGAGAGGCCGATCGAGGCCGTGATGCCGAGGTCGCGCTCGACGTCGCGGGCGAAGCGCGCCAGCACCTTGGCCGGAATCATGCCGTGCAGCCGCTGGGTGCCGCCGAGATCGAGAAAGGCCTCGTCGATCGACAGCGGCTCGACCAGCGGCGTCAGCCGGCGCATTGCCTGGCGGACCTCGCGGCCGGCCCGGACATACTTCGCCATGTCGGGCTTGACCACCACCGCGGACGGGCACAGGTCGAGCGCCTTGAACATCGGCATCGCCGAACGCACCCCGAAAGTGCGCGCGACATAGCAGGCCGCGCTCACCACGCCGCGCTTGCCGCCGCCGACGATCACCGGCTTGTCGGCGAGGTCCGGGTTGTCGCGCTTTTCGACCGTGGCGTAGAACGCGTCGCAATCGATATGGGCCAGCGTGAGATCAGGCAGCGCCGCGTGGCGGACGAGGCGGGGAGAGCCGCAACTTGTGCAACGCCGGGCGGTGATCGGAAGATCCGTCAGGCAGTCCCGGCAGAAGCACTGGGGGCCATCGCTCACGGCACGTCGCGCTCCCATGATGGGCCGCCGAGCGCCTCGCGGGCGTTGCTGACGATCCTCGGATCGAGGTGCGACGATTCGGCGAACGCCTTCAGCAGCTCCTCGTCCCGCAGCACGAAGTCGAGCACGCCGCCCAGGAAGGCGGGCTCCTTGGCGGCCGTGCGCAGGGTCTCCGGCCCGATCCCGGTCTCGGCCAGGAACGCGCCCAAGCGCTCGGCATCGCCGGCGATGAAGGAAAGGGCCTGAATCGCAACGATTTCCGCAGTTTCCCGCGGGTCATAGGACCGTCTTGCCATCAGGGAAATTTGCCTTTCCGTAACTTATCGTCTCTATTTTGAACGATCATGCCCGAGTCACCGGAGTGGTATCAAGCGAGGCGCCCGACCGGTTTCTCGACGGCCTGCGCGGCCGATTTTTCCTATGGCGGGTCTGCGGGGACGATGCGACCGACGCAGGCGTTTGACAGCGAAACGGAGGGCGGGATGGCAAAGACCGTCCTGATCGTGGAAGACAACGAGCTCAACATGAAGCTCTTCCGCGATCTGCTGGAGGCTCACGGATACAACGCCATCGGGACCAACCGCGGCACCGAAGCGCTTGAACTGGTGCGGCGGCACCACCCGGACCTCATCCTCATGGACATCCAGCTGCCGGAGGTCTCGGGGCTGGACGTCACGCGCTGGATCAAGGCCGATCCGGAGTTGCGGGCGATCCCGGTGGTCGCGGTGACCGCCTTCGCCATGAAGGGCGACGAGGAGCGGATTCGCGAAGGCGGTTGCGAAGCCTATCTGTCGAAGCCGATCTCGGTGGCCAAATTCATCGAGACCGTGCGGCAGTTTGTCGGTTGAAGCGGAGATCCCATGTCAGCGCGGATCCTGGTGGTCGACGATATCGCATCCAACGTGAAGCTGCTGGAAGCCAGGCTTTCGGCTGAGTATTTCGACGTGCTGACGGCGAGCTGCGGCACCCAGGCGCTGGAGATCTGCGAGCGCGCCGAATGCGACATCGTGCTGCTCGACGTCATGATGCCGGACGTGGACGGCTTCGAGGTGTGCCGCCGCCTGAAGTCCAATCCCAGGACCCATTTCATCCCGGTGGTGATGGTGACCGCGCTCGACCATCCCGCCGACCGGGTGCGGGGACTGGAGGCCGGCGCCGATGATTTCCTCACCAAGCCGGTGTCCGACGTCGCCCTGATCGCGCGGGTGCGGTCGCTGACGCGGCTGAAGATGATGACCGACGAGCTGCGCATGCGCGCGATCACCTCGCTGGAGATCGGCATCCAGTCGCCGGAGCGCGAGGCCGTGGCGGATGCGGGCAAGGGCGGGCGGATCCTGCTGGTGGACGACAGGCCGTCGTCCTTTGAGCGGCTGGCGGAGGTGCTCAGCGCCGAGCATTCGGTCGATGTCGAGCGCGATCCGGCCGAAGCGCTGTTTCATGCGGCGGAGGGCGACTACGATCTCCTGATCATTTCGCTGGGCCTTCAAAATTTCGATGGCCTGCGGCTGTGCAGCCAGGCCCGATCGCTGGAGCGCACGCGTCACGTGCCGATCCTGGCGATCGCCGACGCCGGCAACAATGCGCGGCTGCTACGCGGCCTCGAGATCGGCGTCAACGACTACCTGATCCAGCCGGTCGACAAGAACGAGTTGCTGGCGCGCGCCCGCACCCAGATCCGCCGCCGCCGCTACACCGATCACCTGCGCGACAATGTGCAGAATTCGATCGAGATGGCGATCACCGATGCGCTCACCGGCCTGCACAACCGCCGCTACATGGAGAGCCATCTCGCGACGCTCGCCGAGCAGGCGTCGGTGCGCGGCAAGCCGCTGGCGCTGATGATGCTCGACATCGACTTCTTCAAGTCGATCAACGACACCTACGGCCACGACGCCGGCGACGACGTGCTGCGCGAGTTCGCCACCCGCATCCGCAAGTCGATCCGCGGCATCGATCTCGCCTGCCGCTACGGCGGCGAGGAATTCGTGGTGGTGATGCCGGAGACCGATCTCAGCGTCGCCGGCATGGTGGCGGAGCGGCTGCGCCGGGCCATCGCCACCGAGCCGTTCGCGATCGACAAGGGCGCGAAGGCGATAGCCGTGACGATCTCCATCGGCATCGCGGTGCTCGATCGCAAGGGCGAGCCGATCGCCGACGTGATGAAGCGGGCCGACCAGGCGCTCTACCGCGCCAAGCACGACGGTCGCAACCGCGTGGTGGCCGACGCGGCGTAAAGCCGAGCCGCGATCGACCGGTCCGGGCTGCCCGCGTCGTGATCGGCGGTTGAACGACCCGCCTAGCGCCCCCACATCCTCCCGACGATGTCGGACGAGGTTCGGCGAAAGCCCCTGATGACCATGCAGGACACACCGCAGAGTTCACCGGTCAGGCCCCCCGCGGCGATCGATCTCGCCGAAATCAATCTCGGCCTGCTGCTGGCGCTGGAAGCCTTGCTGAGCGAGCGCAATGTCACCCGCGCGGCGACGAAGCTCGGCATCGGACAGCCGGCGCTGTCGACGCGGCTGCAACGGCTGCGGCAGATCTTTGCCGATCCGCTGTTCGTGGCCGCGTCCAACGGCCGTGGCGTGGTGCCGACTGCCCGCGCGCTGGATCTGCAGGCCGACATCGCCGATGTGCTGACAAGGATGCGGCGCCTGGTGGAGGGGCCGGCGGACTTCGTTCCGGCAGCGAGCCGACGCACCTTCGTGATCGCCGTTCAGGAGAACCCGGCGATGATCCTCGCGCCTGGCCTGGTTGCGCAGGTCATCGCGGCGGCGCCAGGGGCGCGGCTCGCCTTCATCCATCCGCCGCCGGACGTAGTCGATCGCCTCGAGCGGGGCGAGATCGATGTGTTCGTCTCCGGATCGGACAGCGCGGCGCCGGACTTGATCCGTCGTCCGCTGGTCGAGGACGACATGCTGACCGCCCAGCGCAAGGGACATCCGCGGGGAACGGGGCCGCTCGACATCGATGCCTTCTGTGCGCTCGATCACGTGCTGGTGTCGGCCCACGGCGGCAGCTTTTCCGGCGTGATCGACGAGGTGCTGGCCTCCATCGGCCGTGCGCGCCGGGTCGCGGTATCGGTGCAGAACTATACGCTGGTTCCGGCCATCCTCGGTCACAGCGACTGCATCTCGACGCTGCCACGCCGCTTTCTGTCGCGCTTCGCCGCGGAGCTGGATCTGTTCCAGCCGCCGCTTGCGCTTTCACGCGTTCAGCTGGTCGCGCTGTGGCATCCCCGCAACCGCGACGACGGCGGTCACCGCTGGTTGCGCGGGAGGCTGTTCGAAGCCGCCACCGGCGCGTCGGCGCCGGTGTGATTATGCCCGGCGCTAGCGCTCGGGCTCGAAGGCGTCGTCGAAGAAGTCCCGCACCGTCTTGAACGCCAGCAGGCGGTTCTTCTCCCGCAGCACCAGATGCGTGGCCTCACCGATCTCGACCCATTTGCGGTAGCGCGCGTGGCGGAATTGCCGAAAGTAGTCGAGCGTCACCTCGATCGGGACATCGGCGTCCCATTCGCCGTGCACGAGCAGGACCGGCACGGTGATCTCCGATGGATCGTAGTACTTGCGCCCTGCGGTCCAGTAGTCGCGGATGTCCTTGATCGGCCCGTTGGTGGCGCGCAGCCGGCCGGGAGTCTTGTCGCGGCTCCAGGGGTCCTCTTCGAGCGTGTGATCGGCCCACTGCTCGAACCAGCCGTCCGGGACCAGCGAGGCGCGGCCGTGCTCCGGCGCCGCGGCGAGCCAGCGCCCCTTGCTCTCGCGCACGGCGACCAGCCGGTAGGCGCCGAGCGCACCGCCGGGGTCGATCGGCACCGGGCGATTGGTCAGCCATTGCGGCGCCAGCAGCGCCAGCTTGTTGACCTTGGCGTTGTTGCGGCTGGTGAAGGCGCCGGCCACCGTGCCGCCCCACGACATCGCGAAGATGTTGACCCGGTCGAGACCGCGGCGGCGCAGGATGGCATCGATCGCAATGGAAAGGTCGCGCACGCCGGTATCGGTATCGACCACGGGCGGGCTGTTCTCGGCAGGCTCTTCCATCGCATTCGGACGCGAGGAGTGGCCGTAGCCGCGAACGTCGAGCGCATAGACGTCGTAGCCGCCGGACGCCAGATAGTCGATGAAGGAGAAGCCGCCGACCGGCACGTCGTAGAGGCTGCCCGACGAATAGGTCGCGCCGTGAACCATGACGATGGTCTTTTCGGCAGAGAATGTCGCGATGTCGGTCGGCCGGCGGTTGCGGACGAACAGCTCGATGCCGGGCGTTTCCGTGGCGATGCGGAAGTCGTCGCGGCGGAGGCTGGATCTGTCGATGGTCATGTGGATTCCCGAAGGTTTGGCTGAAATCACGCAAAGCGCCAGTCGAAGCGGTCGCCGGCGCGGCTGACGTAGCCGGCGGACGACTCGGCGAAGTGGGTGGTGAAGAACAGCGCGTTGCGCTCCGCCGCGTCGTTCAGCGCCCACAGCCGCGAACGCACCGCGGCATCTGGAAATTCGCAGAAGCAGGAATTGAGCTGGGGCTCGTAGACCTGCAGTGGATGGTGCATCACGTCGCCGGCGAACAGGGCTTCTTCGCCCTCCGAGACGATGCGGATCGATGCGTGGTCGATGCTGTGCCCTGGGCTCGGCAGGAACGATATGCCGTCGAGGAATTCGCTGCCGTCGACCTTGACGAACTCGGCGAGGCCAGCCTCGATGATCGGCCGGACGCTGTCGGCGTAGACACCTTCCATGGGTTTGCCGGCGCGGGGGCCGAGCTGGGGGCCGGGTCGGCCGTCGCCCTGCGGCTCTTTCCCGTCCGCGAGGCTCTGGTTGTAGGCCTGCTCGATGCCTGACATCACATACCGCGCGCGCGGGAAGGTCGGCACCCAGCGGCCGTCGACCAGCCGGGTGTTCCAGCCGACGTGATCGGCGTGCAGGTGCGACAGCAGCACGTAGTCGACGTCCTCGGGCCGTACGCCGGCCGCCGCGAGGCGCTCCAGATAGGGCTCGTTCAGGTGGTCGAGCGGCGGGGCGGTGGGGCGGGACTTGTCGTTGCCGGTCGCGGTGTCGATGAGAATGGTGTGGCGCGGCGTCTTGACCAGCCAGGAGTGGACGCTCTGGGTGAAGACGCCGGCATCGGTGTTGAAGGATCCGGGTCCGAGCCGGTCGCGGTGACGCTCGAAGTCTTGCGGGTTGGCACCGGGGTAGAGCACGCCGAGCGGAAACGCATTGAGCGTCAGTTCATCGATCCGCACCACCTCGACGTTGCCGATCCGGTAGCTGTGCGTTGCCCGTTTCATCGCTGGCGTCCTCCTTCAAGCGTGGAAGCCGCATCCCTCGAGGTCTGCAGCTGATGCACGCGAAACTAGGGCGGGGACGCCATGACGGGGAGCGCGGTCGGCCCGATGGGTCGTATCGAGCGCGTCGATGGCGGCCAATGGGCGCAGCGCTGGTGTCCCGGCACGGCGACCGCGCCGTCGACCAGGATCGCGAGCTGAGTGGCGAGGCCCTCCGCATCAGTGACGCCGAGCCGCGTCCGTTGCTCCTTGAACCAGAGGCGGCGGCTTTCCTCGAAGCCGAGCGCGCTGGCGCGGGCCATCGGAGCCGCCGCTCTTGGCGACGCGGTAACCCAGCAAATGAAAACGGGGCCTTTCGGCCCCGTCACACCGCTCGCAGCCTTTGGGGCGCGATTACTTGATCTTGGCTTCGCGGAACTCGACGTGCTTCTTGGCGACCGGGTCGTACTTCTTCTTGACCAGCTTGTCGGTCATGGTGCGCGAGTTCTTCTTGGCCACGTAATAGAAGCCGGTGTCCGCGCTCGAAACCAGCTTGACCTTGATGGTGACCGCTTTGGCCATGGAGGAACCCTCGGATCTCGAAAGAATAGCAAATAGCGGGCCGGACAGGCGGACCCGCGTTTGGCCGGCAAACTAACCGGGAATCCCCCAAAGTCAAGGTTCCGGCAGGGGATTTTGCGGCCTCGGAATCCCCCCGGAACGGGATCGGCCAGTCGTCAGGCCTCGGGGCCGAGCACGTCCATCTGCATGCCGCCGCCATACCAGTGGAAGAATGGGATCGGGGCGTCGTGGGCCAGCGGTCCGTTGGCGAGGCGCTTGTCGAGCTGCCGCAGCACCGCCTTGGTCATGTTGTGGGCGTCCGCCAGCGGTTCGGAGCCGATTTCCACCCACACCAGTTCCACCAGCTCGGCGTCGGCATGGATCACGCCGGGCACGCGATGGGCGATGGCGGAGGCTTCCGCCGAGAAGAAGCGGGTATCGAAGCGCCGCACCCGTCCGGGCGGGGTGATGGCGCGGGCGATCAGGAACAGGCCGGAGGGATCGGGCAGCAGGCCGTTTTCGGCGAACGGGGCCCAGGCGCCGGGGAGCTTGTCCGCCGGTGCCGCGTTCCCCGCGGGCGCGCGGCCGAGGCAGAGCCCGGTCTCCTCGCAGGCTTCGCGGATGGCCGCGATCGCCAGCGCCCGGGCGCGTGCCGCAGTGGTCTTCGGCCGGCCCCTCTTCAGGTTGGCTTCGAGCGCCGCCGGCAGCGGCGCCGCTGTCGGGATGCGATGATCGGTCGGGTCGACGCGCCCGCCGGGAAACACGTATTTGCCCGGCATGAACACCACCTTGTCGTGGCGCCTGCCGACCAGCACCCTCGGCCTCTCGCCGCTGCGGTCGATCAGGATGAGCGTCGCCGCGTCGCGGGGGCGGACGTAAGGGTGGCTGTCGTCTTCCTTCTCGACACGCGCCTGCACGTTCATCGGACCGGTCAATCCTTGTTGTTGGGGTCGAAGCCGTGCATGCGGAAGGCCCATTGCAGCCCGACCACAGCGCCTTTCACCGGCTGCAGCAGGGCCAGCGAGGCGATCAGGGTAACCGGCAGATAGATCGCAAGCTGCAGAGGGACGGGCGGCGAATAATCGGTCTCGATCCACAGCGCCAGCGGGACGATGATGTGGCCGACGATGACGATCACGAGATAGGCCGGCAGGTCGTCGGCGCGATGGCCGCTGAAGTCCTGGCCGCACGCCGAGCAGCTGTCGGCGACCTTGAGGTAGGCGCGAAACACCTTGCCTTGCCCGCAGCGCGGGCAGCGGCCGAGGAAGCCGCGCTTGATGGCTTGCCAGACGTCGCGTTTCTCGGAGACCGCGCTCGCGGATGACCAGGTCGTCACGGGTTCAGGTTTCATGGCGTTGCCTTTGCGGATCGCGTCATCGCGATGACGCTGAACATGGTTGACTTCAACGTCCGCCCTTTTTCGGCTTGCGGCCGCCGGACTTGGCCTTGGCCGGGCGGCGGTCGCGCTTGGCCTTGCCCGGGGACCCGCGTTTCGATGCGGTCGGACGGGGCCCGGTGATGCGGCGGCGCCCACCCTTCGCGGGGACCTGTGCCTCGGACAACAGTTCGAAGCGCAAGGCCCCGGCCACCGGCGCTGCTTCTACCAGACGAACCTCGACGATGTCCCCGAGACGATGCATGGCTCCGCTGCGCGAGCCGATGAGTGCGTGCCGCGTCTCGTCGAAGGTGAAGTATTCGCCGCCCAGCGTGCGGATGGGAACCAGGCCATCGGCGCCGGTTTCGGTCAATTTCACGAACAGGCCGGCGCGCGTCACCCCCGAAATCCGCGCCTCGAAGCTGGCCCCGACGCGGTCGGCGAGAAAGTGGGCGATCAGCCGATCGACGGTCTCGCGCTCGGCCTTCATGGCGCGGCGCTCGCACAGCGAAATGCTGGCGGCGATCTCGCCCAGCGTTTCCACGGTTTCGGATTCGGCCTGGGCGCCGGCGCCGAGACCGAGCGCGCGGAGCAGACCGCGGTGCACCACGAGATCGGCGTAGCGGCGGATCGGCGAGGTGAAATGGGCGTAGCGGCGCAGGTTCAGCCCGAAATGGCCGTAGTTCTCGGCCGCATATTCCGCCTGGGCCTGGGAGCGCAGCACCACCTCGTTGACCAGCGGCTCGGCCTCATGGCCCTTGATCTGCGCCAGCACGCGGTTGAACTCCGCGGGCCGCAGCGCGCCGGCCTTGGCGAAGCTCATGTCGAGCGTCTTCAGGAACTCGTGGAGGTTGTGCACCTTTTCCGGCGTCGGCTCGTCGTGAACCCGGTAGATCAGCGGCAGCGCCTTCTTTTCCAGGGTTTCCGCCGCGGCCACGTTGGCGAGGATCATGAACTCCTCGATCAGGCGGTGGGCGTCGAGCCGCTCCGGCGTCACCACGCGACCGACCGTGCCGTCGGCTTTCAGGATGATCTTGCGCTCCGGCAGGTCGAGCTCGAGCGGACCGCGCTCATCGCGCGCCCGCTTCACGCAGGCGTAGGCGTCGTAGAGCGGTTTCAGGATCGGCTCGATCACGGGGCCGGTGACGTCGTCCGGATAGCCGTCGATGGCGGCCTGGGCCTGGGCGTAGTGAAGCTTCGCCGCCGAGCGCATCAGCACGCGGTGAAACGAATGCGAGCGCTTGCGGCCGTCGGGGCCGATCACCATGCGCACGGCCAGCGCGCCGCGCGGCTCCGAGGGTTTCAAGGAGCAGAGATCGTTCGAGATCCGCTCCGGCAGCATCGGCACGACGCGGTCGGGGAAATACACCGAGTTGCCGCGCTCCAGCGCCGAGCGATCGAGCGCCGAGCCCGGCCGCACGTAGTAGGCAACGTCGGCGATCGCGACATAGAGGACGTGGCCGCCGCGATTGCCCGGATCATCGTCCGGCTCGGCATAGACCGCATCGTCGTGATCCTTGGCGTCCGGCGGGTCGATGGTGACGAGGGGAACGCGGCGCCAGTCCTCGCGGCCTTCGAGCGAGGCCGGCTCCGCGGCCTCGGCCTCCGCCAGCGCCGCCCTGGGAAAGTCCTGCGGAATGTCGTGAGTGTGGATCGCGATCAGGCTGATGGCCCGCTCCGTCTTGACCGAGCCCAGCCGCTCCCTGACGCGTCCGGAGGGCAGGCCGTAGCCGCGGCCGCGCGACAGGTCGACGCTGATGAGGTCGCCGTCCTCGGCGCCGCCGCGGTCAGCCTCGCCGATGACGATTTCGCGCCCCGCATTCTTCTTGTCGACCGGAATGAGCCGGCCGCCGCCGCGGGGGTCCGTGCGGTAGATGCCGAGCACCCGGTAGCGGGCATGGTCGAGGATCTTGATGACGCGGCCGCGATAGGCCGCGGTCGCATCGCCCTCGATGGCATCGATGCGCAGCAGCACGCGGTCGCCGACCCCGGCCGCGGTGCCGGGCTGCGGCCGGCGCGGCAGATAGAGCCGGATCTTCGGCGCGTCGCCTTCGGTCTCGTCCCATTCGGCGGGGGAGGCGATGAGGTCGCCGTCGCTGTCGCGCGAGGTGATATCGGCGACGATGGTCGGCGGCAGGGCGGCGCGCTCGCGCAGCTTGCGACCCTTCTTGGCGATCGCGCCCTCGTCGCGCAGCTCGCGCAACACGCGCTTGAGTTCGACCCGGTCGACATTCTTGAGGCCGAAGGCGCGGGCGATCTCGCGCGTGCCGACTTCGGACGGCTGCGTGCGAATGAACGCGACGATGCTTTCCCGGCTGGGAAAGGCATGCGTCGCGTCGCGGGGCTTTTTCACAATAGGTTTTTGTCTTTCTGGAGCGTCCGGGTTCTTCCCACGGGAAACTATATCCGATTCACGGCTCCGATTTAGCCGCGGGCCTTGCCCGCGGCCTTCTTGGCAATGGTTTTCGGCGCGGCCTTGACCGCCTTCGGCGCCGCCGCGCCGCGCGCCTTGGCAGCCTTCGCAGCGGGCTTGGCCGCCGGTTTGGCTGGCGTTTTCTTGGCGACCGCCTTCTTCGGCGCGGCCTTTACCTCGGTCTCTGCGGTTTCGTCGGCCTTGGCCGGCTTAGCCGGCTTGGCCGCCGCCTTCTTCTTCTTCGGCGCCGCGCGCTTGGTCTTGCCGCCGGCCTTGCCGGCGCGCGCGTCGATCAGCGCGATGGCTTCCGCGAGCGTGATGGTCTCGGGCGTCTTGTCGCCCGGAATGGTGGCATTGATGCCGTTCGCGGTGACATAGGCGCCGTAGCGGCCGCTCTTGACGCTGATCAGGCCGTGCTCGGGATGCTCGCCCACGGGCTTGCCGGGGTCAGCGCCGAACCGGCGCTTGCTCGGGCCCTTGGCGATCTTCTCCGCGATCAGCGTCACCGCGCGGTTCAGCCCGATGGTGTAGACGTCGTCGCCGGCTTCCAGGCTCGCATAGGTCTTGCCGTGCTGCACATAGGGGCCGAAGCGGCCGATGCCGGCCTTGATGATCTCGCCGTCCTCGGGGTGCGGGCCGATGTCGCGCGGCAGCGACAACAGCTTCAGCGCCAGCGCAAGCTCGACATCGCCGGGCGACATGCCCTTCGGGATGCCGGCCCGCTTCGGCTTCTCGTCCTCGCCATAGTCCTTCGGCTCGCCGAGCTGGATGTAGGGCCCGAACCGTCCCGACTTCACCGCGACGTCGAAGCCGGTCGCCGGATCCTGGCCCAGCACGCGGTCACCACCGGCATCGCCGCCGGCGGCGAGCGGACGGGTGTAGCGGCATTCCGGATAGTTGGTGCAGCCGACGAAGGCGCCGAACTTGCCGGCCTTGAGGTTGAGCCGGCCGGTGCCGCAGGTCGGGCACTGCCGCGGATCGCCGCCGTCCTCGCGCGGCGGATAGATGTGCGGACCCAGCATCGCGTCGAGCACGTCCAGCACCTCGGAGACGCGCACGTCCTTGATCTCGTTGATGGCGCCGGTGAAGTCGCGCCAGAAGTCCTTCAGCACGTCGCGCCACGCGATCTCGTTGTTGGAGATCTTGTCAAGCTGCTCCTCGAGGTTGGCGGTGAAGTCGAACTCGACGTAGCGCGCGAAGAAGTTCTCGAGGAAGGCGACGACGACGCGGCCCTTGTCCTCGCCGTAGAGCCGCTTCTTGTCGAGCTTGACGTAGCCGCGGTCCTTGAGCACCTGCAGGATCGAGGCGTAGGTGGAGGGGCGGCCGATGCCGAGCTCCTCCATGCGCTTCACCAGCGAGGCTTCCGAGTAGCGCGGCGGCGGCTCGGTGAAGTGCTGGTCGACCGCGAGCGCCTCGCGCTTGAGCGCTTCGCCCTGGCTCATGGCGGGCAGGCGGCGGCTGTCGTCGTCGTCGGCTGCGTCGTCGGTGCCTTCCTGGTAGAGCGCGAGGAAGCCGTCGAACTTCACGACCTGACCGGTGGCGCGCAGCTCCAGCGTACGACCGCCGGCCTTGGCGGTGATGTCCACGGTGGTGCGCTCGAGCTCGGCGGATTCCATCTGGCTTGCCACGGTGCGCAGCCAGATCAGCTCGTAGAGGCGCGCCTGGTCGGAATCGAGCTTGCGCGCGAGATCCTTCGGGCGGCGCGACAGATCGGTCGGCCGGATCGCTTCGTGCGCTTCCTGGGCGTTCTTGGCCTTGGTCTGGTACTGGCGCGGCTGGCTCGGAACGTAGGCCTTGCCGTAATCCTCGCCGATCACCTTGCGCGCCTGGGCGATCGCTTCATCGGCGATCTGGACGCCGTCGGTACGCATATAGGTGATGAGGCCGGTGGTCTCGCCGCCGAGATTGACGCCCTCATAGAGGCGCTGGGCGATCCGCATGGTGGTGGCGGGCGCAAAGCCGAGCTTGCGGCTCGCTTCCTGCTGCAACGTCGAGGTGGTGAAGGGGGCGTAGGGATTGCGCCGCGCCGGCTTGGCATCGACCGTTACGACGGTGAACTGCGCCGCCTCGAGCGCGCGCTTGAAGTCCTCGGCCTCCGGGCCGCTGCCGATGTCGAGGCGCTGGATCTTCTTGCCGTCGGCGCCGACCAGGCGCGCCTCGAAGCTCTCGCCCCGCGGTGTCGCCAAGGTCGCGACCAGCGACCAGTATTCGCGCGGCACGAACTTCTCGATCTCGAGTTCCCGGTCGCAGACGAGGCGCAGCGCCACCGACTGGACGCGTCCGGCGGAGCGGGCGCCCGGCAGCTTGCGCCACAACACCGGGGAGAGGTTGAAGCCCACCAGGTAGTCCAGCGCGCGGCGCGCCATGTAGGCGTCGACCAGCGCGCCGTCGATCTGGCGCGGATGCTTCATGGCGTCGGTGACGGCCTGCTTGGTGATCGCATTGAACACCACGCGCTCGACGTCCTGGTCCTTCAGCGCGCGCTTTTCCTTCAGGATCTCCAGCACATGCCAGGAAATGGCTTCGCCCTCGCGATCCGGGTCGGTGGCGAGGATCAGCTTGTCGGCGCCCTTCACGGCGCGGGCGATGTCGTTGAGGCGGCCCGCGGCCTTGGGATCGACCTCCCAGATCATCTTGAAATTAGACTCCGGATCCACCGATCCGTTCTTGGCCGGCAGGTCGCGGACATGGCCAAAGGAGGCCAGAACCTCGTAGGAGGGGCCCAAATATTTGTTGATCGTCTTGGCCTTCGCAGGCGACTCGACAATGACGATATTCATGTCTTTCCAATAGCTTAAATGGAGGGGGCGAGCCGATTCAGCGGCGGTCGCCCGTCTTCGCGTTGGCGGATACATGGTTAAATCGGCCCGGCCTGTCAAATGGACATGCGGCGTTGGCTTAACGGGCGCTCAAGCGGAACCCGTGCCATCGGTTATATGGTACCTGTGGTGGCCGCCCGAAGAGGGGCCAAAGGTGCTCTGGTAATGCCGATTCATTGGTTAGGGCTGCTCATTAAATAAGTGAGACCTGGCCGCCGCCGTGGCGTTCCAGGCGGCCGGCGATTTCGAGCTCGAGCAGCACGGCGCGGACCAGGCCAGGGGCGACGTCGGCGAGGCGGATCAGGTCGTCGATGCTCACCGGCGCCGGCCCGAGCAGCTCGATGATGCGGGTGCGTTCCTGCTGGCCAGGCTCACCGGAGACGGCAACGACCGGCTCGTCGGGCTCGCGAAGCCGGTGGTCGACGCTGCGCCTGAGGATCGGCCCCACGGCGTCGAGCACGTCGGCAGCCGTGGTCACCAGCATGGCGCCCTGCTTGATCAGGTCGTTGCTGCCGGCGCAGCGCGGATCGAGCGGCGATCCCGGCACGGCGAACACCTCGCGGCCTTGCTCGGCCGCGAAGCGGGCGGTGATCAGGGAGCCCGAGCGAGGGGCAGCCTCGACCACGACGACGCCGACGGCGCTGCCGGAGATCAGGCGGTTGCGACGCGGGAAATCGCGCGCCCGCGGCACGTGGCCGAGCGGCATCTCCGACATCGCCCCGCCCTGGGCGTCGACGATCGCGCGCAGGAGCTCGCCGTGCTCGGGCGGATAGATCTGGTCGAGGCCGCCGGCCAGCGCCGCGACGGTGCCGCCGGCAAGCGCGGCGCGGTGCGCGGCCTGGTCGATGCCGCGGGCAAGGCCCGACACCACGACGAAGCCGGCCTCGCCGAGATCGCGCGCCAGCAGACCGGCGAATTTCTGGCCGGCCGCCGAGGCGTTGCGGGCACCGACGAGGGCGATCATCGGCCGCATCATGGTGGCGGGCGCGCCGAGCACGCCGAGCAAAGGCGGCGCGTCGTCGATGGTGGCAAGCCGCGGCGGATAGCCGGCCTCGAAGCTCGCGATCAGCCGGCCGCCGATATTCGTGGTGAGGCTCAGCTCGCGCTCGGCTTCCGCGATGCCGCAGATCCGGCCGGGCGAGGCGGCGCCGCCGCGCTGGGCGAGGCCAGGCAGGGCGTCGAGCGCCGCCGCCGCGCCGCCGAAATGGCTGATCAGCGAGCGGAAAGTGCGCGGCCCGACGTTGTCGCTGCGGATCAGCCGCAGCCAGTCGAGGCGTTCATTGTCGCTCAGCGATGGGGCTTGTGGTGTTGGCATTTGCGGCCGCTCCTGATTGCGGCCAGTGTTGCGCAAGTTCTCGCCGCCTACAACCTTAGAGCGAGATGCGCACAGGCGCGGGGGCGGCCAGCGCGCAAAGCCGGCCGACAGACAAGACATGAGACGTCTTTGAAGCCCTTGGTTCTGGGCGTGCCTTGCGGCCCTTCGCCCCGATCTCGCTCACCCGCACGAGCGCAGTGTCAGCGCGCTCGCCAGCAGCGCCACCAGCGCAAAATCGCGCGCGGCATCCGTGTCGCAACCGGCCCGTGTGCTGCCTCTCGCAAAAGTTGCCGTGTGCTTTGACGCGCGACTGGAGTGCCTGCCGTAAGCAACCGTTAAGCGCCGCCGCTTAAATTTATAAAAATGATGTCGGGGGCAATTCCCGGAGCGGATCGCCGTCGCGAGCGGTCATCCGCCAGACCCTTTCGGCTCGTCTTGTTTCGCGGAATTTCATCTCAGGCGCGGCGCCGTGGACCACACGGCCGGCCGCCGTTCACCCGACAGCACGGGATTTCGAAGGGGGCATCATGCTCGGCAATCTGCGAATTTCCTCCAAACTGATGATCATGGTGGCTCTCGCGGTGCTCGGCATCGTCGCCGTCGCCGGCGTCGGTCTGTCGGAGTTGAGGCAAAACCTGCTGGAGGACCGCAAGGCGAAGCTGCAGGATCTCGTCGAGGTCGCGCGCGAGGCCGTGCAGAACGACTACGAGACCTCGAAGAAGGCTGGACTGTCCGATGCCGACGCCATGGAGCGGACCCGCGTGCTGGTGCGCCGCCTGCATTTCGGCAAGGACTACTTCTTCGCCACCGACACCAACGTCGTGACCCAGGCGCACCCCAATCCCAAGGTCGAAGGCAAGAACATGGCCGAGGTCAAGGATTCCGACGGGGTCCAGTTCGCGCGCCAGCAGGTCGACCTGGTGCAGAGCAAGGGAAGCGGCTTCGTCGTCTATCGCTTCCCGAAGGCCGGCGGCGAGGAGCCGATGAAGAAGATCTCCTATGTGGTCGCATTCAAGCCGTACAACTGGGCGCTCGGCAGCGGCATCTATCTCGACGACGTCGACGCGATCTTCTGGTCGCAGGTGATGCAGATCGGCGCGCTGGTCGGCGTCGGGCTGCTGCTGGTTGTCGGCGCGTCGCTGGTGCTGACCCGCAGCATCGTCGGACCGATCGCCGGCATGACGTCGGCGATGCGTAAGCTCGCCGCGGGCGACACCGCCGCCGAGGTCCCGGCGCGCGACCGCGGTGACGAGGTCGGCGCCATGGCGCAGTCGCTGCAGATTTTCAAGGACAACCTGATCGAGACCGGGCGGCTGCGCGGCGAGCAGGATGCGCTGAAGCTCGACGCCGAGATCGGGAAGAAGAAGCTCATGAGCCAGATGGCGGACGAGTTCCAGAACGCCTTGCGCGCCTCGCTCGATACGTTGGCGAAATCCGCCGAAACCATGCGCGCGATGTCGCAGAGCATGTCGTCGACCGCGAAGGAAACCAGCCACCAGGCCACCACGGTGGCGGTGGCGGCCGGCCAAGCCACCACCAACGTGCAGACTGTCGCCGCGGCGACCGAGGAACTGTCCTCGTCAGTGCTGGAGATCGGCCGCCAGGTCACCCGGTCGACCGAAATCGCGGCCAAGGCGGTGGCGGAGGCGAACCGCACCAACATGACAGTGCAGGGCCTGTCGGCCGCGGCCCAGAAGATCGGCGATGTGGTCAAGCTGATCAGCGACATCGCCGAGCAGACCAACCTGCTGGCGCTGAATGCCACCATCGAGGCGGCGCGCGCCGGCGAGGCCGGCCGCGGCTTCGCCGTGGTGGCCAACGAGGTCAAGTCGCTGGCGACCCAGACCGCCAAGGCCACCGAGGAGATCTCGGCGCAGGTCGCCGCCATGCAGGGGGTGACCACCGAAGCGGTGCAGGCGATCGAGGGGATCGGCGGCACCATCAAGGCGATCAACGAGATCGCCACCACGATCGCCTCCGCGGTCGAGGAGCAGGGCGCCGCCACGCAGGAGATCGCCCGCAACGTGCAGCAGGCGGCGCAGGGCACCGGTCAGGTGTCGCATACGATCGTCGGCGTCAACCAGGCGGCGAGCCAGACCGGAACGGCCGCCGATCACGTGTTGGTCTCGGCCGAAGAGCTCAGCCGGCACTCGGTGACGCTGCGCTCCGATGTCGACCAGTTCGTGGCCAGGATCCGCGCCGCATAGACGGAAGGCCTACCCCTTCGCCCCGATCCGGCTCTCGGTGCCGGCCATCAGGCGCTCAATGTTGGGGCGGTGCTTCCACCACAACAGCGCCGTCAGCACCAGGAACAGCACCGCCAGCGGCAGGTGGCCGAACCACCACAGCGAGAGCGGTGTCAGCGCGCTCGCCACCAGCGCCGCGAGCGAGGAGTAGCGGGAGGTGAAGGCGGTCGCGAGCCAGATCACGCAGAAGGCCACAGCGCCGGGCCAGAACAGGCCGAGCAGCACGCCGATATAGGTGGCCACCCCCTTGCCGCCCTTGAACTTCAGCCACACCGGAAACAGGTGGCCGAGAAACGCGCCCAATGCCGCGGCCATCGCCGCCTGCGGCCCGGCAATGTGACCGGCGATGAGCACGGCGGCGGTGCCCTTGAGCATGTCGCCGACCAGCGTCGCGGCGGCGAGGCCCTTGCGCCCGGTGCGCAGCACGTTGGTGGCGCCGATGTTGCCCGAGCCGATGGCGCGGATGTCGCCGCCGCCGGCGAGCCTCGTCAGGATCAGGCCGAACGGGATCGAGCCGAGCAGGTAGCCGAGCACGAGGGCCAAGGGCAGAGCCACCTCAAGGGACATCGTCGCATCTCCACGAAATGACGGCGCTTGCCTGCATCAGACGTGCTCGTAGACGGTGCGGCCGCCGACGATGGTGCGCACCACGCGGCCGGAGAATTTCGCCTCGTCGAACGGGGTGTTCTTGCACTGCGACTTCAGGTTCGTCGGATCCACCACCCACGGCACGTCGGGATCGATGACGATGACGTCGGCGGGCGAGCCCGGCCGCAGCGAGCCGCCGGGCAGGCCGAGCAGTTCGGCCGGACGCGTCGAGGTGGCGCGGATCAGGTCGATCAGCTTGAGCTGGCCGCCGTGCACGAGGCGAAGGCCCGCCGGCAGCATGGTCTCGAGCCCGATGGCGCCCGAGGCCGCTTCGGCGAACGGCAGGCGCTTCTGCTCGACGTCCTGGGGATTGTGGTCCGACATCACCACGTCGATCAGGCCCGAGGCGACCGCGTCCACCAGGGCCAGGCGGTCGTCCTCGGTGCGCAGCGGCGGCGACAGCTTCAGAAACGTGCGGTAGGGGCCGATGTCGTTCTCGTTCAGCGTGAGATGATTGATCGACACCGAGGCGCTGACGGCAAGCCCCGCGTCGCGGGCGCGGCGCAGGATCTCGAGCGAGTCGGTGCAGGTCAGCGAGGCGGCGTGGTAGCGCCCGCCGGTCAGCGCGACGAGGCGCATGTCGCGTTCCAGCACCACCGCCTCGGCGGCGTTGGGAATCCCGAGCAGGCCGAGGCGCGAGGCGAGCTCGCCCTCGTTCATCACGCCTTCGCCGATCAGGTGCGGGTCCTCGGTGTGGTGGACGACCAGCGCGTCGAAATCGCGGGCGTAGGTGAGGATCCGCCGCATCACCAGCGCGTTCATCACGCTGCGGTCGCCCTCGGTGAAGGCCACCGCGCCGGCGGCCTTCAGGAGGCCGATCTCGGTCATCTCTTCGCCGCGCAGGCCCTTGGTCAGCGCCGCCATCGGATGGATGTTGACGATGGCGGTGTCGCGGGCGCGGCGCAGCACGAAGTCGACGGTCGCCGAGTTGTCGATCACCGGCGAGGTGTCGGGCTGGCAGATGATGGTGGTGATGCCGCCGGCGGCGGCGGCGAGCGACGCCGAGGCGAAGCTCTCGCGGTGGCTCGCGCCGGGCTCGCCGACGAAGGCGCGCATGTCGACGAGGCCCGGTGCCACGATCTTGCCGGCGCAGTTGACGATGTCGGTGCCTTCCGGCACGCCGGCCGCGCCGATGCCGCGCCGCGCGTCGCGGATGAAGCCGTCGGCGATCAGCACCTCGCCGGGACCGTCGAGGTCGCGCGACGGGTCGATCACGTGGGCGTTGGCGAGCAGGATGGGGCGGCGGTCGGTCAGCATGTCAGGCCCTCGCGGTCGGCGCGGCACGAGCGTTACGCATTGGGCAGGTTGCGGGCGAGCGCTTCCAGCACCGCCATGCGCACCGCCACGCCCATTTCCACCTGTTCGCGGATCAGCGATTGCGCGCCGTCCGCCACGATCGAATCGATCTCCACGCCGCGATTCATCGGCCCCGGGTGCATGACGATGCAGTCGGAGCGGGCATGGCGCAGCGCCTGGGGTGTCAGGCCGTAATTGGCAAAA
>Ga0187771_10000676_pt1 | contig 21370 bp, 18 predicted proteins | sample 0116_SJ02_MP15_1_FD_133139 | JGI IMG/M metagenome (GOLD analysis project Ga0187771, IMG submission 133139) | Tropical peat soil microbial communities from peatlands in Department of Meta, Colombia - 0116_SJ02_MP15_10_MG | ecosystem: Environmental > Terrestrial > Soil > Wetlands > Peat | place...
AGCATCTGCCGCATAAACTCATCGCTCACGGTTTTCATGAGAGTCGGTCTCCAAAATGCTTTTCTACATACAGGTAAAGCTTATGCGTTATATTGTTGCTTTCGCAGCGCCCTAGCGCGAAACCTTGATTGCGCTGCAGCCGGGCGTCAAACAGCGAAAAAGTCCACGCGGAAACGTAGGGAAGCCCTGCGAGTGTGCTAGTCACGAACCATTCTGCTAACAATTCGAGACACTCGCTCCCTCATCACCTGCACTCAATGTGCGCTGTACGAGCTCGTTCACGGATTTCGTTTCTCACACTACGCGCGCTGTCTGGCCGGACGCTCAAGACCGAGCTTAGGCAAAGCCTCGTAGATGCGCACCGCTTCCGCTCGCACGGCGCTGGCATCGACGCCGCGCCGTCGCAACTCCGTGAGGACGTGGTCGACCGCCGCATCGTAATTGCGCTTGTACTGCTGGTTCAGATCGTGCCACGTGACGCCGCCTAGCCACCGAGCGATCGCGGGATCATAGGGCAGTCGGCCGATGAGCAAAAGCACAGCAATAATCGGATACCCCAAGTAGCCCTGCCACCGTGTGGCGTTATCGTTAGAGGTGATCTCGCGGCCGTCATGCGACCACTTGACCGTGTAAGTCTTGTCGCCGCTCGATGACATGACCTGCGCGCTTGTATCTCCTATAATCTTGACGCGGCCGTCAGCAACCGCGCTGAGCGCCTCGTAGACTTTAGCGATTGGCGGTTGGTTCCAAGGAGCCACTGGTCCAGTCATCCTCCCAAAATTTTCACCATTTCAAATTCAGAACAGTGCGTTTACCGCAATCCCTTCGCTCTCAAACCCTTTCTTTAACTCTTCTCCTTTTTCAGCAAAAAAACTGTCCGTGAGAGCCCACTCCAGATGGTGTGCTCGATAGAAGCGGTCTGCATAGTGATAGTTCAGCCGATCGACTAGAACGAAATCAACTGCACCAGCGAGCTCGCAGGGCAGCTTTTCAGCTCCGGGCAGCAGAGGAGCGATCATAACAAACGTGGTAATCCCGTGAGCGTGAAGCGACTTCAGGGCGTTGACCCGTTCCCGGATCGCGGAGGCCCCTGGTTCAAAGATCCGACGGATCTTCTCTTCGGCCGTCGTTACGGAAAAGCCGACCTCGACTTGCTCAGACCACTTGAGGATGTCGATATCCCGCAGCACGAGTGCAGACTTGGTCTGAATCGTTACTGGCCAATCCCTGCCTAAAAGGATTTCCAGACATTTTCGAGTGAGCCGGTACTTCTTCTCTGCCGGTTGATATGGATCGCACACTCCGCTCACCCAAACCCGCCGCTTCGGCTTTCTTCTGATCTCCTTTGCAAGCAGCTCGGGAGCGTTAATTTTGGCATCAACAAACTGGCCCCAAGGTTCCGGATGGGCGGTGAACCGCCTCATGAATGCAGCATAGCAATACCTACAGGCGTTGCTGCATCCCCTATATGGATTCACGGCGTAATCGTAGACCTTAGATTTCGAAAGGACGGATTTTACGGTTATTTCTTCGATCTTCATTCGTTTCTACACTTAGCACCTTATTCACACGAGGCGTCAGGCACTGTAGCGACGGGCAACAAATGCGACAACTACCAAGGTCTGTGCATTTTTTTCCGTTGATTCTGATCACATCTCGTTTCACGATGAAGCGCTCGAATTCCTGATCTTTGTGCGTAACATTGCCATCGAGCGACAGCTATCGCTAAGATTTCGTGACTGATTATAACTGCACGTGCTTTTAAAAGATATCTGCCGTGACGGCGTCCGTCGGCCCGTCCTGCACGCCGTCTGCGTGTGCATCAAATTCGCAAGTCTCTGGTTGCGACCCTTCCGTGTGCACGCCTTTCGCGTGTGCGCCAAGTTCGTTGGCAATTGGCCCAAGCGTTTTTGCCTTAGAGACGACTTTGTGCATCGTTTCGGTGAATTTGATCCCTTCTGATGCGGAAATCTGATCCCAGTATAGCCGGTCGGGATTGATGCCGATCGCGTGCAAGTAGGCTTTCAGATATGTCATGCGCATGTCGCACGTGTAGTTGCCTTTGAGATAATGGCAGTCACCGAAGTGACAGCCGAGCACCATGACCATGTCAGCGCCGGCGAGGAATCCTTTCACGATGAACAGCGGGTTTATCCGTCCTGTGCACATTACGCGAATAACGCGCGCGTTTGGTGGGTACTGCATGCGCGCGACGCCCGCTCCATCGGCGCCTGCGTATGAGCACCAATTGCAGCAGAAGGTCAAGATACGCGGTTCCCATTGCCCCTCGTCCATTCCTGTATCCTCTCGAGCTTGGCTCATGCTTTCACCTCGGCAAGTGTAGACAAGGGTATCGCGTCGGCTATCGACTGTCCGGGCACGTACCCGAGTGTCTGTTGCACCGATGACTGCACCATGTGGGTGATAGCAGCGAGTGGGATATTCAGCGGACACGCGTCCTCGCACTGACCGCAGTTCACGCACGACGGGCTCACATGCATCAGTCGCGTAAGGTGGAACATAGGATCAGGCGGAGCTGTGTCTTTCGGCACCACGAACTCTTTGTTCGTAAAACACTCTACGCACGAGCAGATAGGGCACACATCGATACATTTCCGACAGCCATCGCACTTGTCAAACTGGGCAAAGAGTCTCTCGAACTTGTGCTCGCCGTCAAATTGGGCAAATTGCGTCGCCATGGCCTTGCGTGCCATCTTGACCATGATGGCGTCCAGCTTCTCGCGCAGGGCGATGCCTTCCCGCGGTGCGTCCCTCAGCGCGATCGCGCGCGCCTCAATCGCTGTATCGAGGAGCTTTTGCCCCTTTTGAGTGCGTACTTCGATAAATGTTGCTCGTCCTGCATCCTCGCCGATGACCCCCCAGTTACCACACGCCAGATCGGCCATGCATGGGATGTTATATTCGCACCGTTGGCAGTTCGTGCGCCTCCCGTAGCCCTCGGCTTCTAGAGCATCGATGGAAAGCTCCTTGTGTTTGCCATCTTTTGTCACGACAATAAGCTTTCCCTTTGCGATCTCCTCTTTTGCCACGTCATCAGGGTCAATCTCGTAGAACTGTCGAAACATTTCACGCGCCGGTTCGGGTCGCATTGTTCCGCCGCAGTTCACGCCTATCATATAGACGTTGTCGATATTGATCTGATTGCGTTTGCTCAGTTCGATAATGGCACGAGCATCGCACGGCTTGCACGTGACCGCGATCCGCACGTCACGCGCACCGTCCAGATTGTTTTTTATCCATTTCGCGCTTAGCGTCGGGGCACAGTGCAAAGAGCCGGCAGCTTCTGTGATCTGTTCTCTGGTCGTAGCAAAAAAAGGCGCACCGTTGTAGATGCTTTCACCTCTCTTGATAACCAGTGCCCCATCGACCAACTTGTGCTCGAGCGCAGCTACGAGCACTGCGGTAATAACGCCGCCGCATTCACCGCGTTCTTGTATGGTTTGATCTGTTGCTCTTCCGTAGTACATGTCATTCGCCTTTTTGATCAAAATATATTTATAATAATATTTATATAATTAGTCAATTTAAAACCTTTCGATGCTAGCTGCTAGCACAGTCGAGCAAAGTTGCATTTGACTTATCACAGCATTTTAAAGCGCTACCTGAACAAGTCGGATGAACTCCCTCATTTTGTCTTCTGCGATTTCTGCTTTGCGATTCTGCTGCATATACACGTCTTTCTCTCCTTAAATTCCGCGTTTTACCGAGATAAGGTTAAAAGGGTGTCCATCGTATGGCGTATCAAAAAAGGAGGTGAAAAACATGCAAGAAACCCCAGCGGCAGCTCAGGCAGCGCCTTCTGCTGCGCCTAGTCTACAGTATCAAAGCGTGGGTATTCGCTTCGTCGCAACCATAATTGACGTCATCATTGCAGGTATAATAGCAGAGTTTGTCGTGTTCTCGCTCCAAACGCCCAGTCAGGTTAGCGTCGCGAACGTGACGAACGGAACGATCCCAGCGGTCTCCGTTACATCGAATCCGCTCGCAGGCTTAGCGGGCGTCATCAGCATCATCATCTTTTTCGTGTATTACTTCGTGCTCGAGGGAGCGTATGGCCAAACGGTAGGCAAGATGGCGGTCAAGATCAGGGTCCTCCGGGACGATGGATCAAAGATCGGCTATGCAGAAGCTGCAGCGCGCAACATCCTGAGGCCTTTCGACCTGATTCCGTTCATCATCCCATACCTGCTTGGTGCCATCCTAATCTGGTCGTCAGATAAGAGAAAGCGTTTCGGAGATCATATCGCACACACGATTGTCGTTAAAGCGTGAGTTTCTCACGCTTTGCTTTTTTATCCTTAGATCCAGCGCGTCACAGAAAAAGTCAGATTGATGCCGACACCATGGGAGACCCCGCCCATTCTTTACGAGGGTTACGTCGTCACGCTCAAAAAAGAGCGCCGATTACGCTCGGCTTTTGCCTTAATGAATCCCGCGAGGGCCTTATAGTATTTGTCTACTTTTTCGTCAAAGTCCGCGCAACCGCCTTAGCTTGCCAAGGCGCAGACGTTCTTAAATGTTGTGAGAATAACCAGCGCGTGGACGACGCTTGCAGGGCGCCTTTTTGGCTCTGCATCAATCCTCGGCAAAACAGTGCGACGTTTATCTGCAGCGAAAGGCTACTCCTTAGAAATGGACCACATAACTGAGACAGGCGAGTATAACTGCGAGGAAGTGATGTGGGATGTCGGCGGGATAGAGGTCTATGGAACCCTGACGTGTCCAACGGGCACCCGCCAACGTCCCGCGGTCGTCTTTGTCGCTGGTAGCGGCCCGACTGACCGCGACTGGTGCACGCCGCTTCTTCCAGGTGCCAATTGCAGCGGTCGGCTGCTCGCTCGCGCGCTCAGTGAACGGGGGTATGTGACGCTGCGCTATGACAAGCGCGCAGCAGGTCCACATGTGAGCGAAAATCTGCCGCGCCTCGTCGGCAAAATGAGCATGCAAGGACACGTCGACGAGCTGGCCGGTGCGGTTACAAAGCTGAGTTTAGTTGCTAACGTCAATCCGTCGCGTTTGTTTGCGTTGACCAGTAGCGAGGGGGCCATCCACGCGCTGCACTACCAACTCCAGACACCTCGCCATCGATTTAGAGGGCTCGTGCTGACCGGCGCTCCAGGCCGCCCTGTTGGTCTCGTAGCACGCGATCAGTTGGCGGCACAGGCTGAACCGCTCCCTAACGGCGGTGAGCTCATGAAGCGGTATGACGCGTGCATAGAATCATTTGTTGCCGGCAAGCCCATGGTGCCTGATCCATCACTGCCTGAAGGCGTAAGAGACCTCCTACGCAGTTTAGAAACGCCTGTCAACTTGCCTTTCGCCCGTGAGCTCTGGCTCGAAGACCCTGCCGTTCTGATCGCACGCGTGTCCGACCCGATTCTCATTGTTATCGGTAAAAAGGATATCCAAGTCGATTGGCGCAGAGACGGGGGTGCGTTAGAAGCAGCAACGAAAGGGAACGACAACGCGAGGACTGCCTATCCACAGAACGCAGACCACGTGCTCAAGCACGAACCTCGACCGCATAAGGCTCTTACTGCTGTTGAAGTCAGCGCACGTTATAACGCGGAAGGTCGTGATCTCGATCCTAAAACCCTTTCTGTGATCACGGAGTGGTTGATTGAACACTCGGAGAGCGACGAGCGTGTTTGAAACAGAATCGGCGTGATCAACGGCACGTGATGACTGCGAATAGCAGATGCGGCGCAAGCAAAAACAGGAATCCAAGCGACGAAGCATTGATCCTTGCTTAAAAAGGGAACAGCCTGCCAAGATAAGATGAGCGACTGCGATCAATCGCTTTTGCGATGTATTTGAAGTGCTGCTCACCCCTGAACTAGCCGAGGAAAGTTTTCTATGAACGCCTTTTGATCCCAATTTCTCAGATCGTTACGTTCTCCTTCTCTAAGGGTGAGCCCATCTTTCGACATCTGTTCGCGCCCGTAGAAAGCATACATTTATCAAGGAATCCAATATCAAGGAATCCAATATGCGCTGGAGCGAGAGGCATACACCCAGCCAAAGGCGTCGTAAACGCCGATTGCGCTTGGCAGGTTGGCGTCATTACGGGCCTCCGCCTGTTGAACATAAACTGGTGCAGCAAAAAAGCCGCGAGTTTGCAATTCGTTCCTATGTAGGCTGCTTCTTGCCCCGCGGCATTATAACAATTACTTCCAGTATGAGCATAACGGCAAACGACGCAAAGAAGACCGCGGTGTTTTGGACGATGCTGAAGCCGCCAGCAAAAAAAGCCAGCCACCCGCCAACGAAAAGAAGCCACGCGAGCAAGATCGCAATGGTGACTGACCCAAAGCGTGGAAGCGGTTGCCGCTCCGCTTCAAGTTGTTCGCCGCATTCAGAGCAATAAAGAGCACCTTGAATGTTTTGGAACTGACAGTTTCTGCACCACCCTTTCGGCATCTTATTCACTCCGGTTTGTTTCGTTGTCAGACTGGCGAGAGTGCCACGGCAATAAGCGACTCGACCGTTGCCCGCGCGAAGGTGCCGCCCTCATCTTGATCGGCCGTCCGGTGATTCGGAGACGACTATGTCAAGCAGTCACGAGAACCCTACGGAGCCTATTTAATCGTCTCCACCGCAGCGGCCTTCGATGCTCCTACTTCGTCTCTCGATAAAAGGTTAGGGGGCTCAAAACAGGCGATTCTTGAAGGATATCGCTTAACAACCAAAAAACGGGGTTTGGCCGGCCGAAACCGATGGTTGAAAAATGCTCGGGCGCGATCATGCAGTCGTCTATGCCTTCAGGAGGATAGATTTTTATCTGAGCCCCTTTCATCATCATTTTCTTCGAATAGTTTTTGTCCTGTAGGCATTGTTTTTCGCTTTGCTGATTTTACCTGCATTAGTTTAGTGTCACCCGCGGCAGTAGCGAAAAAGGGCAAGTTATTGGACAGATTTGCTAAGAGCAAGCATTGGACAAAATAAGGGATGAAGATAAGAACAAACGGCACAAACAAGGACGTAGCTCTTGATGGGCTTGGCGCAATGACGACGAGCACCGGACTTTTGTCGCGAGGTGAGGTCCGATGGATGACAGCTTGCATGATGCCGAAATCGCTCTAAAACAAGACAGACAGATTTGCCCAGAATGCGGTGGCTCGTATCTTGAGCACGAAGTCGTATGTCAGAACTGCGGCCACGCGTTGGAGTTTGCTCCAGCAAAGAACTCTAAACCTCAGAAAAAGTTTCTTTCCCGAATTCGGCGCCTTTTTCATATAAGACGCTAATTTCTGCGTCAACTAACTAAAATAAGAATATGAACCCATGTACGATAGCTTGCAGTCATCGCAAGTTGCGACTTCCATTTTACGCCACTTCGTTGAAACCGTCAGCCAGGAGACAGGTCACAAATGGAACAAGAAGACGCTCGCAGGTCGCCTGACGAGCGTAACGGGCCTCATAGGGCGGAGCACTATCAGAAGACTCGAGGCGTTCACACGAACCGCTCGCATGGCATTGGGGACCTAGGATCACGTCGTCGCGCCACGCTGGTCACGATGTCGCCGATTCGTATACGTGAAGGAAGTGCGATCGCGCGGCTTCGTCGTTAGCATGGTCGGCGACTCGCCGCCGGCCCCGTTTATCCGTTCGTTCGGGATTCTGCTCTATCTGCGGACGGCGCCTCTCTTCTCGGTGAGCGTCATCATTGTGGCCATTGACTTGCAGTTTCCGAAACTTGCGCAATGATGCGAAAATTGACTGCGGTCTGCTCACTGCATAGCTAAATATTTCAAACATGCCCAAGTCTATTCCATGCGGAGTTCAACGGCGAGGCCGTGCGGTCGTGCTGTCGTGCTAAGCTCGCCTTGCTCACTGGAGAGATCGTGAACGTCGACTATCGCAACCACCAAACGGCGCTCGCGCTGTCAGACAAGATTGGCAAGCTCGTGCGTGAATACGGCAAAGAGATCAAGATCATGCACGTTTGCGGGACGCATGAGGCTGCGATAACACGTTTTGGCGTGCGATCGCTGTTGCCAAAGAGTTTGCGCGTCGTCATGGGACCGGGGTGTCCGGTGTGCATCACCCCTCAGGGCGAAATTGATGCTGCCATAAAGATGGCTAAAGACGGGATCACAATTGCGACGTACGGAGATTTGATACGCGTGCCCGGGTCGGAGGGGTCGCTTGCCGATTCAGGGGGCGACGTTCACATCGTCGGAAGCATCACGCACGCCGTGGAACTTGCAAACAAGACGAACAACGACGTCGTATTTATCGCCGTTGGATTTGAGACGACGGCTCCAACGACGTCAGTCGCGCTTTTACAACCTCTCCCCGATAACTTTTCGATAATGTGCGCGCATCGGCTCATCCCTCCGGCGCTTCAGTGGCTCCTGGAGCAGGTCACCGAATCAGGCGCGCACATCGACGGTTTCTTGCTGCCCGGGCATGTTTGCACAATCATTGGCTTGCATCCCTTTGAAGGATTTCCAGTCCCACAGGTCGTGGCGGGATTTGAGCCAAATGATGTGCTCTATGGCTTCTATCTTATCACGAAGCAAATTGCGCACGGTGAGCACAAGGTGGAAAACGCCTATACTCGTGTTGTGCACTACGAAGGCAACGTCAAAGCGCAAGCGCTTATGCGGCGCACGTTCGACGTTGCTGACGTCGAGTGGCGCGGCTTTCCCATCATCAGTCAGTCAGGGTACGCGATAAAGCCTGAGTTTGAGTCGCACGACGCGCGGCTCAAGTATGATCTCGATTTTACGAGCAAGCAAGTCAAGACCGGCTGTATCTGCAACCTCGTCCTGCAAGGGCTAAAAATGCCGACCGATTGTAAACTGTTTGCGAAGGTTTGCGTGCCGCACAAGGCGGTGGGACCCTGCATGGTTTCCGGCGAAGGCGCCTGCAACGTGTGGTACAAGAATCGCTGAGGCGCTACCCGAACGGACTCTCTTCCTAAGTACACTGCGCAAAGGCTATGAGGTGTGCGCACCTCAGCTGTTCGCGTTGTGAGTGCTGTGCAGTCAGCCACGAGGTCAGCTCTGCGCTGGGCTTACAGAAGCGCATCACGGGAGCGGGCTAACGCCTTCAAAAATGTAGCGAGGCGATATCACGAGCGAAAAAACGATTCTGATAACGAATGATGACGGCATCCGGGCGGCTGGGTTAGTCGCGGCGGCAAACGCGGTCAGCGGCTTAGGCAGGCTCATTATCGTCGCGCCATCCGTTCAAAAGAGCGGCGTCGGACGGTCACTCTCGCTCTTTGAGCCCATCCGCGTATCAAGCGCGAAGGTTGAAGGATACGAGTCATATGCGATCGCTGGAACTCCCACTGACGCCGTGCTCATTGCGGAATATGCGATCTTGAAACGGAAACCTGATCTGCTCGTGGCAGGCATCAACGTCGGCGAGAACCTGAGCACAGAGTCCGTCATGACGTCAGGCACCCTTGGCGCAGCGCTCACCGGCGCGAGCCAGGACGTGCCTTCCATTGCCGTCTCCTTGCAGGCGCACCGCGCTCACGTATTTGAGGCCCGCTCCGAGGTGGATTTTAGCTTGGCTGCGGATGTGGCAAGGACTTTGTGCGCGCACGCGATCGCGCACGGACTGCCAGCGAATGCCGACGTGCTGAATGTGAATGTGCCGATGGGGGTTGATTTGGCACGCTACAAAACGACGCGGCTTCAGCGAAACGTCTTTGACATCAGGATCATTGAGCGCCTGGATCCGCGCGGCAACGCCTATTTCTGGATAGGAAGCGATTTTAAAAACAGCACGCAGCCGGATACCGACGTGTACGCGTTAAGTAACGGGTTCGTCTCCGTGACCCCGCTGACGCTGGACAACACCGCAGTGACGGATGAACGCGCGTTGCAGGAGTGGCTGGCAGCACTTGGGCGTTGAAGTCAGGTGACCTGCGCGGTCAGTTCAATGAGCTTGAATCCGCCCACCTCGAGTCCGACGGTGAAGCCGCGAACGTTACCGCTTTCGCGCACCCCTTGATCGTACCAGTCGTCGATCTCGCTGTGAAACACCCGTATGCGATAGCGGCCGGGCGTGACGTAGGTTTCGATGATTTCGCTGACGCCGAAGGTGAATGACGTCGAGCTAGCCGCCATGTTTCCCACACAGATGACGACGTGAGAAGGCGTCGCGAGTGCCACAAGGTGAATCTCCTCAAGCCGCTCGTGAATCATGTGCGTCACATCGTCATCGAGCTCCGTGCGAGCGTTTTTCAAGCTCGTGCCAAACGGATAGTTAGCAAAGATGGTGAGGCGCCCCTTCACCCAGCACGCAAAATAGGTTACGGCCCCGTCGTGGAACGGCATGTTTGCGAGACTCACCCACTTCCACCGAAGGGGAATGTTCGGGTTGATGTGCAACCCGCGGTACAGGCCGACGCCGCATACCCCTTCGACGGCCGTCCACAGGTATTTAGGCGGAAACCACGGCGACAGCTTCATCCCATTATTTACGAGGGACTCACCGTGATACCATTCCGAGAACTGGCCAGGCACGGTGTTCTGGTTCGTCGGGTCAAGTTCGTACTGGCGAAACGTGCCGCGCATGATGTTGACCATCACGTCGGGTTGATGCATTGAACACGAATAGGCGAACATGAACGCGACGTCAGGCCACACCCCTCCCGTCAAGCCCCACCCACGCTCTGGATGATAGTTTAAAGCCGTCCGCGGTACTGTGCGCAAGCCGGCAGTCGTCAAAAAGTCAGGACGATTAAGGCGGTCGATGATGAGGTGCGAAGTCGCCGGAGTGGCAACGTTGAATATGACTGGAAATATCAGGTCGCACGTGACGTCCGGATGTTCGTTGCGGGCAGTGTCGATGTTGAGATAGTACAGACCGCTCTTGAGGTCTATCAAGTGTCGGTTAATCGCGTTCTTGAGCTTCTTGGCCTCCCCCCTAAAAAACGCTGCCCGCTCATCGTATCCCATCAGATCAGCTAACAGCGCCGTCGCTCGCAACGCCGCAAAGCATTCCGCGTTGACTTCGGTCACGGCGCCGTTGATCCCATAGTTTGGGATGATGTTCCGCCACCCGCATATGCCGTACACGCCCACGCCGTCCGCAGTGCAATATACGAGGCCGCGGTCGTCCTTTTGTGAAATAATGTATTCTGCCGCTTTTTCTACCGATGGATACATCTCTTCGAGAAACGCACGATCGTCGGTGATCTGAAACGTGTGTTCCACAGCAAGGACGTAGAGCGGCGTGCCGTCGTTGATGTTGAGCTGATAGTCGTCCACTTCTCCCGTGACGCCGTTGTAGTACTCGGGGATGAGTCCAGAGGTCGATTGCAACCGCTTGAAGACTTTCAGAGCTTGCTTGGAGAACTCCGGAGCGACGTAGTCGCATCCAAACGCGAACCACGAGGTGTCTCTGGCCACGATGTTGCTTGACATTCCCGGGTCGTTCGTGAAACCTCGGCCCTGTGGATATAGGGCTTTCACGCGGGCCATGTTCGCTTTCGCCCACTGCACCCCTCTGTTAATAACTTGGTCTGGTGTCGTTACCACCGAATGGCTCGTTTCCGAAACGAAATGCCGTAGTGTGTGCTCGAACGCGCTTGCGTAATCTTTGAGCCGCTCAAATTGGCGCGTGGCGTCAGCGTCGCCATCAGCCGAAAAACCAATCAGAAAGGTGAACTCTCGTTCTTCCTCGGGCTGCAGCTCAAGGTCGACCTGGATCCTGCCGATGATCGCGCGATCGTCGCTGCCGTCATTGGGTGACCGCCGATCATCGCTTGTCAGGGGCACGTACTGCACCGAGCAGCGTTCGGCAGAAAAGGTGCCGCCGACGTACTGTTCGCACGAGGGACGCAAGCTCGGGGTGATGTTAAAGTTGTCGGTAACCGCAGAGATGTCGGTCGTGTACGAGCACGTTGGGTTCGGAGCCGTCGTGCCAAAGAATCTTGTCCAGCGCTCGTTGCTTCGATTGCTTGCGATTATAGCCGCGTTCTCATAACTGTACCGAACTTCGACGTCAGGAGTCGTCGCGAGGAACCGGGGTCTGAGGTCCGAGAAGCCCACCACCGAGATCCGCTGAACGTCGGCGGTCTTATTGACAATCTTGAGGCCCAAGTACGCGGCGGCACACTCGTCAAGATCGTCTTGTGGGGCGTTTGGCACATAGAAGATCTCTGAAATGCGCAGATCGTGTGCGAGTTTGAACCGGCGTTTTTGATAGGCGGGATGGATCGTGAAATCCCCGGTGCCTGTCTGTTCAAGGAGCACACCGGACTCTGCGTCGTAGTACCGGACAAGCGTTGAGCCGATGACGTTTCTCCCTAGGTCGAGTGAGAACAAGCTTTCGATCGCGCCCGTCGCCTTCGAGTTCGCGAAGCATTTCTTGTTTCCGTAACCGCTCCCCGTGACCAGTTTGTCATCTGGCAGCACATACGCCCACAGGTTGTTTATCCGCTCGATTTGCACGATGTTTGTGGTTTCTGCCTCTCCAGGTCTCATGGAAACAGATACTAATTGTGGTGCAGCTAATTTAATGTTTTTATAAACGCGCGCTGCGGAAAGCTTGCTGGCGGTCAACGTGTGCTTGGCGTCATTTCCGCCTAGAAATAAAATAATTATATAAGGGTAGAGCACTCACGGACTTCGAAGGAGGTGAGCCTATCAGCGGGTATAAAAGCTCGTGGACCATTTTGCACACGTATTTTGGCTTAAAACAGACGGAGAGCGTGCTCATAGTCACCGACACGCTCCGGCTGAAAATAGCCAAATCGTTGTACGACACCGCCCGCGAAATGAACTGCGACGCGATAATGATGACGATGCCCCCTCGCTCGCATCATGGCGAAGAGCCGCCCCGAGCGGTCGCCGAAGCGATGCGAAACGTCGATGTGGTCATCGCTCCGACGACAATGTCGTTGACGCACACGGTCGCGCGAAAGCACGCAAACGAAGCCGGGGTGCGGACGGCAAGCATGCCTGGGGTGACCGAGCAAATGATGGTTGAGGGCGGTCTGACCGCAGATCCGCGAGAGGTCATGGATCACACCCGCCGCTTGGCCGACACGTTCAAGGACGTGTCGAAGATCAGGCTCACGTCGGAGCTCGGGACCGATATTAGCTTTGAGGTCGACACGTCGAAATGGAACCTTGACGTGGGGTGTTGTCGCCAGAAAGGCTGCAGCACCAATCTTCCGGCAGGTGAAGTCTACACGGCCCCTGAAAACTGCACAGGCACCGTCGTGATCGACGGGTCAATGGCCGGCTTGGAACTTCTGAAACATCCGATCAAGATTGAAGTCGAAGACGGCCTCGCTGTGGACGTCAAAGGTGACCGCGCGAACGAGGTCCTCAAAATAATCGGCCCCTTCGGCGACGAAGCGCGAAATATCGCAGAACTCGGAATCGGAACAAATCCGCGTGCGCGCATAATCGGAGTTGTTTTGGAAGATGAAAAGGTGCGCGGCACGGCGCATATCGCCTTGGGTGATAACAGTACGATTGGAGGAGATGTCGAGGTAGGCGTGCACCTTGACGCGATTATTCGTAAGCCACGACTTTTTGCGGACGATCGCGAAATTAGTCTAGTGTAATTCAGACAAAGTCACGCTTGCTCGCGATGCTCTGTCAATGCTTACTCCTGTTTCAGTTGTCTAGCAACCTGCGCCTCTCCAGGAAAGCCTATTACCGTCGTTCGATCTGCCAGGTTCTTGGGACCTATGTACCCGCTATCTCCGATCCTTTTTGTTGACACACTTCGAGATCAGCCTTCGTTGGTTTTCCTTTGACCTTGATCGGGGGAGCGAGGACGGTGGCGCCTTTCGTACGGAAAAAGTCCATAGTTTGATCGATTGCCTCGCCGAGTTCCTCGTATGAACCCAGCACGAAGGCTGACTTGCCGCTAAAATTAAAACCTTCATAGTTTTTCATGAAGTAACGTACGTTCGACGGCGGCTTGGCGTGGTAGGTGGGAGTGGCGACGACAACGACGTCGGCGCTCTTGACGTCGAATGGCTTGATCTGTCGTATGTTTCTGATCACGGTCTCTGCTCCCGCTTCTCGTGCGCCGCGCTCTAGTGCGTAGGCCATGGTTCGCGTGTTGCCGTGGTAACTCTCATACCCTATCACAATTTTCATGGACCTAACTATCAGTTTATCGACATAAACCTTTTAGCACGGACGAAACCGGTTTTCTGGGGGCTTTTTGCTGTTCAGTCCAAAGGTGCGTTGTCGCGCGGCAAACGATATATGCACGCATCAGAACTAGTCAGCAGGAGGTACAAGAAATGGCGAACTCAATCTTTAAAAATGAGTTGGCGACGCGGACTGGCGAAGCATTAGTGGGTGAGATGCCGGAGCTTGCACACATCGACATAGCAATCGGCCAGAAAGGAGGGGCCTTTGAGACGGCTTTTCTTACTGGACTCGCTACACCGCGAATGGGTCACACCGCCTTGTTAGCAATACTTGCTCCAAATTATGCCGTCAAACCAGCCACCCTGATGGTAAACAAGGTTACGATCAGGGGAGAAGCGCAAGCTGAGCTTATGTTCGGTTCGGTTCAAGCGGCGATAGCTAAAGCAGTTGTTGATAGCGTTCAAGAACACGTGATTCCGGTCGCTATGGCGAACGACCTTATGATAATAGCGTCGGTCTACATTCACCCGCACGCCAAAGACAAGAAAAAACTCTATGACTACAATTATGCGGCGACAAAGGCTGCGATCAGCAATGCAATGAACGAATGGCCGACCATAGACGAGCTGCTATCTAAGAAAGACACCGTCGTGCACCCATTGATGTAGGACTCGACATCCTTTATGGAAACAGCGTGATGCCTTCCTTGTCCATGAGCTCCAAGTACGCGGGCTCAATCTCCCTTTCCCACTTTAGCACGACGTGCATTTTGCGCCGAGGCGCGAGGTCTGCTATGATTCGATAGACTTCAGAGTAAAACTGAGGATGATCGAAATCACGGGAAAAGAGCACCGCTATGTCAATGTCGTAGGCATCAGGAAAAACACCCTGAGCTACAGAGCCGTAGAGAACGATCGACTTGAGAGTCGTTGGCGCCCACGCGCGTACAGCTCTCACAAAATCGTCGATCAGAGCGCGATCATCTGTCGGAATGTCTAGTGGGTCGAGTTTTTTTTGGTCCATTTGAAATCCCTGAAAAATTGCTTGTTGCCCTCGCAGGCGATTGCTAGCCCAGCGAACCACTACATGATTTGAATCCTTTTGTTCAAGTCAAGGAGCTAAGCATTCTCCGAAATCCAAACGTAGTTTTTTGCGATGCAACATAAATAGATGATGAATATTGAGACGGCGCAAGACGAAGGTGGCCGATGAGATAGCGTGTGTTATGGGGCAAGGCGCAAGGGCTTACAGTACAGTCGTAAGGTGGCCGCTTATAGCCGTTTTGATCTTCTTTCACGCTTTTCTACTGCCATATCTTTCAGCAAGAAGGCGTCATAATTTCCTGAGTCGATGGCGAGCGTATGGTCAAAACAGTCGATCGCCAAATCGAGATCGCCCAGCCCAAGGTAAAAACTTCCGAGGTTGTTCCAGGCCATTGTATAGGTAGGATCAATTTTTATCGCTTCTCCAAGGTCGTCCATCCCTTCACGATCAAGGCCGAGGTTGAATTCTGACAGCGCACGCGCGTTGAGCGCTTCCTTGCTGGTCGGGGAAACTCGGATGAGCTCGTCCAATAGGCATTTAGCCTCCTGAAAGTTCTTGCTGCTGTTTAACGCGATTGCCTTGTTGAGCGCTACGTGCGACTCGTGTGGCCTGATCTTCAGCGCCTTGTTATAGCAGGCTATTGATTCTTCGAATTTACCTAGGGCGAACAACGCTAATCCTTTGTTGTGCAGAGCCCTGAAATTATCGGGTGCGTGCCCTAGCACGGCGTCATACTGTCGGACAGCGTCGTTGAACTGCCCGCGTCTGAAGGTCGCGTCCGCTTTGTCGATCTGATCTTGGACGTTTGCGTTGCGCCACACTTTGTGTGTTTTTGTGTTACCTTTAAACATTAGACTTGGCTGTCAGACGTTGTAGCACTGCCTTCTCATGAAGCTCTAGCAGCGCTGATATATAAGAGTCGGCGGTAGCGCACACTTTAAATAGTTCACGATGCTGTAAAATATGTGTTCGCGCTTTCCGTTGGCGCCTCGAAATCCAACTAGCGAATATGCCTTATAAGATCCAGTAGCTGCAGCAGCGACGTTCGAGGAGAGATTCATACGAACTTAGGATGGTTTAGAGAAAAGCATGCGGAAAGGGCCGTAATGCTCCTTGTTATTTTTGTCGTTGCCCTTTATCTGCGAGTTGTCTTGCCCTGGGCAAGCTCTATTCAAGGCGGCAGCATCGTCATCAATGATTTTGATCCTTACTACCACCTGCGTATCATCGAGAATACGATACAGCATTTTCCCTACGTGCTCGCGTACGATCCTTACGTCAACTATCCGACAGGTTTTTGGATCGGGTGGCCACCTCTGTACGATTTTCTCGCTTCGGCATACGCGCTCGCGGCAATGGCCCTGTTTCACGTCGATTATCAGGTGGGTGTGGCGACGTTTCCTGCGTTGTTAGGGGCCCTCGCGATCTTTCCTTTATACTACATCACAAAGCTGGTCTTTGACTGGAAGGCGGGTATCGTCGCGGCTGCGCTGCTCACAATCATTCCAGCAAACATTTTACGGTCGATGGTAGGCAACGTCAATCACCACGTCGCTGCGGAAGTGCTCTTTCCCGTGCTAATGTTCCTATTCTTGATGCTCGCGCTTAGAGGCGGGCTCACATTTGGGAAGGTTCGGCGCTTGTCACTCAACCGCGGAGACAAGCGGACCTTGCTCTACGCGGCGTTAGCAGGCGTTTTTGTCACTGCGCTTTTGCTAACGTGGCTCGGAGGGTTCTTGTTCCTCGGCATCGTTGCGGCGTTTGCCATCGTTCAGTATAGCATATACCACGTAAAGCGGCAGCCGTCGGATAATCTGACGATTGTCGTGTTGGCGATGTTGTTCATATCGCTTATTACGCTCCTTCCCGTGAGCCTCAATAGCCATTTCGGACTCGCTCTTGTCACGCTGAACCTGTCCCTGTTTCAGCCGCTCTTTCTAGTGGCGTTGATGATCATTTTTGCGATATTTGGCCTCCTCGCCCATTACATGCGTGAAATGGGGCGGGTAACGTATCCGCTCGCCATCTGCGCGCTTGTGGTCGCTGCGAGCGTTGGCTTCTATGCGTGGAAGCCTGACCTCGCTTTCACGGTGTTCAGCGGTTACGGATTCTTCACCCAAAGTGGCGTCTTGCAGACCGTCGCCGAGGCGCAACCGCTGTTCGGTGGTGCGGGAGGATTTCAACTTGATACGGTCGGCAGCTACTTTCAGATTCTGTTCTTCGCAGGTCTCGCCGGCTTAGTTGCGCTCTTCTATCGGTGGTGGAAGCGACTTGATGAGGCCGCCCTATTGCTCATCGTTTGGAGCATTTTTGCCTTTGCGCTTGCGATTATTCAGACGCGTTTTACTTTTCTATTGTCTGCGAATGTGGCGATCCTCTCTGGATTTGTGATAGTGTGGATTTTTGACACGTTAATCGGCAAAGCCTATGGCAAGGTGTCAGGCGTGCGTGACGCCGGAGCCGTGCCCCAGCTCTTCGGCCGAGAGGTGAAATATACGCAGCTTCTCGGGGTATTTTTTGTGTTGCTTATCTTGCTCGTTCCGAGCGTTAACATGACCACTTCGTTTGCGAAGAGCGGTTCTGGCGTGATCTCGCCTGATTGGGCTGAGTCGGTGCAGTGGTTGAGTGCAAACACGCCAGTGACGTCGAACTACAACGTGACCTCCGACCAGGTGCCGCAATATGGGGTGCTTAGCTGGTGGGATTACGGAAATTGGATCATTTATCTGGGCCATCGGCCAGCTATCGCCAACAACTTTCAAACAGGCGTCAACGACTCGGCCACTTTTTTCACAGCCCAAAACGAATCTGACACGCTTGCCATTATCCAAAAGGATCACGTAAAGTACGTGATGACCGATTATGAAATGGCCGATTTCAACGACAAGTTCCCAGCAATCGCGCTCTTGTCAGGAAAAGGAGTCGACACGTTTATCACGACTCAGCAGGAGTTAGCGCAAAACGGTCAAATGGTCACGGAGCCTGTGCCAACTGCAGCTTATTACAACACAACAGTCGTAAAGTTACAATATGGCGATGGTAACGGATACGGTCACTACCGTTTGATTCACGAATCGCCAAATGCGACAGAAACGAGCCTTGGAACTTATACAAACCTCGTAAAGACCTTTGAATTCGTTGAAGGCGCAAACATAGCCGTGCACGGTAACGGAAACGCTACCCTTTCCCTCAACGTCACGACGAATCAAAATCGCACCTTCACTTACACGCAAAGCGCGCCAGTAAATGGCACTCACGTTTTTGTTGTGCCGTACGCGACGACCGGGATGCCGCCTTATGGCATCAAAACCGACCCTGCCTACAAGGTGATGGTAGGCAACGTCACTAAGGACATTGTGGTGTCAGAAGCCGACGTTCAAAATGGGACTCAGCTGAATCTCAGCTTTTAGCAACAACCGCCTGTGTGCAGAGGCAAGTTTCAAAGGCCCCGATAGTTTCTCATGTGTGAGCGTGATCGGCGCCGGGGGTTGGCCTCAAATTCACTCCACATAACGGATAGCCTCTGCCGGCAGTGTGCGCGTCACTCTGCGTGCAGGAATCGCGGTGCAAATGGCGATGGCCAGATAAACTGCAAAAAGCACGAGAACAATTTGAAGGACCGGAATCGCAAACGGCACTTTCATCGCTTGATTTAGGTTTGTGTATATGGCGTAGGAGACGGCTAATCCGCACGTGAGACCGACTCCTGTTGCAAGCGTGGTGGCAAAGATTGCTTCATATAAAAGTGACTTCACTACCAGTCCTCGCTTGAACCCGATAGCGCGCATAATCCCTATCTCTTGACGCCGCTCTATCGTTGAGCGCACGGTTACGACCGCTACGCTTGCGATGCCGACCATAAGTCCAAGCCCGAGATAGGTACCCGTGAGCAGAAAGAACTGTTGATTGGCCGTCGTCATCTGCAACACTTCGTCACGAACGACGAATGCGTTGATTCCGGCAGCTTTGTAGCCTTTTTTGAGGTCGTAGCTCAGATCAATAGGTTTCATTCCCGCCGCAGATTTTATGAGAAACAGCGTGTCACCAGTTACCTGCGGAAAGTAGTTCTGCACGCGTTGTTTGCTCATAAAAATGCCGTGCAGGTAGAACTCATCGAGGACGCCGGCAACTACGACTTGAGCAGAGCCGTTAGCCGCTTTGAACGAGAGGGCGTCGCCTGCTTTGACTTGGGTCGCGTTGGGGCCGTACGAGTAGCTCGAATCTACGATAACGTAAGTAGGGTTGCTCAACAGACTCCAGACGTCCGCGGTGGAGTTGTAGCCTGGTAGGGTTTCCTTGAACGAGTACTGAGAGTGCTGAGAAAAGTTCGCGTCGACACCATACACCGCTGTTTCGGGTCCTTGCTGATAAAGCGTTTGCCCGTTTATGCGTGCCCCCGTCGCATTCGCAACGAAGAGGCCGTCATAGTACTCTATTTGCGATTCGTTCAAGAGCGCAATAGGTTTTGCAGGTGTTTGCTCACCGGCAGGAGAGTGCACTTGCAGCGTGGTCAGGTTAGATAGAGGCGTGCTTGATGTTGCGCGGATGTCGTATCCCCCGGTTTGTTTGCTGATGTCTGGTTGGTAAACCGCCGAGGTTACGGATGCGACGACCATGAGAAAAATGACGAAAGCTAATATCGTCACTGTGATACCCAGCGTCTCTTTTTTTTGCAGGCAATACGCAGAAGACGGTCGAAGCAGCGCTTGACTGGCTTTAAGTCGTTCCAGCGACTTTGAGAATAACTTTAATAACGGGGCAGTGTTGCCGAGTGCCACCAAGACCACGCCTAGCACAAGTAGAAGGCCGCTCACGGTGAAACTGACTGTCGTGGGGAAATTGTTGAAGCTGCGGGTGCTAAACATTACGGTCGCATTGTATAGTACCAGGGCCGCTCCTGCCAATGTGAGAGCGTGCCGCCGCTTCATCACGCGCAGGCCGATGAGGGCGAAGCCAGAGATGATGAGTGTAGACGCTATGATCTGTGGAGAGAGGGTTTGGGGGAATAGGCCGTACGCTGCAACTCCGAGCGCTACAAGGCCGACGCCGAGCGTGGGTGCGCGCCGGCGCAGCCATGGTGCCCCTCCTGCATTTTCGGTGTTACGTATCGCACGCACGATGTTTAATCTGCTGATCCTGTAAGAAGCGAACGCGAGCGTGGCGATCGTCACGAGCAGACCGATGAGAAATGCCGTTAACAGGTCCTCGAGATCATAATGCAGCACCAATGATGCTCCCGCGGTGCTGCCTCCTGTCACTGCGGCATTAAGGATATTTATGAGCCCGCTGCCGATCTCGATCCCCAACACGGCGCCAACAGCTGCCGCCACGAGTACACAGGTGACGCCTTCAAAAAGAAGGAGGAGTGTGACGTGCCTGCGTTTCATGCCGAAAGCGCGGGCCAATCCGAGCTCACTTCTTCGCTGTTCGGACAGCATCACAAAAACGTTCACGATCAACATCGCACTTGTGATTATTGAAAAAGTCCCTAGAACGATGAGCAAGTTGAGAAACTGGGTACCTCGCACTCCAGCAGCGATGAGCGCATTTTGTTTGACCGGGTTGACGTCTAATTGTAGCGACGTGCCGCGCACCGCCTGCGTAAGAAGTGCTGACACGTTGTCGGATTTAGTTGCGCTGGATTCGGCGTCACCCAGATTTGAGACCCTGATCTCATTGATCTGGCCCTCGTGTTGAAAAACATCTTGTGCCGCGCTAAGTGGCAAGAAGATATTCTCGTTGAGCTCGTACTGTGCTTTGCCTTCATTTCTCGCGATGTATTTTACCGTAAACGTGTAAGCTTTAACAGTAGAAGCGTTCTCGCCGTAATAGACAGCAAGCCGATCGCCGACGTGGGCGTTTAAATCTTGAGCAAGCTTTTCGTTGATAAGGACTTGACCGCCCGTCAGATCGCTCGCGTTCGTGTGGGTGCCGTTTAGAAGGGTGAAATCACCAAAAGGCGCATCCAAGGTGAAGTTCAAGCCGACAAGCGTGACCCCCGTTGACGTGATGCCGCTCGTAACATCGTCCACTGTCGGGACGCCTCCGTAAAGGCTGGGCGACAAGCCGTTCGTGTTGTTCGTGATCGCCGGGTCGGCTGCAACGTGCTGATAGACCGAATAGTTGAATGGTTGGCCGTTCGCGGCCACGGTTTCATCCACGTTGCCGAGCGCGTCATAGGTTTGCTTGACGACAGAGTAGCTGAGCGAGCTGCTGGC
>Ga0187771_10000677_pt1 | contig 21362 bp, 23 predicted proteins | sample 0116_SJ02_MP15_1_FD_133139 | JGI IMG/M metagenome (GOLD analysis project Ga0187771, IMG submission 133139) | Tropical peat soil microbial communities from peatlands in Department of Meta, Colombia - 0116_SJ02_MP15_10_MG | ecosystem: Environmental > Terrestrial > Soil > Wetlands > Peat | place...
AAAATCCGGTACAGACAACCTTTTTCGCGCCGTCCCGGCTCTCACGCAGAAGTTTTGTAACGCGAAAAAGGAGTCTGTCCCGGTTTTCCTCAGTGGCTACTTGCGAGCAAAGGCCCTGAGCGCGGTTCTCACACAGTCTCTGAAAAGGCGCAGGTACTCGGGGTGAGAGGAAGTTCAATGGCCCAGCACTAAGAATTTGTGCATAGCCGGCTTCCTCACTGGCCAGGGGACGGGGCCTTCTTCGTTACGTGGCGGCTGCATGGTTCACTGCCGGCCAGCGTGGTGGCCGACATGTGGAGCAAGCAGGGTGCAAAGTTTGTCCACGGCGACCGGCTTCTCGATGCGGCGTCGACCGGACCGAAATGGCTTCTCGAACCGGCGGTAGCGGATATCGTTGCCGAGACTCTCCACTCAGGACGCAAGGACTTCGAATATGAGCTGGGCTCGTGGGTGGTGATGCCGAATCATGTTCACCCGGTTATTCGCCCACAGCACGGGCTGTCCCAAACGGTCAGGAGGATCAAGGGGAAGTCGGCTCGACGCGCGAACGAGCACCGTGGCTGCACGGGCGAGCCGTTTTGGGCCCGGGACTATTACGACCATTGGATCCGGAACCGGGAGGAGGAGCAGCGGATCTCGCGGTATATCGAGAACAGTCCGGTGAAGGCCGGGCTTTGTGGTTCAGCGGGCGAGTGGATCTGGTCCAGCGCCAGCCGCGGCTGAAGCCGCAGGTACATGGTCAGAGGGTCACTTTTTCGCCGAGTTGTTCGCTGATGACGTCGGCGATCAACTGGCTCAGGCTCCGTCCGTCCGGAAGGATGAACTCCCTGCGCTCTTCCGACCAGTCCAGCTTGAAGCTTTTCACGCGCGCCGAAACCCAGATCTGGCGGACGGGGGAGTTGGGGCTGATGACGAAGCGGGCCGGAGGGTCGTCAAACTCGATCGTCAGGGCTCCTTCCCTGCCGTCGACTTCGAACTCGTACCGGTCGGAAGCGCGTTCGAGCGAGCGCTGCAGGCTGTGGAGCGCCTCGTCGGCGCGGTCGCGAAATTCGAGTTCGTCCATCATGGGTTCAGTCTTTATTGTGGATTGCGGATGGTGATGCCGGTGAGCGCGAGGGTCATGCCGATCACGATCACCACCGTGGTCCACGCAACGATGTTGTAAATCCGCGGATTCTTCCATTCCTTCATCAGGTGGTTCTTGTTGATGAGCAGGATCATGAAGATCAGGATGAACGGCAGCAGCATGCCGTTGAGCACCTGAGAGAGAAGAATCATCTGCACCAGCGGAAATTTCGGCCAGATCACCACACCGGCTCCGGCCGCGATCAGCAGCGTGTAGAGCCAGTAGAAAATGGGCGCTTCCTTCCACGTCCTGCCCACGCCCGATTCAAAGCCCATGCCTTCGCAGACCGAGTAGGCCGTCGAGAGCGGCAGGATGCAGGCCGCGAAAACGGAAGCGTTCAGCAGCCCGGCGCCGAACAGCGGCGAAGCCCACTGGCTGAAGGGCTTCAGCGCGAGGGCGGCTTCGCGGGCGCTCGAAATGTCGGTGGGATGGTCGCGGTAGGCTCCGGCGCAGGCCACGATGATGAAGAACGCGATCACCGACGTCATGAAGCAGCCGACGACGACTTCGATGCGCGATTCGCGGTATTCGCGCGCCGTGATCCCTTTCTCCACGACGGCGGCCTGCAGGTAAAACTGCATCCACGGCGCGATGGTGGTGCCGACCATGGCGATCAGCATGGTGATGTACCCGCTGTCGAACAGCAGGCGAGGGCGCACGCTGTAGATCATGGCCTGTTTCCAGTCCGGCTTCACCAGCACGCCGGCGATGACGTAGGTGACGTAAAGAACGCAGGCGAAAAGAAAGACCTTTTCCACGCTCTGGTAATTGCCTTTGACGGCGAGGAACCAGACGAGGACGGCGGCGAGCGGCACCGAAATGTATTTGCTGACGCCGAACAGATCGAGCGACGTGGCGACGCCGGCGAACTCGGCCATGATGTTGGTGAGATTCGCCATCACGAGCAGGATCATGATGCCGAACGTGATGCGGAGACCGAATTCCTCGCGGATGAGATCGGAGAGGCCCTTGCCCGTGACCGCGCCCATGCGCGAACACATTTCCTGCGTGACGATGAGCGCGACCGTGATGGGCAGCAGCGTCCAGAGCGGCAGGTAGAGCCAGCGCGCGCCAGCCGCCGAGTAGGTGTAGATGCCGCCTGAATCGTTATCGACAACAGCGGTGATGAAGCCTGGCCCGAGAACAGCCAGGAAGACCAGGATGTGCCGCTTGAACCGGGAGAAGAGGTCTCGTATCACCTATCTGTTTCTCAGAACAGAAATCACGTCGTCAGCCGTGATGACGCCGGCGAGGGTGCCGTCGGATTCGAGCACGGGCAGCGCCAGCAGATTGTATTTGTCGAAGAGTTCGATCACCCGGTTCTGCTTCGCCTCGGCGTCGATGGAAATCAGTTTTCCCGAAGCGAGATCCCGCAGCAGCGCGGAGCCTTCGGCGAGGAACAGGCGAGCCAGCGGGACGGCGGCCGTGATTTTACCTGCCGCGTCGGCGAGAAAGAGAACGTACGTGTTTTCGAGCAGGTCTTCGTGCTCGCGCAGCCGGACCATCGCGTCCGAGAGGGTCATATTATCGGGCAGCACGATGGCTTCGGTGTTCATCATGCCGCCCGCCGTGTCTTCGTCGTATTCGAGCAGCTCCTTCACTTCCTCGACCGGCTCCTCTTCCATCTCTTCGAGGATCTCGGCGGAGGTTTCCTCTTCGAGTTCGGAAAGGGCGTGAGCGGCCGCGTCGGGCGACATTTCCTCCACGATGTCGGCGGCCTTCTCGGGCTCGAGCGATTCGAGAATGCTGGCCTGCATCCTGGGATCGACCTCGGACAGCGCTTCGGCCGCGACTTCGCTGTCCATGGTCTCGAAGATGGCTTCGCGCTCGGCCGGACCGAGTTCCTCGACGATATCGGCGAGATCGGCCGGATGCAGTTGTTCGAGCTTGTCGTTCGAAATGTTCAGGCGCAGACGGCGCAGCGGATCGGCTTCGACGATGTTGCAGAAATCCCAGCGGATCGAGTTCGGGCTGATGGGGCTCTGCAGCTTGCGGATCCAGCGCGGCGGCACCACGCCCTGCAGCAGCCGGCGCAGAATGCTGCGGACGCCCACGTCCACTTCGAGAATGGAAAGCTCGTCATGGCCGTTTTTGACGACTTCGAGGCTGACGTCGGTGACCCGGACGACCTTGCGGCCGTTGACGTCGATGATCTGCTGATCGAGCAGATCGCGCTGGATGCGCAGCATGTATTCGTCGGAATGGTACGGATACAGTTTTTCGTTGCTGAGCTGGATGCCGTCGAGCCCGATGGTGGCAATCTGGTCGTAACGGACGGAAAGCCAGGAGGCCCCGGCGCCGACCAGAAAGCGGTCAATGCGCGAAGGGTGGATGAGCGGAACGATGGCAGCGTCGTTCACACGCCCGATACGGCGATGCTTCAGATCGAAGACGGGCAGTCCGACCAGTTCCGTGAAATAGAGGAAATTCTCTACCATCGCCTTGATTCCGCACAGGGTGCATGGGGGTGCTGCTGATTCCAATATCCCCTGGCAACGCGGGCCGAATCAAGCAGAAATCGAACTACCGGATCTGGATCGTGAAGGGCAGCATGCGCAGCATGCCGCCGCGCATCCAGACTCGCAGACCGGCATCCTTCCAGGCGGTCCGGAGGGATTCGAGACCCGGCATTTTCAGCATGGCGCGGAGGTCCGCGTCGCCTGAGTCCGGAGTGCGTGACTCAGTCAGAAGATCGAGGATGGTACGGCGCGCCGGATAGGCGGCGAGGTTCACTTCCTGGTCTTTGGGAATGCCGGCCGCGGAGCGGATCATGTCCACGGCTTTATCGAGGCCGCCGATTTCATCGACCAGCCCGTTGGCCCGGGCTTCCGAACCGAGCCAGACCCGGCCCTGCGCGATGGGTTCGATGGCCGGGACCGGCTTCTTGCGCGCCGTGGCGACTTTGCTCAGGAAATCTTCGTAATTGGCGTCAATGCCGTGGCGCAGCTTTTCGCGGCCTTCGGGGGTGAGCGATTCGTAGTCGGATTCGATGCGGGCGAAGCGGCCCCGGCTGACGGAGTCCTTCGTGATGCCGAGCTTGTCGTAGAGGCCGTGCAGATTGGGCTTGCCGAAGACGACCCCGATCGAGCCGGTGAGGGTGGCCGGGTAAGCCACGATCGGATCGCCCGACATCGCCATGTAGTAGCCGCCCGAGGCCGCGTAGTCCGACATGGAAATCACCACCTTCTTCTTTTTGCGGAGCTCGTTCATGGCGCGCCACATGTCGTCGGAGGCGGCCACTTCCCCGCCCGGCGAATCGATGCGGACGATGACGCCTTTGATGTCCTTGTCCTTGCCGACTTTCTCGAGGATGCGGTCGAAGGGATCGGACTCGAGGCCGCCATCGACGTCAAAGTCCGTAATGGAGCCGCCGCGCGAGATGGAACCTTCGCCCACGATCCAGGCGATGCGGTTGCGGACGCCGGCGCCGGCGGCGAGCGAATCCTGATAGTCGCGGCCCGTGACCTTCTTCAGCTCGCTCTGGTGGAGCTGGGCCTTCAGTTCGTCGAGCACCTGATCTTCGTAGCGGAGATCGTCGATCAGGCCGGCGGTTTTTGCTTCCGCGGCGAGAAAAGGACCGTCGTCGATCGCGGCGCGAACGGCGGCTGCGTCCTTGTTGCGGCCGCGCGCGATGGCGTTGATCAGTTCGCCGAAGATGCGGTCGATGAGATCGGTCATGACCTCGCGCGTCTCCGGGCTCATGGAGGAGCGGACGAACATATCGCCGTAGTCCTTGTATTTGCCGGCATGCTCCACGTCCACCTGGACGCCGAGTTTGTCGAGCGTGTTGCGGAAGTACATGGTCTCAAGCGACAGCCCTTTGACGTCCAGCAGGTCCGACGGCGACAGATAGATCTTCGAGCAGGCCGTCGCCATGTAGTATTCGCGCGTGGTGGGCGCTTTCAGGTATGCGATGAGCGGTTTGCCCGATTTGCGGAACTGCTCGAGATCGGCGCGGATTTCCTCCATCTTTGCCCAGCCGGCGCTGACGCCTTCGGGCTCGAAGAGAACGGCGGAGATGCGCGCATCGGCAGCCGCGCGGTGCAGCAGGTTCCAGACCTCTTCGACCGTGGTGGCCGAACGCTCATCGAGAAAAGGCAATGAGAGGTCGACCGCCGGTTTTTCCGGCACGTCGCCCGTCAGGTGCAGAATGAGCGTGGACCCCGAGGAAATTGCGGGCGGCTTCGCGCGCATTGACAGGAAAAACAGCGCCCCGCCGCCGATAAGAATCAGAAGAAGGATCATGCCAGCAATCACGCCGAGAAGAAATTTACCCATGCAACCCGAAATTAACACGGCGACAGACCCTCTGATAAAGAGATTGTCCGCTCCCTATGCCATAATTCCGATCATGAAAACGATTCTGAGCGGCCGTGCGCGATGGGTTGCAGTCGCGTGCAGTCTTCTTCTCGTGTGCTCGGCCGGAGCGACGAGCGTTCCCCGGATCTCATTCACGGAAATGACGGATCAGTCGGAAGTGGTTGCCAGCGGTCACATCACCCGTACGTGGTCCGACTGGGATCCGACGCATCAGTACATCTGGACGCACTATGAGATGACCGTCGCGTCCACATATAAAGGACAGGGCGCGGCGACGGTGGTGATCAGCGAACCCGGCGGCGTCGTCGGGCCCGTGGGGATGGCAGTCGCGGGCGCCGTGACCTATGGGGTCGGTGAGCATGTGCTGGTGTTTCTGCAGCGCATGCCGAACGGCTATCTGCGCACCACGGGATGGGGACAGGGCCAGTACAGAATCGATGAGCGTGGCGCGCTGCATGCTTCCGAAGCGCTGAAGGCGGAGAATCTGCTGGGAGGCGCCGGTCCGGGACTCAGTTCGCTCGATGGCCATACCCTGACCGACATCGCCGGTCGCGTCTCAGCGCGCGTTCGCACGGCGCAGAACGGAGGCGTGAAATGATCCGGGCCCGTGGAGTGATCGCGCTGGTTCCCGGCTTTGCCGCTATGGCGGTTTCCGCGTTCGGCTACGTCCAGTTCCAGACGACGGGGCTGACGCCGAACGCGCCGCTGACGCGGCCCGACGCGACGGCGATCCAGTTCTATATCAACAGCCAGCTGGTTTCGGGCTTCACCAGCAACGCATCCGGCGGCAACGTGACGATCATCGCGCAAGGCGCAGACCCGGTGGGCGCCACGCGCGCTGCTCTCGCGACCTGGAACGCATCGGGCGCGAACATCAAGTTCCTTCCCCTGCAGAAAACCACCCTGGGACATGCGGCGGACGGAAATATGGTGATCTCTCTGGCAACTTCCGCCGCGGACATCAGCTTCGTCGGGAGTGCCGTGGCCGTGACCGCCAACTCATATGCGACCGGAACGGGCGTCGACCCTCTCAACTCCAATCTGAACGTTGTGGCTGGCAGCATCATCGATTCGGACATTCTTCTGAACCCGACGATCACCTTCACCACGGACGGATCCGGCTCGCCCACCGGGGCAGCAAAGGCGACGGCCAGCAGCCCGACCCAGGATTTCCAGGCCGTCATCACGCATGAACTGGGACACTGCCTCGGCGCGAACCACAGCGGCATCCTGAGCGACACGATGTTCCAGTACGCGGCGATCAACGAGCGGGTTCCGACCCAGGACGATCTCACCTTCGTAAAGAGCGTCTATGCTCCGTCCGGCAATTCACAATTCGGGACCATCAGCGGGACAATCACGGCAAGCGGCGGAGCCCCGGTGGCTTTCGGGTTGATGACGTTCATCGACCCGCAGCAGAATCTGACGCTCGGTACGCTCACCAACCCCGATGGCACGTACTCGGTGCAGGCGCCGGCGGGGAACTACATCATTTATGCCGAACCGGCCAACGAGATCGTTCAGCCGGCCAACTTCTATCTCTCCTCCGCCCAGCAGGCCCAGGCGACCACAGCATTTGAAACGACGTTCAACGTCTCTCCGGCCACGAAAGTCCCCGTAACCGCGGGCGGTACGGCGACCGTGAGCTTCCAGGTGAATGCCGGGACCTCAAAGCTGGCACTTCCGTTTTTCGGCTTCGGTGCGGCGGGTGCGAAAGGCGACGTGAAAACCTTTGCGCAGTTTGCCGGGCCGGTCCCCGTCGCATCCGGCCAGACCCTGGACCTCGTAATCGGCGGAACGGGCATCGACAGCAAAGCGACCTTCCAGGTACTGGATGGCGGGATCACGGCTTCTGCTCCCGTGCAGGACAGCGTGATGCTCAATCTGAGCACTGGCGCGGTGCCCTTGTTCCGTATCACCCTGACCATCCCGGTGACGTCAACGAGCCTGGCCTCGACGCTTGTGATCACCGAAGGCTCCACCGTGCTTTCGCTCTCCGGCGTTCTGGCGGTGACGCCTCCCACGCCTGCGTTCACGGCGGCGAGTCTGGTGAGTGCGGCGACCTACAAGAACGCCAACGGCGGCGCGGCGGTTTCTCCGGGCGGATTGTCTGTCCTGTTCGGAACCAATGCGGCGACGGCGACATCGGTCCTGACCTCGAGCCTGATCTTTCCGAACTCGCTTGGCGGCATCTCCGTCACGTTCGACGGCGTGCTGGCCCCGCTGTACTACGTTGTCACGGACCCGGTCTCGGGACAGGTTAACCAGATGAGCTTCCAGGTTCCGTTCGAGACTGCCGGGAAGACATCCACCAACGTCGTGATCTCGTACAACGGTGCGATGAATCCGCCAGTCGCCGTGCCCGTTGTACCCGTGCAGCCTGCGTTCTTTACTCATGCGGCAGACGGGGGGAGTGACGCCTGGGTGGTGAACCAGAATTATTCGATCAATGGACCCGCGACTGATTCCACCACCCAGAAGGCCAACGTGGGTGACACCGTCACGATCTATGGAACCGGCATCGGTTCCGAGGAAGGAAGCAGTTTCGGTCTTCAGACCGGCGTGCTCGCGCCGTCGAACATCCCGAGCGGCTACAACTACGGGAGCGTCTACACCTGCAACGTCGGCGGCAACACTGCCAACGCGGTGTTCGCCGGATGGACTCCATCCGCCATCGGCCTCGCGCAGTGGAATGTGACCATACCGAAGGGTGTAACGGGCGCCGTCCAGGTTTATTGCACCGACATCGCTTCCGGAGCCAGAACCCAGACGGCCACAGTTTACGTAAACTAACGTTTACGTGAAGGTTCTGCTCCCGGCCGCGCTCACCGTTGCTGCGCTCTGCTGCACGCCGCTTCTGCGCGGCCAGAGCGAAGCGCCATCGGCAGCCGAGATCCGGATCTTTTCCGAGTTCCAGCGCTTCGATCCGTTCGGAAACATTGTCGAGCCGGATCGCGGCACGCCTTCGCGCGAGATTCTTTCGCCCGCCGTCGCGCGCAACGGGCATCTTTCGGTGCACGTGGTGGTGACCGCGCCGCCCAACACCAACTACTTTCTCTACGCGGCGGCCAATCCCGCCGACCTGGTGGATCTCACCATCTACCGCGAGTATTATGCGCGTTGCGGCGCCGGTTACTGCCCGGACTTCGTGATCCGCGTGCCGTCTCCCTCGTTCGGCGCGATCCCGGAATCGACCGAGCTGGCGAATGAAACGACCCGCTCATATCTGCTCGATGTTCACGCGCACAGCGATACGCCGCCGCGGCGCGTGCGCGTCGAAGCTTTGCTGAAGGTCGGGACGTGGGAGGTGGCGCCGATGGAGGTGCGCATCATGGAGCCCGCGGTTCCGGCGGAAGCGATGGAGAGGCGCAGCGAAATCGCGCCGCTCGAAGCGCCGGCGGGCGCGACCGCGCAACTGCAGCTGCTGCGTTTCCTCGCGGGCCGGCGTCCGGCGCAGCCGCCGGCGCTTCTGCGGCTGCGCGATTTCGAACAGCGCAACGCCGCCGAAGACATGCTGCTGGCGCATTCGCTGGGCGTTTCGCGTCCCGGGCCGAAGTTCCCGGAGCTGAACCTGGTCTCGTTCCAGCCGGTGGTTTACCCCTCCCTGAGCGCCGAGTGGTATCTGCGGGTTCGGGACTTTCTGAACAATTTTCTTCAGTAAACCAGTACCGGATAGAGAGGATTTCCGAAAGATTCACGCAGGCCCCTCTGTACAACGGAAACATTCCGTGGTAAGTATGGGGTGTAGCACGAGCTACCACACTATAAGAAGTAGCAGTTACGGAGACCGGATCGTAACCACGCTCCCAGGCCTCCGGCAGTGTCTCAATTGAAATCCCAAAAGTACAGAATCGCCGGGGCTTCCCCGTCCGCACCAGGCGACCACCTCACATCGTTACAGGAGTTTTCGATTCCGCATGGACTCCGATCGCAAGTACCGGCAACACGGTTACTCTGAAAGCAGTTCCCCCTCAAACGGACACAGATCCGGTTCCAACGGCAACGGAGGCGGCGACAAGCCGAGACATTCAGGACCGCGCCCTCCGATCGACATCACCGGACCCAGACTTCCGCGCCTTGTGCAGGCAGTGACGGCTTCGCGCTGTTACAACTGCGCCACCACGCTTCCCGCGGGCACCGACTTTAACGGACCCTGCCCGAAGTGCGGCGCCGCGCTGCATTGCTGCAAGCAGTGCGTGCACTTCGAACCGTCGACGCGGTTCCAGTGCCTGAAGCCGATTCCGGTGCGCATTGCGGCCAAGGATCAGGCGAATGAATGCGCGCTGTTCTCGCCGCGCGTCACGGTGGCGCGGGAAGCGACGCCGACGCAGGGCTCGAACGGAGCTTCGCGCGGGCCGCTGCCCAGCCTGAACACGCCGCCGCCGCGCAATGCCAGCGACGCGCGCGACGCCTTCGACCGTCTGTTCAGGAAGTAGTTTTCTTCAGCCGCTCGCGCAGCGCGGCTGTTGCCTTCCGGTGGCACAGCAGGCAGAGTGTGCGCATGTTCGAGAGATCGCACTGGCCTCCGCCTTCGGCCACGGGAACGATGTGATCCGCGTCCCAGAGCGATTTGCGGCTTCCCTCCCGCAGTCCCCAGGTTTTCAGAAATAATCTGCGCGCCGCGAAATCGAGTTTGCGCATGTCACGCCGCAGCGCGGTGGTATCGGCCCCGCACAGAGCGCAGACGCCGCGATCGCGCTCGAAGACTTTTTCGCGCAGATAGCCCGGATCGGTGCGCAGCTTCCATTCGTGCACGCAGGCATCGGAGCAGAAGGTGCGGCGGCCTCTGGGCGTTTCGCGCGAACACCAGCGGCATTTGCCGTCGGACTTCTTCGCCCATCCTCCTGGTCTGGTACGCGCCGGCTGCATGGAGACGGATTATGTACACGCGCCTTCAGGCGCGTTTGCCGCATTCGCAGGTCCCGCGACCAAACGCGCCTGAAGAGACTGTGTGAGAACTGCGCTCAGGGCCTTTGCTCCTGAGTAGCCACTGAGGAAAACCGGGACAGACTCCTTTTTCGCGTTACAAAACTTCTGCGTGAGAGCCGGGGCGGCGCGAAAAAGGCTGTCTGTACCGGATTTTCCGGACCACGCTCGCAGCCGAATACCCGTGAACCGGAGTTCTCACACAGTCTCTGAAGGCGCGTGCACATGGAGCTCCGGGTCATCTGGGCTGCGGTGTCCCGAAAGTGAAGAGCGAATCGGTGACCCGGTTCTGATCCGTCACGGTCGCGACGGCTTCGAAGCCGGGCTCGGGCGGAGTACCGAAACGCAGGTCGACCAGACGCACGCGCGTGATGTGGGGCTGGTCCGGAACCGGCTCGATCGCCCAGATCGGGTACAGCACGAATCCGAGGAAATTGCGGAACGGGCGCGTCTCCATGGCAGCCAGCATGGCGGGCGTCCGCTCGGGCTTGTTGTACGTTTCAGCGTTCTCGGGGCGAAATTCCGTGCGCAGATCGACGGGCACCATCACATAGGAATCGCTCAGTTCGGCAAGGCCGTTCCAGACGAGCGGGTTTGCCTCGGGGAAAGCGGCGACGCGCCGCGGCGCGCGGCCATGATAGACGCGCGATTCGAGAGTCTCGACGGCGCGATCGTGCAGGACCGAACGGCCGTAGTCGTAAGCGCCGAGAAGGAGCAGAGCGGCGACGGCCCAGCCTCCGCCGCCGTTGCGGCGCCGTTCGCCGATCTCGGAACCGACGAGCTTTCCGAACCACGGCGCCACAACGCCGAGGAGCAGGATCAGCCAGATGACGAGATCCACCACAGGCGTGATGTCCCAGTGAAACCAGTGGTCGGAAAAGGGCAGCAGAAGCCGGACACCGTAGAGATTGGTGAGATCGAGAATCAGATGCGAAGCCACGCCGAGCATGGCGATGAGGAACGCGGGCAGCCAGCGCACGGGCCGGCGTCCCACCCAGCGGACGACCGCGACCGTCAGCAGCGCCATCACGGGCACGGCAATGAGCGAATGGGTGATGTGGCGATGCCAGTGGATGTACGAGGCCGCGCCGCCGAGCGTGCAGACGACATCGGAATCGGGAGCGTTGGCCGCGAGAACCATGATGGCGGTGCCGCGCGGCGTCGCGTATTTGCATCCGGCCCGCGCCAGAAACAGACCCACCAGCGAATGCGTCAGATTGTCCAACTTCAGAGCGTACCGCGTTACCCTGAATGAAAATGTCCGGGGGAGTGCTCGAACAGATCAACCGGTCGAACGGCGGCGTCCCGAAGCTGCCTGTGGCCGGACCGGTGATGCTCACGGAAAGCGGCGTCGAAGGCGACCGGCAGCGCGACCTGCGGCACCACGGCGGCCCGTTCCGGGCGGTGCTGATGATCGCCGCGGAAGTGATCGAGGATCTGGCGGCGCGCGGATTTAATGTCTGGCCGGGCGCGCTCGGCGAGAATCTGACCGTCAAGAGGCTCGATCCGGCGAACTGGCGTGGAGGCCAGCAATATCGCATCGGCACGGACGCGATCATCGAACTGACCACGCTGCGCCAGCCCTGCGCGAATCTGTTTCCCTACGGCCGCTCCATCGGCGAAGAGCTGTACGACGCGCGCTGCAAGAGCGGCGACATCGCGTCTCCTCACTGGGCACGGGGCGGATTCTACGCGCGGGTCCTGCGGGGCGGTCTGATCGCCGCGGGAGCGCCGGTGGAACTGATTTCCGACGTGGCGTGACACGAGCCGCGTCGGCAAAACACGAAGGCCGGCGCTGAGCCAGCGCCGGCCTTCTGTTTTTGTTTGAGAGATGCAGGAACTACTTCTTGATCCGCTCGTAGCGCTTCACATCCTGCGGGCCCACTTCGGCGCCGTAGATGTTGCCCTTCGAATCGACCGCCACGCCTTCGGCCGCGCTGGTGCCGGTGTAGTTATCGGCGAGGCGCGTCTTGGTGTTCGGGTCGGGGATGAAGGTGACGATCTTGCCGTCCTTCAGGCTGCCGACGCGAATGCCGCGGTGCCATCCGTTGTGGTTCTGCGAAACGGATTCCGATTCCGAATCCGCGCTGTACATGTTGTCTTTCTTGTCGATGAAGATGCCGCTCGGACGGCTCCACTGGTGGTATTCGGTCTTGTAGTTGCCGTCCTGATCGAAGACCTGCACGCGGTTGTTGTTGCGGTCGGCGATGTAGAGCAGGCCCTTCGAATCGAACTGCAGGCTGTGCGGCTGGTCGAATTCGCCGGGGCCGGTGCCGAGCTTGCCCCAGCTCTTGATCAGCTTGCCGGATTTGTCGAACTTGAAGACCATGTTGTTGCCGGCGCCGTGGCCTTCGGAGACGAAGATGGAACCGTCTTTGGCGACGATCACGTCGTTCGGAGCGAAGAACGGATCGGGCACGGCCGCGCCGCCTTCCTTGCCGAGCTTCATCAGCACTTTGCCTTCGGGGCTGAACTCCCAGACCTGATGGCCGACCGTTGCGCCAGGCGCCGGACCGATCGGTCCCACCGGCGGCGTGCCGCGGCCACGGCCGCGTCCACCCGGAGGCGGAGGCGCGTTGTCCTGATAATCGGTGACCCAGACATTGCCGTTGCGATCGACGTAGATGCCGTGCGGCGCTACCAGCAGGCCGGCGCCGAACATCTTGATGATGTTGCCGTCCGGACCGACATGCAGGATCATGTCGACGTTCTGTACTTTCCGGGGTCCGGAAGCGGGAGGGTTGCCGAGGGGTTCGAGGCAACTGTTGGCGCCGCAGCGTTCCGCGACCCAGATGGACTTGCCGTCCTTATCGATATCGACGGCGCTGGTCGAACCCATCTTCCGGCCGGCGGGAAGTTTCACCCAGCTCGGAATCGTCTTGTACTGGTTGGGAGCGTCGTTGGTGGGTGTGGTGATGTCAGGTGCGTACTGGGCGAAAGCCGCCGTGGCCGCGGCCGCGGCAATCGCAAGCGTAAGACTGAATCGACTTCGGAGTAGCATCGGGGGAATCCTCTCTGTTCTCGGAGCGAGCAAGGCTCTTTGCCTTCAGAAGCCTGAAATGGCTCCCAATGATTGTACATTCATCGAATGTTCAACGTGTGATAAGCGCTGTCGAAATAAACGAGCGGCTTGCCTTCGCCGTAACTGGCACGCCGAACTTCGCCGATGAGAACGCTGTGGTCTCCGGCTTCGAAGCTGCTGGCGACGGCACATTCGAGGTGGGCGAGCACGCCATCGAGCAGCGGCATTCCCATCTCGGAGAAATGCCACGACACGCCTTCAAAGCGCTTTTCCGAGACGCTCGAGAACCGCTGCGAGAGCGCTTCCTGGTCTTCGGCGAGCACATTCACCGCGAAAGCCGAAGCCGAAAGGAAATGACCGAGGATGGAGTTGCGGAGATCGATGCTGACGAGGACCAGCGGCGGTTCGAGCGAGACGGAAGCGAAGGAATTGACCGTCATGCCATGGGGGTGGCCATGCCCGTCAGCGACGGTCACGACCGTGATGCCGGTAGCGAACCGCGCGCAGACTTTCCGGTAGAGCGCAGCACCGACCGCGCCGCCCCCTCCCACAGCCTTGCCTGGCCCGGCGCCGGGACCAGGCTCGGCGCACTTGCTTGACATAGAGATAAGCCTAATTCTATCATTGGTTTGTAAGTCCTGTTTCGTGGAGTCCGCTTGATCAAGCTCGACATCATCAACGAAGTTGTGAACAAGACCGGCATCACGAAGACGAAGGCCGAAATGGCCGTCGAAACCGTGTTCGAAAAGATGAAACGCGCGCTCGAGAGCGGTGACCGCATCGAGCTGCGGGGTTTCGGCGTCTTCACCGTGAAGCCGCGCAAGACGGGTATCGGACGCAATCCGCGCACCGGCGCCGAAGTGTCCATTCCTCCGGGCAAGGCGGTCCGCTTCAAACCCGGCAAAGAGCTGCAGACGTTACAGTAAGGTAAGCCCCTTGCGCGGGGGCATTCCGTGTTCCCAGAAGACCTCATTGAAAGCGCCTCGGCGGAAACTGTTCCTGAGCCGGCGCCGCCGCCTCCTGCTGCGCGTCCGCATAAAAACAGGCTGTGGCTGAATCTCCTGATGCTGGCGCTGACGATCTTCACCACCACGCTCGTCGGCGCGCACATGATGTACAACTTCGACCACAATCTGCCGTTCTTCGATCTGGAGCGCGATCTGGATATTTTCAGCGTGGGGCTGCGCAGTCCCGCGCTTTTCTGGACCGGCCTGCCGTTTTCGCTGACGCTGCTGACGATCCTGATGGCGCATGAGCTGGGCCATTATCTGGCCTGCGTCTATTACGGGGTGGACGCGACGCTGCCCTTCTTCCTGCCCGCGCCGACGCCGGTGACCGGAACGCTGGGCGCGTTCATCCGCATTCGCTCGGCGATCTACAGCAAACGCGTGTTATTCGACATTGGGATTGCCGGTCCGCTGGCGGGTTTCGTGTTCATGGTGCCGGCGCTGGCGATTGGCCTCGCGCTTTCGAAAGTGATTCCGGGGATCGGCCAGCAGGGATCTCTGCAATTCGGCGTGCCGGCGCTCGAGTGGCTGCTGCAGCGCGCCATTTTTCCCGGCGTGCCTTCGGGCGATATTTATCTGCATCCGATCGCGCGCGGCGCGTGGGTGGGGATGTTCGCAACGGCGCTGAATCTGCTGCCGGTGGGGCAGCTCGATGGCGGCCACATCGTTTACGCGCTGCTCGGCCGTTCGCACAAATGGATCACGCAGGGTTTTCTGCTGATTCTGCTGCCGCTCGGGACTTTCTGGAGCGGCTGGTGGTTCTGGGCCGCGCTGCTGTTCTTCCTCGCCCGGCGCCATCCACCGGTTTATGACCAGAGCGAGATCGGTACGCCGCGCATCAAGCTGGGCGTTGTGGCGCTGGTGGTCTTCATTCTCTGTTTCTCGCTCGCGCCGATTATTGGCTAAATGCGAATTTCAGCCACGATTGTCACGCTGAACGAAGAACGTAACATCCGGAGAGCCATCGAGAGCCTGACCTGCGCCGACGAGATTGTCGTCGTTGACAGCGGGTCGGCGGACCGGACGCGCGAGATCGCGGCGGAGCTTGGGGCGCGCGTGGTCGAAGAGCCATGGCGCGGGTACGCGGGGCAGAAGAATTTCGCGGCGAAATCGGCTGCGCATGACTGGATTCTGTCGATCGATGCCGATGAGGCTCTGACGCCGGAACTGGCTGGGGAAATCGAGGCGTTAAAGGAGCACGAGCCGGCGGTCGATGGGTATTCGATGCCGCGGTTCGCGCATTATCTGGGACGGTGGATTCATCACAGCGGCTGGTATCCGGACCGGAAAGTGCGGCTCTACCATCGCGGGCGCGCGGCATGGGTGGGCGAATATGTGCACGAGAGCGTGCGGGTGAATGGCGCGGCCGGCGCGCTGCGCGGAGACCTGCTGCACTATACCTGTGCATCGATCGCCGAACACCTGCGCACGATGGACCGGTACACGTCGCTCGCGGCGCAGGAGCTGCTCGCGAACGGGAAAGCGGCTACGCCGGGTAAACTTCTGGCGGATCCGGCCTGGACGTTCTTCAAGAGCTATGTGATCCAGCGCGGTTTTCTGGATGGTCCGCAGGGCGTCGCCATCGCGTGGATGGCGGCGTTCTACACGTTCCTCAAGTACGCGAAGACAGTGAAGTGGCAGGCAAAGTGAGGATCCTGCATCTCGACAGCGGCCGCGAAATGCGCGGCGGGCAGTGGCAGGCTTTGCGGCTGCATCGCGGCTTGCTCGAGGCCGGCCATGCCTCGATGCTGATGGCGCGGGCGGGTTCGCCTCTGATGCTGGCGGCGCGGCAGGCAGGGCTGCCGATCGAGCGGCTGCGGTTTTCCTTCAGCGGCTGCGACCTCGTGCACGCGCACGACTCCCGGACCCATACGATGGCGGCGCTCGGGGCCGGCTGCCCGCTGGTGGTTTCGCGGCGGGTTGCGTTTCCGGTGCAGAGTCTCTGGAAGTACCGCCGGGCGGATCTGATTCTGGCGGTTTCAGAGTTTGTGGCGAGGCAGCTGGTGGAAGCGGGGATCGACCAAAACCGCGTGCGGGTCGTCTATGACGGTGTGCCCATCCCGAAAGAGCCGGCCCATGGCGACCTGGTTTTGATCCCGGAAACGGCCGACCCGGCCAAAGGCATGGCTCTGGCCGAAGAGGGGGCGCGGCTCGCCGGGGTTGCGGTTCGCAGGTCTCGGGATCTCGAAGCCGACCTTCCTCACGCCAAAACGCTGATCTACATCAGCCATTCCGAAGGGCTCGGCTCGGGCATTCTTCTCGCCATGGCGCACGGGGTTCCGGTGATCGCGAGCCGGGTTGGCGGGATTCCGGAACTCATCGAAGACGGCAAAACCGGGCTGCTGGTCGAAAACGAAGCCAGTTCCATCGCGGCCGCGCTGGGACGCGTCGAAGGATTTATGGGGATCGCCGCGCGGGAACGGGTGATCGAGCGCTTCCCGGAAGCGCGCATGGTTGCCGGCACGATTGCGGCCTACCAGCAGGTTCTGAGCCATGATTGAGGCTCTGGCCGGGGTTTTCGGGCTGCTCATCGGCAGTTTCCTCAACGTCTGCATCTATCGGTGGCCACGGGACTTGTCGGTGGTGGCGCCGCGCTCCCGGTGCCTCGAGTGCAAAAAGACCATCGCCTGGTACGACAACATTCCCCTGGTCAGTTATCTGATTCTGGGGGCGCGCTGCCGGCATTGCCGGGCGAAGATCCACTGGCGCTACCCCGCGGTCGAGCTGCTGACGGCGATTGGCTTCGTTTTGTTCGTTCACCGCGACGGCCTCACGCTCCTCGCCGCGCGGGATTGTCTGTTCGTGGCGATCCTGATCGCGCTCGCCTTTGCCGATGCCGACAGCCGCATCCTGCCGGACGAACTGACGCTCGGGGGAGCGGCGATCGGGCTGGTTCTCGCCGCGTTCACCGGCTCGATCGTCGATTCCCTGCTGGGCGCGGCCGTCTGCTCCAGCGTCCTGTGGCTGGGAGGCTGGCTCTACGAGAAGGTGCGCCACAGACAGGGCCTGGGTTTGGGCGACGTCAAAATGCTGGCAATGATCGGAGCCTTTCTCGGCCTGGCGGCGAGCCTTCTGACCATCCTGCTTGGCTCGCTGATCGGCGCGGTCACCGGAATCCTCTGGATCCGCTTGAAGGGAAAGGACGCGGCGACGTTTGAACTTCCTTTCGGAACTTTTCTGGCAATCGGGGCGTTTTTAGCGGCAGTCGAGGGAAAAGAGATTCTCGCGTGGTATGTGCGGCATCTCTTATAGGTCTTGTAGGCTATAGTGACTCAGGTCTTGAAGGAACCGGATGCTGGTCGAGTTTGAGCTGATCCAGAAGGCTCAGAAAGGTGACGCGGGCGCATTCAACCAGATCGTCTCGGCCTACCGGCGGCGGATTCTGGGCACGATTTCGCGCGTCATCGGGCGTCCGGAAGACGTGGAAGACGTCTCCCAGGAGGTCTTCGTCCGGCTCTATTTCTCGCTCGAGCAGCTCAGGACCCCGGAAGTTTTCGAGCCGTGGCTCTACCGGCTGACGGTCAACGCCTGTTACGACTATCTGCGCAAAAGCCGGCGGAAACCGGAATTCCGCATGTCGGACCTGTCGGAACAGCAGGTGATGATGGCGGACGCGGCCGCCGGTTCCCGCATGCAGGACGACGAAGCCGAGCGGCGGCGCACCCGGGATACCGTGAACGAGCTGCTGGGGGCGGTGTCGGAAGACGATCGTATCCTGTTGACTTTAAAGGAAGTAGAAGGACTCTCGTTAAAAGAACTGGAAAAGATTTACCACGTGAACGAGAATGCCCTCAAAGTTCGTTTGTTCCGGGCCCGGCAACGGGTGCTCAAAAAGCACGATGAGGTATTAAAAACGATGAAGGAAGTAACCGGACCTCCATCGGGAAGCGCCAAATCTAATGACAAAACCGGTGCCTGAGAAGCAGGCAAGGCGGTATGATGATGTTCAACAGGCAGATGGACTATCAAAACGAGAGCGGCTCTGAAACCCGCCTCGACCAGTTGTTTCGGGCTTACCGGCAGGCCATGCCCGACCCCGAGCCGAGCGTGAATTTCATGCCGGCGATGTGGGCAAAGATCGAGCAGCGGGAAAAGTCGGATAACTGGATTGGACAGTTTGCCAAGGCACTCGCCACCGCCGCGCTGGTGGCATATCTCATCACTGCCATGGTGAGCCCGTCACCGGCGAGCAAAAAGAACGCCTATTATAACGTCGCCTACCGCAACGGGAACTATGTCGACGCGCTGGTGGCGGATCACTTCTCGACCCTCGAGCCCCTGCACCTCGATCGCATTTCGCATCTGGAGGCGGGGCGGTAAACAGCAATGCACCGGAAACTCACGGCGCTGATTTACCTGCTGCTCGTGTTTGCAGCCGGCGTCCTGATCGGTGTCACGTCGCACCGGCTTTACGACACGAATACGGCGAGCGCCAGCACGGCGAACGCGCCGCAGAACATGACCGAATTCCGCAAGCGCTATCTGGCGGAAATGCGCGAGCGCGTGCATGTCAATGACAGGCAGATTGCCGCGGTGGTGCAGCATCTCGACGACGCCAAGCGGCGCTTCGACGATCTGCGCGCGCAGGAAGAGCCGCTGCATGACCACATCCAGCAGGAACTGGTGGATGAGATCCGCAACGAGCTGACCGACGAGCAGAAGCCCGCCTACGACAAGTGGCACGCCGAGCGGCTGGCCCAGCAGACGAAGGCGCAGGCCGAAGCCCAGGCCCAGCGCAAATAAAAGCTCAGCGCAAATAAGAACGAGCCCGGGAACCCCGGGCTCGTTCTTCAATCTTTCGTCTCGAGCTATTTCTTTTCGGCCTTTGCGGCGCGAATTTTCTCGTACTTCTTCTGGAATTTATCGACGCGGCCGGCCGTATCGATCAGCTTCTGCTTCCCGGTGAAGAACGGGTGGCAGTGCGAACAGATTTCAACGCGGATGTCGCCTTTGTGGGTGGAGCGGGTCCGGAACGTGTGTCCGCAGGCGCAGATCACGCCGACCTCGTTATAGGCGGGGTGGATACCAGCTTTCATTGCTTTACCTTTTGGGTTTACCTTTCAGGAACTCCCAGTTTAACACGGCCCGGAACGCAACAAACCCCGGTGAGCCGTAGCGTGGCTCACCGGGGTTCGACTTACCTGCCTGCGACAGATACTAAAGCGCAGCTTTTAAAGCAACGCAGCGAAGCGACCGGTCCACAGGAACTTGATCCCGCCACTGAAAGCGGAGATCGTCAGCTTTAGAACGGTCGACTCAGCAGTCGGCCACCTCGCGCGGTCTACTACCTGAACTCATTCTTCTGGACCACCTCCTTCTTCAGTGATACCTACAACGTAATCCGGAACCTGGGAATTGTCAAGTTTGTCCGGTGCCACCCTATATATAGCGGTTGAGCAGCCATTTAGCCCAGGAGTTATCGAATTGAAAAGTGATGAGCGTATACTCGTCGCAGATTCCCATGAGAACCATTGCGCTGACATTTCTCTGCGTCTCCGGCCTTCTGGCAAGCGACCCGATTCAGCTGCCGAACGGCTTTTCCGTGACTCCTCTGGCGGCGCCGCATGCGGTCGAATTGCCGCTGAATCCCGCGCTCGCGTCGAAGCCGAATCTGACGCTCGCGCAGCCGGTGACAACCGCGCTTTCGCCGGATGGCAAGGTGCTGCTGACGCTGACCAGCGGCTACAACAAGGAACGCGGCGTGCGGAACGGGGAGACCAACGAATACGTGTTTCTCTACGACACGACGGTGTTTCCGCCGAAACAGGTGCAGGCGCTGCCGGTGCCGAACGCCTTCTGCGGGCTGGCATGGAATCCGAAAGGGAACGAGTTTTACGTCTCGGGCGGGGTGGACGACAAGATCTATGTCTTCGGCCGCGATGCGAGCGGGAAGTTTGCGCGCAGCGCGGAGATCGCGCTGGGGCATCCGCATGCGAACGGAATCGGCAACGAAGCGCCTCCGAAGCCGATGGTCGCCGGGATTGCGGTCAATCAATCCGGGACCGTGGCGGTGGCCGCGAATTTCTACAACGATTCGGTGAGCCTGATCGATCTTGCGTCGCGCAAAGTGACGAAGGATTTCGATCTGCGGCCCGGCGAAGGCAAGGCGGGCGGTGAGTTTCCGTACTGGATCGCGATTCGCGGCGACCGGACGGCTTACGTTTCAAGCCCGCGCGACCGGGAGATAGTGGCGCTTGAACTGAGCGAGGCGCCGAAGGTAGCGGCGCGGATCGCGGTGAAGGGCCAACCCAACCGGATCATCCTCAATAAGGCGCAGAACCGTTTGTTCGCGACAGTCGACAATGCCGATACGGTGAATGTGATCGACCTCGATGCGGGCCGCGTGACGGCGACCATCGGGATCACGGCCCCGGAGTCGATTCTGCCGGGCGCGAATCTGCCGAAGGGCGCGAATCCGAACAGTCTCGCACTTTCGCCGGATGAGAGCACGCTGTACGTGACCGACGGCGGAACAAATGCCGTGGCAGTGGTGGATGTGGCTTCGAGCAAGGTGCGCGGGCTGATTCCGACCGGGTGGTATCCGAGCAGCGTGAGCGGCAGCGCCGATGGCAAATATCTGTACGTCGCCAATGGAAAGAGCATGCCGAACGCCAACCCCGGCAATTGCCGCGGCGATGTCCAGGCGCCCAGGATTCCGGATTGTTCGCGCAAACCCGGCAGCTATGTTTACGAGCTCCAGAAGGGCAGCCTGCTGGCGTTTCCGATCCCTGGCGAGGTGGAGCTTGCGGCGCTGACGAAACGCGTGGCGGAGAACAATCGCTTCGATGCGGTGCGGGCGCGGACGGACAACGCGGTCATGGCGCAGATCCGGCAGCGCATCCAGCATGTGATCTACATCGTGAAGGAGAATCGCACCTACGATCAGGTGCTGGGGGATCTCGAAGTGGGTGACGGCGATCCGTCGCTTGCGGAGTTCCCGGAAGCAATCTCGCCGAATCAT
>Ga0187771_10000678_pt1 | contig 21343 bp, 20 predicted proteins | sample 0116_SJ02_MP15_1_FD_133139 | JGI IMG/M metagenome (GOLD analysis project Ga0187771, IMG submission 133139) | Tropical peat soil microbial communities from peatlands in Department of Meta, Colombia - 0116_SJ02_MP15_10_MG | ecosystem: Environmental > Terrestrial > Soil > Wetlands > Peat | place...
ACACCTGTTCGGTCTGTATGAGAAGCTAACCACGCCGCTAACCGCTGCTACTCGGCTGCAGAAGGGGCGGCGGAAGAAGCAGTCGCCGGCTTTGTGAGCCTAGCGCGATGGGGGATTGGTAGCGTTTTGGTAGCGAAATAGATGGACCAACCGCGAACGAACGTTGACGGTCGTTCTGTTAAGTATCTGATTTGTTGGGATCGTCCGGGTTGATAGGTTCGCTCATAACGGCACGATCGGAGGTTCGAGTCCTCCGTGCCGACCAAACTTTTAAAACCGTCGGCGTTCGTGATATCGCAGGAAGCGTATTCAAAACAATAGTTTAGACTTAACGGACCGTTAACCTTGCAGCGCCTTTAATTGAGCTAAAGGCACCGACCCGGCAGTTCCGAACCAGGCGTTGCGCCGTGGCGGCAAGGGGGTTGCAATGGGTGAAGTCATCCGATTTCCCGACGAACCGGGCTACGGGCGCGGCGGCCGATATGTCGATGCCCATACGGAACCCGCCACCGTCATCATTCTTCCGGTGATCCGCATCGAGCGTAATCCTGATGGCTCCAACGGGATGGAGCCGGACACCGGCAGCGCGTCGGGCCGTCGCCGCCGCCGCCGCCTCGCGCGCTGAAGCGAACCGGCCGCGCAGGCAATCGATGCGATATCCGCCGCCGGTGACGCGGGCGCTCACGAAGCGCCGCTCCGTTCTCATCATTGCCGCCTTATCGTTGCTCGGTGGGTGCGGCACTTCCAACGGCGATTTCGGTGAAGTGCAGTCATATCTGGTCAACGACGGCGTACATGATTGGGTCGGCCCCTATGCCGGCGCGGAACGCAAAGGTTCCGGTTTCGAGCTGACCGACGACGAGCGCCAACTGCGCGACCTTGCCTATCCGCTGATTGAAGCGCCGTACGATCGCCAGCAGTGGTATTCGGTCGCTGGCGAATACGGCCTGTTCCGTCCGCCGCGCGGTCCGGCCTTCGACCGCACGGCCTATGCCAAACGCCTGTTGTCGGCGAACGACCGCTCACCTTCGGCGCGCTATGCGCGGCTTAGCGACGACATCAACAACGACATCGCGCGCATGCCGCAGTTCTTCGAAACCGCCGGCCGCGTGCTCGAAATGGACCAGAAGCGGCGCAAGAGCCTGAGCTTCGTCTCGGCCCTGTCGCCGGCGGAGCGCAATAATGCCGAGTTGCGCATGCGCGAGAACGCTTCAATCGTCGCCTTGGCGCGCGAGAAACTGACGAAACGGGCGGCGTCTTATCACTATGCGCTGGAGCGCTTGGTGATCACGACGCCGTCGCCGCAGGCTGCCGAGGTCGACCGCGCCATCGGTCGCATGCAGGCCGAGATCGCGCGCTACACGCAGCCGACGCCGAGCTGGACACGCGAGCAGAGCCTGGCGGCGGCGCGCTGATTAGTCCGTCGGCGGTTCTTGCCGGGTGCATTTGGCGGCGGCGAGCGTGCTGCGCGCCATCGGCATCAAGCCAGGCTCCGACGCCAGCGCACGAATGGCGATCAGCCCGGTAAGCGTCGGCGATTCCACGATCAGCCGGTCGGCGGCGGTGATGTCCTCATCTTCCGGCATCTGATTGTGCTGATCCGTCGTCATCAGCTCGAGCTCGATGACGCGGCGGCCGGCCGCGCGGTCGTTGATGGCGTAATAGGCGACGTCGTAGCGCGTATAGAACGAGACCGAGGTGTAAGCGAGGCTGACCGGAACGCTGAGTTTCAGCGGCCCTTGCGACAGATCGTAACGGCAGACGGCAACCGCAAAGGCCGGATCCATGAATGGCATCGGCGCCGCTTGCGGGGTCGGCGCCGGCACGGGGGTTACCCTATCGACCGGCGCGTTGCGCGCAAGACGAGAATAGGCGTCCTGCGTGGCGGTGCGCGGCAGGATGATGATCGTCGCCAAGTGCACGATGCCGCCCAGGACGGCGCCGCCGAGGGCGAGGAGCAACCAGCGGATCATGGGCAGCCCCTGACATTCACGCTCGGCATCGGCACTTCGCGTCCCGCCTTGGTGGATACGCCGACCGGCGTGTCGTAAAGACGCAACACGAGAACGTAACGCTCGATGCCGCCGGTCGGCAGCCAGTTGCCCGCGTTGGCGCGTGGCGCCACCACGATCTCGAAACTGCCGTCGGCGTGGCGGACGATTTCCTGGCTGGTGAAGCCGAAACGGTTGACGGAATTGGCGACGAGCTCGCCGTCGCGATTGTACAGCGTCAGCGTCCAGAAGCGCGCCGCCGGGGTGACGCCGGACAGCACCGCCTCGCAGCGCCCGTCGAGTGGGCGGCCGCGATCGTCGGAGGTCGCAGTGAAGGCGAGGCCGTCGCCGAGCGCGGTCGGAAGGCGGCCGATGCGGGCGATCGACGCCTGCACATAAGGATCGGCATCGACGGTGCCGCTCTTCGGCCACGCCGTCCAACTGCCGATGGTCAGCGGCCCGAAGGCCGCGCCGCGGCTGAGCGCAAAATAGGTCGAGCCGAGGCCGACAATGGCCGCGACGGCAAGGGCGAACAACGATCCGAGAAGTAGCCGCACGATTATTACGCTAGCGGTGAGAAGACCTTGATTCGCGAACGGAAGACTACGCCGGGCACCTGCGCGCGGCTAATCAGTTCTGGCTGCCGAACGCATGCCCCTCCAGGGCGGTAGCGAGCGCATCGCCTCGGTCGGGCACGGCGGCCTGTTTCTTCTTGCTGGCGGAAACGGTGGGCAGCCGACCCATGGCGCGGTTCGCATCGTCCATCATCCGCTCGACGCGCGCGAGGATATCGGCGCCGCGCTTGGTGAGCACGGTCGGCCGCGGCGGCGGCGCATCCGGTTTCGACTTGACCTCGGCTTCGGCCACGACCGGCTCCTGGCGCGGCGGCGGCACCGGAATGCCCGGCAGCTGTTTGATCTCGATGCCCTGGTGCGCGTAGTCCATGATGTTGTGCCAGGTCATCGCCGGCAGCGCGCCGCCGGTCATGCGGTTGGTCGAGGTGTAGTCGTCGTTGCCGAACCATACGCCGCAGATGAAATTGCCAGTGTAGCCCATGAACCAGGCGTCGCGGTAAGCGTTGGTGGTGCCGGTCTTGCCGGCGGCAGCAATGCCGTCGAGGCGGGCGCGCCGGCCGGTGCCGTTCTCGACTACGCTGTTCATCATGGTGACCATGTCTTGGGCCACGTGCGCCGGCAGCACCCGCATCGGCTTTGGCCCGTCGCGATCGTAGCGCCACACGAGTTTGCCGTCGCCGGTGCGCACTTCGAGGATGGCGTGCGGCATCACCTTCATTCCGAGATTGGGGAACGTTGCGTAGGCGCCGGTATGGTCCAGTAGCTTCACCGCGTCGGCGCCGATCGGTAGGGACGGCGTATCGGGTAGCGGCGTAGTGATGCCCATGTCATGCGCCGTCTTGATGATGCGGGCGCGGCCGAGCTTGGCGTTGCCATCGCCGACCACCAGCGACAGGCGTACCGCGACGGTGTTGATCGAATGGGTGAGGGCGGTGATCAGCGTCATTGAGCCGCCATAGCCGTGGCCGTAATTGTGCGGGCACCAGTTGCCGATGCAGATTGGCGCATCGACCACGATCGAACTTGGCTTGAGGCCGTGCTCGAGCGCGGTCGAATAGACGTAAGGCTTGAACGAGGAGCCTGGCTGGCGCATCGCGTCGGTGGCGCGGTTGAACTGGCTGGCACCGTAGTCGCGCCCGCCGACCATGGCGCGCACCGAGCCGTCGACGTCCATCAGCACGGCAGCGGCCTGGGTCGCATGATATTCCTGGCCGTATTGTCGCAGCGAGTTCTCGACGGCGTTTTCCGTTGCACGCTGCAGATCGACGTCGAGCGCGGTACGCACCACGAAGACGCGCTCCGTCATCGATTTCGGGAAAGTATCGACGAGCTTCTTCACTTCATCAAAGGCCCAATCGAGATAATAATTTGGCGCGCGATCGTCGCGGCGGTCGACGGGGGTGGCGGGGTTGCGGCGGGCGCCGAACACCTGACCCTCGGTCATGAATCCGGCGTCGACCAGATTGTCGAGCACCACGTTCGCCCGCGCGCGCGCCGCCGGCAGGTTGACGTTGGGCGAGAACTTGGACGGCGCCTTGAACAGCCCGGCGAGCATCGCCGCCTCCGCCAGGTTCACGTCGCGCGCCGACTTGTTGAAGTAGTAGCGCGCCGCCGCATCCACGCCGAAGGCGCCGCCGCCCATATAGGCGCGGTCGAGATAGAGCTTCAAAATCTCGTTCTTGGTCAGACGCGCCTCCAGCCACATGGCGAGGAAGGCTTCCTTGATCTTGCGGTCGAGCGTGCGCTCGTTCGACAGGAACAGGTTCTTGGCGAGCTGCTGCGTCAGCGAGGAGCCCCCCTGCACCACGCCGCCCGCCCGCGCATTGGTGACCAGCGCGCGCAGCGTGCCGGAAATATCGATGCCAAAATGCTCATAGAAGCGGCGGTCCTCGGTCGCCAGCACCGCCTTGATCAGATGGTCGGGGAACTGATCGAGCGGGATCGAATCGTTGTGGCGGATGCCGCGCGTGCCGACCTCGTTGCCGTAGCGGTCGAGGAAGGTAACGGCAAGCTCCGACTTCTTCAGCCAGTCGTCGTCCGAGGTCTCGCGGAAGGCGGGGATGGCGAGCGCCAGCATGAGGATCGAACCGGCGGTGCCAAGCGTGGCGAGTTCCGAGACGAATTCGTTGAGCCAACGCCGCCAGCCGGCGACGTAGAAGCTGTCCATGAAGGTGGAGAAGCGCTCGTAGCTCTCGCGCAGCCAGGCGTAGCTGCGGTAGATGCCGGAATCGACGCGCGCGTCCAGCCCGAGCAGCAGGTTCTTGATTTTCGGCTTCCAGCCGGCCGGAAAAAGGTCGCGCAAGGCTGTATCGCTCGCTTTAAGGCTATATAGCGCGGGTGCCTATTTAGCCGATTGGCGCCAGCGGGGCCAAGGCCACGGGGTTACCCACGGCCAGAATGGCCGCCAATTGCGGTGAAAAATGGCCAGATTCCCGGTCGGTTACCGGATCCCGGCCTTCGCTCACTGTGCTCGCTCGGCCGGCATGACGGCCGAGGAGGCGAATCTGCCGCCCATGACGGAACCGCCGCCAAAGGCTACAAGGCCGCAAAAGGACCCCGTGAATGCCGAATGACAAAAGTCCTGCGCCGGCCCCGTTCTGGCGCACCAAGCGTCTCTCCGAGATGACGCCAGCCGAATGGGAGAACCTGTGCGACGGCTGCGGTCGCTGCTGCCTGAACAAGCTGATCGACGAGGACACCAACGAAACCGTGTTCACCGACGTCGGCTGCCGGCTGCTCGACGGCGAGACCTGCCGCTGCACCGATTACCTACACCGCCAGGCCAAGGTGAAGGACTGCGTGCGGCTTACCCCGCGCAATGTGCGGAGGCTCACCTGGCTGCCGCCGACCTGCGGCTACCGGCTGGTGGCGGAGGGGCGCGATCTGCCCTGGTGGCACCCGCTAGTCTCGGGCGACCCCGAGACGGTGCACCAGGCCGGCGTCTCGGCGCGCGGGCGCGTGACCGCGAGCGAAACCGACGTGCCGGACGAGAAGCTGGAGGAGTATATCGTCAGTTGGCCGGGGCGGTGGCCGAAGGGGGCGCGCAAGCGTGCCGCGAAAGGAAAATGAGGGCGAGGGGGAACGAGCGGGGAAGTGATCGCTTATGAAAACATTCAGTAACATCTTGCTTGATCTCAACATCTCAACTTAATCGCGTAATAGAACAAACAGAGAACATATGCTGGTATCTGTGAGGCGCACGTATGTTAGATGAGGACGGATTACCGCTCGACGAGGTTGGGTCATGGGCCAAGGAAAAACATGATCGCCTCCGTAGTATGTCGATATCACGCGCGCGACTCGTCGTAAGTGGTTCCGCAGTCCAGGCGGGGCAACGTACCTCGATCTCTATTGCAGCTTCGGGCGCGCCATCATTCGAGACACAGGTGCGAAGATTGATGGGAGCCTGCGCGTTGCACTTAAGTCCGCTCGCGATGGCGGAGTGCCATTTCCAGAAATAGACATCGCAGACGCTTCCGAAGAATGTTGTCACGCGGCCGAAGTTCCTCTGCACGCAGCGGGCGCGTCTTCAATTGGCGCTACCGGTTTCGGCGATCGAAGTTCTTGCTGGCTTCAAATACATTGATTTGCTCATTCATATCAGCGTCCACGACCTTCAACGGAATCTCGACCGGTATTCAAAATCAAAGGATGGTCGGCTTGACCGCTTTGCGCCGGGTCGGAGGGGCGCAGTAGATGTCCAGCAGTCAAAGCCTGCGACCCGCGCTGCCTACATCGCGTATTGGGCATCAAAAATGGAATCGCTGGTTTCCCACCAGAACGGTATGAATTGGTTTCCGGGACAACGAAAATCACCGGCTTTATTGGCTAGTCTTGGTCAGCCACCACAAGCTTGCAAACGAATTTTGGGATAAGATTCGAAACGTATCTGGAGAGGGAGAATTGCTGTAACGCGCATGCCCCCCGAGAAATAACAAATGGCCGCATCCGACATCGAATGGACCGAAGCGACGCGGAATCCGATTGCTGGCTGCACCTTGCTCTCGCCCGGCTGCACGAATTGCTACGCCATGCGGATGGCTTCGCGTCTGCAGGCCATGGTTATGACGAAGTATGCCGGGACCACGCGCAAGTCTGGTAAGCGCCATGTCTGGACAGGCCGCGTGAACGTTGACGAGAAAGCTCTTACGGCACCACTCACTTGGAAAAGGCCGCAGCGCATCTTCGTCAATTCAATGTCGGACCTGTTCCAGAGCGAATTGGACAAAGGTTTCGTTCGGCAAATATGGAAGGTAATGGAACGTGCATCCTGGCATTCGTTTCAGGTTTTGACGAAACGGCCGGATCGTATGTTGGCGCTATTGTCCAACCCAAAATTTCCGCTGCTCCCTAATGTTTGGCTCGGTACCTCGGTGGAGAGCGAAGATTATCTCCACCGCATGAGCTTGCTGCGCCGGGTTGCCGGCGCGCATCCGGTTTGTCTCGTTTGAGCCATTGCTAGGGCCATCGTCGAGCCGGATCTGACCGGAATTCACTGGGCCATCATCGGCGGCGAGTCCGGTCCACGCGCCCGGCCAATGCAAGAATGGTGGGTGGAAGAACTGGATGAAGCCTGCGAGCGGCAAGACGTCGCATTTCTCTTCAAGCAGTGGGGCGGAAAGCGAAAAAAGAAGACCAGTCGACTCTTGGGCGGTCGAATTTATGACGGATATCTGCTGTGTAAGGAATATAGTCCTTGATAGCTGCGGCCGGCTCCGCTTGCTTTCGCCGGCCATGCTTCTTTCCTTTGCCCTCCCATCCTCCCTATGACCCGCCGCTCGTCGCCGCGCGCGGTGGCGCGCGAGATTTTCGGCGGATAGGAGAGCGGTGCGAGCAATGCCCCCTCCCTGACCCCTCCCCGCGAGCGGGGGAGGGAAGACAAAGGGCAAGCGAGGATGGAACGAGAAAGCGCGAGCGGCGAGGAGATGAGCCTCATCGCGGGGGTGCGCGCGCTCTATGAGCACTCGGCGGTGCCGGTCGCCGAGATCGCGCGGCTTGCCGGCGTCACCGAGCGCACGATCTACAAATATGCTGCCAAGGGGCGGTGGACGCCGCGCTATCGCCGGTCGGCCGCGCATCCGCGCCATCGAGGCCGCCAAGGGCGCGCTGCACGCGTTCAACTCTTATGCCGCCGAGCGTCGCGAGGCCAAGCGGCCGGCGCGGCGTGACGATCCGCTCGCGCGCGTGCTCTGGCGCGCGGTGGACGTGGCGGTGCAGGGCTGGGAGTGGCTGCTCGCGCAGGATGAGCGCCGGCGGGGTAGGTGCCGCTTTATCGCTCCCCTTTTAGGGGAAAGTCGAAGAAGGGCGCGGCGCGATGGGGAAATCGAAGAGCGCGCGCGGGTGCGGGGCGTAGGAGAAGTGCCACCACTCGCGAAAGTAATTGTGGAAGCCGCGCTTGCGCATGGCGGCGACGAGCACGCCACGCCAGCGCTTCTGCTCTGGCGTGAGGCCATCACTCGCAGTGTAGGCCCTGTGGTCGAAGCAATCGAAGCCGGTGCCCATGTCGATGGAATTGTCTGGCACGCGTTCAGCCGCCGGCGCGGTGCAGGCGCCATAGCGCGCAGCGGGATCGAAGTCGGCAACGCGACCGAGCGGCAGCGTTACCAAGGTGAGGTCGACGGCGATGCCAGCGGAATGCGCCGAGTGCACGGCGATATATAGCCTTCGGCGAACAGCCGGCGCTTGTCGAGTGCCGGGTAGAAGCGCTTGGTCGGCGCGCCGGGAGCTTCCGGCGCCCGCGCCCAGCGTGCGAAGGCGGCAACGGCGCGCCGCGGCCGATAGCAGTCATACACCTTAAGGCCGAGATGCTGCGGCGCGAGATCCGCCTGCACCTGGCGCAGCGCCTCGGCCACCTCGCGGCGCAGTACGCATTCGGCGGCGTCATAGCCGGGCAGGGGCGCGCCGGTGAAGTTGTTGGAACCGGCGTAGTGCACGTCCTGCACGATGCTCGGATCGACATCGCGCAGATAGACGAAGCCGGCGGGGACGCCGGCCAGCGCCGGCGCGGTCAGCGCCAGCAGGCACAGCACGGCGATTCGAAGGCGCGGCGGAAGCATGCTTGAGTGTGACGCGGTCGGGACCGGCATACCACCCCCGCGTCGGCGAGCATTGCCAAGGCGTCGTCCGCACTGCATCTAGCGCTCAATGAACGTCCATCCCCACAAGACGCATACGGCGGCCCATCCGCGCCCGCTAACGCATCCGGAAATCCGCACCATCGTGCTCGGCATCATGCTGGCGATGTTCCTCGGCGCGCTCGACCAGACCATCGTGGCGACCGCGCTGCCCACCATCGGCCGGCGCTTCGCCAATCTCGGGGATCTCTCCTGGGTGGTCACCGCTTATTTGCTCACCGGCACGGCGGTGACGCCGCTCTACGGCAAACTGTCCGACATCCACGGCCGGCGCATGATGATGCTGATCGCCATTGTCATCTTCGTCGCCGGCTCGCTCGTCTGCGCGCTGGCGCCGCGGATGAGCGTCCTGGTGCTCGGCCGCGCGGTGCAGGGGCTCGGCGGCGGCGGGCTGATGGCGCTGGCGCAGACCATCATCGCCGACATCGTTAGCCCACGCGAGCGCGGCCGCTACCAGGGCTATATCGGCGCGGTGTTCGCCAGTTCCTCGATCGGCGGGCCGGTGCTCGGCGGATTCTTGACCGAACATCTCGACTGGTCGCTGATCTTCTGGATTAACCTGCCGCTCGGCCTTGCCGCGCTCGGCATGACCTCGAACGTGTTGAAGCGCGTGCCCTACCATCCGCGCAAGCACAAGCTCGACGTGATCGGCGCACTGCTGATGATGGCGGCGGCGGTCGCGTTGTTGCTGGCGCTCACCTGGGGCGGGCGCAAGTTCGACTGGATCTCGCCCGAGTTCGGCGCGCTCATGCTCGGCTCGGCGATCCTCTGGGGCCTGTTCGCCTGGCGGCTGGTCAAGGCGGAAGAGCCGTTCCTGCCGCTCACCGTGCTCGGCAATCCGGTGGTGCGCTGCGCGGCGCTCGCCGGTGCCTGCAACATGGCCACGCTGGTCGGCATGACCATCTTCGTGCCGCTCTATTTCGAGACGGTGCTGCATCTGTCCGCCGGGCAGTCCGGCCTCGGGCTGATCCCGCTGATGGGCCTGACCGTGACCTTCTCCACCATCACCGGCCGGCTGATGATGCATATGATGCGCTACAAGCGCATGCCGCTCATTGGGCTCTCCGTCGCGATCCTGTCGCTTGGAGCGCTCGCGATCTGGCCAACGTCGATGCCGATGGCGCTGGTGTTGCTGCTGCTGGGGCTGATCGGCTCGGGACTCGGCACCCTGTTCCCGATCTCCACTGTCTGCATGCAGAACGCGGTGACGCAGCACCAGATGGGCATCGCCACCGGCGCGGCCAATTTCTTCCGCTCGCTGTTCTCCGCGCTGGTGGTGGCGATGCTCGGCGCCATCGTGCTCGGCGGGCTCGGCGGCGTCACCGGCATGTCGGTGGAGATGCTGGCGCGCTCGGCCTCGACCAATGTGCTCGGCTATGCCTTTCGCTTCGTCTTCCTCGCCTGCGCGCTGGCGCTCTGCTTCGGCATGGCCTTCGTCATCGCCATGGAGGAGCGCGTGCTCAAAGGCCCCTCGACGCCGGCGGCGGAAGCGCCTACCGGACCTGCGACGCCGATCCCGGCGGAGTGACCGTCAAGGAGTCCGTTTATGAAACGCCTCTTGCTCGCTTGCACTTTGCTAGGCTTAGGCATCACCGGCGCATTGGCAGACCGTTATCCCTCGCGGCCGGTCAAGCTGATCGTGCCGTTTGCCGCTGGTGGCGCGGTCGACACGGTGGCGCGCGTGCTGGCGACGCCCTTGTCGGCGCGGCTCGGCCAGCCGGTGGTGGTCTACGATCGCGGCGGCGGCGGCAGCATTCTCGGCATGGACGAGGCGGCGAAGTCGGCGCCGGACGGCTACACCATGCTGCTCGCCCATAGCGGCTTGACCTACATGCCCGGACTGCACCGCAAGCTGCCGTTCGATCCGGAAAAGAGCTTCGACGGCGTCATCACCGCCGTGTCCGGCGTCTATGTGCTGGCGGTGAATCCGCAACTGCCAGTCAAATCGGTGGCCGAGCTGATCGCCTATGCCAAGGCCAATCCCGGCAAGCTCAGCTACGGCTCGGCGGGCATCGGCTCCTCGCTGCATCTTGCCGGCGAGTTCTTCAAGCGCGAGGCCGGCGTCGACATTACCCACGTGCCCTACAAGGGCGCCTCGCAGGCGGTCACCGATCTGGTCGGCGCGCAGATCCAGATGATGTTCGGGCCGGCCGTCTCCGTGCTGCCGCTCGCCAAGGCCGGCAAGCTGCGCGCGCTGGCGGTGACGTCGGCCAAGCCTTCGGCGCTCGCGCCCGAGCTACCGGCGGTGGCCGACACGCTGCCCGGCTTCGAGGTGGTCGGCTGGTATGGCCTCGCGGTGCCGGCCGGCACGCCGAAGGACGTAATCGGCAAGCTCAACGCCGAAGCCAACGCCATGCTGCGCACGCCCGAGGTGGTGCAGGAGTTCCGCCGTCTCGGCTATGAGCCGATCGGCGATACGCCGGAGCAGTGCGCCGCGCGCATCAAGTCCGACATCGTGCGCTGGACCAAGATCATGCATGAGGCCGGCGTCCAGCCGCAGTAACACGAACAGCATGGACCAGAATCTCAACACCGACGCCGAGACGCTGACCAAGACGCTGTGCGGACATTTCGCCTCCGCCGGGTTCGGCGATCTCTCTGCCGCCGCGGTGCGCGAGACGCGGCGCGGCGTGCTCGACTGGATCGGCTGCGCGCTCGCCGGCAGCGGCCATAAGACCATTGGCACGCTCCTTTCGGTCTTGCAGGACGTGTCCGGCCGTCCGGAGGCGACGGTATTCGGCCGTGGCGTCAAGCTCGGCCTGCTCGAGGCGCCGCTCGCCAACGGGCAGATGGGCCACGTGCTCGACTACGACGACACGCATATGGGCGGCGTCGTGCTGCATACGAGCTCGCCGGTGCTCGCCGCGCTGTTCGCGCTCGCCGAGCGCAATCCGGTGAGCGGCAAGGATTTCATGCTCGCCTATGCCATCGGCTTCGAGGCGGGCGTGCGCATCGGGCGCACCGCGCCCGGCCATCACAAAGGCGGCTGGCATCTGACAGGCACGCTCGGCACCATCGCTGCCGGCGCCGCGGCCGGCAAGCTCATCAAGCTCGACCGGCAGAAGCTCACTTATACGCTCGGCATCGCCGCCACGCAGTCCGCCGGCATGCAGCAGAACCGCGGCACCATGTGCAAGTCGTTCCACGCCGGCAAGGCGGCGGCGAACGGCGTGCTGTCGGCGCTGCTCGCCGAGCGCGGCTTCGATTCAACGCAGGAAATCGTCGAAGGCAAGAAAGGCTTCTGCCGCATCTACAGCGATGTCGCCGAGCCGGAGCAATTGACCGCGGGGCTCGGGGACGGCTGGTTGATCGAGACCAACGGGCACAAGCCCTATGCCTGCGGCGTCGTGCTGCACCCGATGATCGACGGGGTCATTGCCCTGCGCAATCGCGAGACGATCGATCCGGCCGCGGTGAGCGAGATCACCGTGCGAGTGCATCCGCTCGTTTTGTCGATCACCGGCGTGGTCGAGCCGTCGACCGGGCTGCAATCGAAGTTCAGCACGGTGCATTCGGCGGCGGTGGCGCTGATCGACGGCGCTGCCGGCGTGGCGCAATATTCCGACGCCAAGGCGACCGATCCGGCGGTGGCGGCGCTGCGCCGCAAGGTGAAGGCGGTGGCCGACGAGAGCTTCCGCAAGGACGAGGCCTATGCGGCGATCACCGCCGGCGGCAAGCGCCACGAGGTGCACATCGCGCATGCGAGCGGGACTGCCGTCAACCCGATAAGCGACGACGCCATCGCGGCGAAGTTCCTCGCCAATGCGACGCCGGTGATCGGGCACGAGCGCGCCGAGCGCGCGCGCGATGTCGTCTGGTCGCTCGAGCGGCAGGGCGACATGCGCGAGCTGGTGACGCTGCTGGGTTAAGCGCGCCGATCAGCCGCGGCCGACCGGCACGGCGATGAAGCGCGTCGCCTGCTCGGTCTTCACCCGCATCAGCATGTCGTGTTTGCCGCTGTCGCGCGCCTGCGTGATCGCCTGGCGCACGTCGTCGACATTGGCGACGCGCTTGCCGCCAACGTCAGAATGATGTCGCCGGTCTCAAAGCCGCGCTCGGCCGCCGGGCCGTCGGGATCGACGCCGACTACGGCGACGCCGGTGCCGCCGGCGCCGGCCACCTCATTCGCCGGCGCGAGTGAGAGGCCGAGATGCGGCACGCCGTGCTCGCTGGACTTACTTTGCGCCTGCGCGGTGCGCTCGTTCGGCATCTTGCCGAGCGTGAGCTCAAGGTTCCTCACCTCGCCCTTGTGCACCAGGGTGAGCTTCACCTTGCTGCGGGGCGTCATCATGCCGATGGTCTGCGCCAGTTCGCGCGAGCCCTTGACCGGCTTGTCGTTGACCGCGGTGATCACGTCGCCGGCGACGATGCCGGCCTGCGCGGCCGGGCTCGCCGGCTGCGGGTTATCGACCAGCGCGCCTTCCGCCTTCTTCAGGCCGAGGCTGTCGGCGATGGCGGCGGTGACCGGCTGGATCTGCACGCCGAGCCAGGCGCGGTTGACGTAGCCGTGCTCCTTGAGCTGCGCCACCACCATTTGCGCCGTCTGCGCCGGGATGTCGAATCCGATGCCGACCGAGCCGCCGGAGGGCGAGAAGATCGCGGTGTTGACGCCGATCACGTTGCCCTCGGTGTCGAAGGCGGGGCCGCCGGAATTCCCCTTGTTGATGGGCGCGTCGATCTGGATGTAGTCGTCATAGGGGCCGGAGCCGATGTCGCGGCCGCGCGCCGAGACGATGCCGGCGGTGACCGTGCCGCCGAGGCCGAACGGATTGCCGACCGCCACCACCCAGTCGCCGACGCGCGGGGTGTGCTCGGCGAATTTCACGAAGGGGAAGGTCTTGTCGGCGTCGACCTTGACGAGGGCGAGGTCGGTCTTCGGATCGGTGCCGATCACCTTGGCCTTGTAGGTCGCGCCGTCGTCGGTGGTGACCTGCACGGTCTTGGCGTGATCGACCACGTGGTTGTTGGTCACCGCATAGCCGTCGGCGGAAATGAAGAAGCCGGAGCCTTCGCCGGTGATCACCTGCTTGCCGGGCGGCATCAGGCCGTTGCCGGGGAAGCCGAACTGCTGGAAGAATTTCTGCATCGGCGAGCCGAGCGGGAGGGGATTGTCGCCGTTCCAGCTCACGCCGTCGCTGTTGGCGCTTTCTTCGATGCGCACGCGCACCGAGACGACCGCTGGCTTCACCTTGGCCACCAGATCGGCGAAGCCGGTGGGCGCCGGCGCAGCTTCCGCCGCCTGCGCGGCGGACACCGGCGCCAAGTCGCGATAAGTCATCGGCGCGGCGGCGACGACGGCTATGGCGATGGCGGCGACCGAGGCGAGCAAGGCAAGGCGGCGCGCGCTGAACGCGCGGGGGTTGGCGGGATTGTGCGGATTGCTTGAGGTCATCGCTTGATCTCCATCGGCAATACAATGGGAAGGGGCATGCTCGTTGCGGCAAAAATAACCCGTGCGCATTACGCCGGCCTGTCTTGCGCGTTGAAAATTCGTAATCTGGATGCGGGTCGCGGCGGAAAAATTGTTGTTGTTCGCGCAGATCGTCGGTGCTGGACCATGAAACCTTGTTCATGAAAATTTTTTCATGTGCATTCAGAAAAACTCCGGCCGCTTGCTGCGTGAGCTTGAGCATCCGCGCCGCAACGCTCGCATGCGCCGATCGAATGCAGCGTGTCTCACCATTAAGTCAAAAGCCCCGCTGCAAGCAGCGGGGCTTTCGGCTCAAATATAGGCGATGATCCGACGCTATTCGCAATATTTGCAGGGCGGGAAGTCGCGGCTGTAGACCGGCTGCGCCAGGAACTTCTCCTTGCCGTAGGTCCAGAACTGACTGACGGCCGGATAGGTCTTGATCACCGTGTTCCACAGCTCGGGCTTGTCGTAGCCAAACATCATCTTCTTCTCGACCTTCTTGATGTAGATGTTCTGCACCGGGTTGCGCATGTCGTCGAAGGTGACCGGCCCGCGCGGCGTGTCGAGCTTTTCCGCCGAGGCCATCTTGATGAACTCTTCGGCGCCCGGCCATTTGCCGCCCGCCTTGGCGATCACCTGGTCGATGAGCAGCGCGGTCGAGTAGTTCGACTCGGAGAAGTAGGACGGCACCTTGCCGTATTTGGCGCGGTAGCTCTTGACGAACGCTTTGTTCTTCGGCGTCTCCAGCGCGGCTGAATATTGCAGGGCGGAGACGTCCCCGATCACCTCGTCGCCCATGAAAGGCAGGGCGAACTCGTCATAGCTGGTGCCGCCGCCGACGATCGGCTTCTTGAAGCCGGAGGCGCGCAGCTGCTTGGGGAACTGCAGCGACATCGGGCCGACCATCAGCGCGAACACGGCTTCGGCGTCGGCCTTGATGGTCGGGATGTAGGGGCCGAAGTCTTTGGTGCCGAGCGGGGGCCAGATCTTCTGGATGATCTGGCCGCCGCAGTCCTTGAACGCCTTCTGGAAGCCGCCGACCTGTTCGTAGCCGAAGGCGTAATCGGCGGCGACGGCGGCGATCTTCTTGTAGCCCTGGTCGCAGGCCCATTGGCCGAGCGGATGGTTGGGCTGCGAGGACGACCAGCCGGTGCGGAAAAAATAGGGATACTTGTCGAGCTGGCGCTGGGTGAGGTCGTCGGCGGCGGGGATCGAGGCGATGTAGATCGTCTTCAGTTCGGTCGACACCGGCGCGAGCGCGTAGCCGGTCGAGGCCAACACGCCGCCGATGAACATGTGCACCTTGTCCTGCAGCACCAGCTTCTTGGCCTTGGTGACGCCGGCATCGGGCTTGGCCTGATCGTCCTCGACGATGAACTTGACGTCCATGCCGCCGAGCTTGCCGCCGTGCTCGTCGAGATCCATCTGGAAGCCGTTGACCATGTCCTTGCCGACCTGGGCAAAGATGCCGGTCATCGGCGCGATGAAGCCGATGCGCAGCTCGTCGGCGCGCGCGTTGGCGGTGGCGCCGAGCGCGAGCGCGCCGGCGAGCGCAAGTGTGGCGTTGCGTGAAAAGCTTTTCATTGTTCTCCCTCCCAGGGGCGTTTGCCGCGTCCCGTTCTGCGCGGGACTGCACATGCCCGTTTTCAGGCTATTTCCGGCGCGGCAAGGCTAACGCGTTCGCCTGGTGGGCGGAAGCCCGTGCGTTCAGGCAAAGCAGCCGGCAAGCTGCATCAATTGTCGCAGGCCGGCGGCATCGAACTCGTCGACGCGGCGGGCGAGCGCGATAAGCTGTTCGGCGATGGCGGGCGCCAAGCGCGTCGCCAAACAGTCGCGCACCTTGACCAGATGCTCGGCCTCGCTGATCGGCGGCGTGCCCCATTTGCCGCGCGGGCCGTTGCAGCGCGTCTCGATGACGCGGCCGTCGTCGACCTCGACGCGCAGCAAGACGTGCATGTCCTCGAAACGGCCGGAGATGGCAGGATCGAGCACGAGCTCGAACTTGCCGAGCAGATCCTGCATGTCGGGCTTGGCGAGGCGCGCGTCGGTGAAGGTGCGGATGCTGACCTTGCCGTCGAGCAGGGCGGCGGCGGCGGTGTATTGCAGCGAGAATTTGCCTTCGAGGCCGGTCGCAGGGCGCGGTCGGTTGACGTAAGCCATCACCGGCGCGGTCAGGCGCGCGCGGCGGATGGCGGCGGGATCAGAAATCTGCCGATGCAGCTCGAGCCCGGCGGTGATGCCGAAATGCGTGCCGAACTGGCTAGGGAACATCTTGATGGTGTAGCCGGGATCGACCAGGCGCAACGGCGCGCGGCCGTAGCCGAGCATCTCCTCGCGCTTGAAGGCATCGTCATAGAAGGCCGGCGCGTAGCCCTGCGCGGCTTCGAACACGGCGGCATTGGCGGTGAAGCCGCGCGCGGCGAGCAGCGCCGATTCGAGCCCGAGCGCCGCGGCATGCCCGCAATGCGTCGACTTGGTCATGGTGCCGGCATTGGCCATGAGGCCGCCGGCGCGCGAGGCGGCAATGCCGATTGCGTGCGCGAGTTGGCCGACGTCGAGCTTGAGCAGATGTCCGGCGGCGACGGCGGCGCCGAGCGGTCCGGCCGCGCCGGGCGGATGAAAACGCAGCGTGCGCGCCTCGTACTGCCCGGAGGCCCGGCGGATCCAGCCCTGCATCTCCACGCCCTTGACCAGAGCGGTGAGCACCTCGCGGCCGCTTGCGCCGCGTTGCTCTGCCAACGCCAGCACGGCGGCGAGTGTGGTCGACAGCGCGTGGTTGGCCGGGCTCCACATCGGCTCGAAGTCGAGCACGTGCATGGCGGCACCATTGAGCGCAGCGGCGGCCACCGTGTTGAGGCGGAAGCCGTTGCCGATGGCGGTCGCCTGCGGCGCGCCGCCTTGCTCCCTGTGGTGGGCGGCGAGGATTTCAATCGCCGCTTCCTCGGTGCCGGCGATGGCAATGGCGATGCCGTCGAGTATCAGCCGGCGCGCCGCCTCGATCGCCGGCGCGCCGAGCTCGTCGTAGCCGATGCCCGCGATCCGTTCGCAGAGCTCTGCCGTCACCGTCATGGCCTTAACCTTTCACGCTTGGTGTGCGGGCTTTGCCGACCATGCGGAACAGGCAAGGCATTCGCAGGAACAGCGACACGGACGTTACGGGCGTTGCAAGGCGAGGATCAATCCACCGTGGCGCCGGAAAACTTGACCACCTTGGCCCACTTCTCGGTCTCGTCGGCGACGAACTTGCCGAAGGCGGCCGGCGTCACCACCATGGGCACGCCGCCCAAATCCTCCAGCTTCTTCTTGAACGCCGCATCGGCGAGGCCGGCATTGATGGTGCTGTTGAGCTTGTCGACGATGTCCTTCGGCGTGTTCTTCGGGGCGCCGATGCCGAACCAGGCGTTGCCCTCGTAGCCGGACACGAACTTGCCGATCGGCGGCACGTCGGGCAGCACCGGCTGGCTCGCCGCCGAGGTGACGCCGAGCGCGAGCAGCTTGCCTTCCTTGATGAAGGCGAGCGAAGAGGGCAGCGGGTTGAAGGTGACCTGCACCTGGCCGCTGAGCAGATCGGGAAACTGGCTGCCCTTGTAGGGCACGTGCACGAACTTGGTGCCGGTCATCATCTGGAACAGCTCACCGAGCACGTGGTTGGCGCTGCCGATGCCGGGCGACGACATGTTGATCTTGCCCGGGTTGGCCTTGGCGTAGGCGATGAACTCCGGCACCGTCTTGGCCGGCACTTTCGGATTGATCATCATCACGGTCGGCACGGTGATGACGCCGGCGACCGGATCGATGTCGCGCATGAAGTTGAACTTGGGCGACTTGTACAGCGTCGCGTTGATGGCGTTAGTCTGCGTCACCCAGAGCAGCGTGTAGCCGTCCCGCGCCGCCTGCACGACGGCCTCGGCGGCGATATTGGTGCCGGCGCCAGAGCGATTTTCCACCAGGAACTGCTGGCCGAGCTTTTCCGACAGCCACTGCGCGATCAGCCGCGCGCAGATGTCGGACGAGGTGCCGGGCGGAAAGCCGACGATGAGGCGCACCGGGCGCGACGGATAAGTGTCTGCCCAGGAGAGACGCGACAACAGCGGCAGCCCAGCGGCGCCGGCTGCCAGGCGAAGAAACGCTCTGCGGCGAAGAGTCATGGCCGTATCCTCCAAATTATACGTGCGCGATTGTCGGGATGGCGCGAAGCGAGACGCCTGCAAAGTTGGCATTGCCCGCCGATGGCACCGGCGCTGCCTTGGCAAGGGGGACTTCGGCACATCCCGCCGGCAGCGCACTGGCTGAGGCTACAAAGTTCGATGGGGCGACGAAAGGGGAGGGGCTCGGGGGATTTACTTGGCCCAAGCCGCGAAGGCATCAATGAACTAGGTCAAGCCCAATGCGAGCTCGTGACGATGGCGAGGACGTACACAATCCGGGTGTGGGTTCAACCGGTCAGTGCAACACCGCTTGTAGTCTATCGGCTGGCGTTTCGAAGCCTAAGGTCTTTCGCAGACGTTGATTGAGCCGCATAGCAATCGCGTTCAGATAACTCTGAGAGATGCGCGCGAGCACATAGTTCGACTTCATTTGCAATCTCCTGATGGCTTTCTGCTCGGCGGCACAGCGTTGCGTGCGCGCGTGCAGCCGGATTGGCGGGCGAGCTGTTCGCTCACGCGGGACGCGTTGCAGGGAAAGCGATCAGGCGCGGGGTGGCCGGAAGAGCGGCGAGCCCATCAGCGAGGACAGATCGATGTGCGCGGGGACCGGCAGCAGCATGCTGCTCCCCGGCAAGGCGTAGGCGAATTCGGAAAACCTCACGTCGACAAAGCCAAAGCAGAGTGCACAGCCGGCCATGCAGGCGCCGTGGTCGAGCGGATTCTGCGTTTCGCCGCCACAGCGCGCTGTTGTGATGCTGATGGTGATCGCAGTCAGGCATAAGCCGCGCGGCCGAAACGGTGACCCGCGCCGCCGCAGCTGTGGCGAAAGCCGTCGACAGCGGCAGCATGGCGATTGCCATGGCCAACAGCATCACACAGATGGCTTGACCAACCGCTGATCTCATGACGGCTCTTCGCCTATTCGTGTAGTGACAGTGCCTTTTGCCGCCCTCGGCCACCTTGATCAAGATCAAACCGGCTTGAACGCGCGGGTTCCGTTGACGTCGGCGATTGTCGCAATGTGCGCCGCGCCCTAGCGGCGCAGCTTGGGCGAGGTCAGCACGTCGGGATTGACCACGTTGATCGGATGGCCGCCGATATAAGCGCCGATCTGGTCGAAGATTTCGGTAAACTGGAGATCGTATTCCTCGCGCGTGACGTAGCCGATATGCGGCGTGCAGATCACGTTCGGGATGTTGAGCAGCGGATGGCTCACGTCGCGCACAGGCTCTTCTTCGTAGACGTCGACCGCGGCCATGCCGGGCCGGCCCGCTTTCAGCGCGGCGACCAGCGCACCGGGCTCGATCAGCGGCGCGCGGCTGGTGTTAACGATGAGCGCAGTCAGCTTCATGCGGGCGAGATCGGCCGCGGTGACGATGCCGCGCGTGGCATCGACCAATCGCATGTGCAAGGTCAAGACGTCGGATTGTTCGAAGAACGCTTCCTTGCTAGCGGCCGTGACATAGCCCGCGGCGCGGGCCTCCGCCATCGACGCCTCGCGCGCCCATAGCACGACGTTCATGCCGAAAGCCTTGCCGTATTCGGCTACGGCGCGGCCGATGCGGCTGTAGCCGTAAATACCTAGCGTCTTACCACGCAGCGTCGAGCCGACGCCGATCTGCCAGGTGCGGGCCTTCAGCGAGGCCATTTGCTGGGGAATCTGCCGGACCGCGGCAAGCGTCAGGCCCCAGGTCAGCTCGGCGGCGGCGTAGCACGGAGCGCCGGGATGCTGGCTGGACGACACGACGACGCCGAGATCGGTGCAGGTACCGACGTCGATATGCGGATAGACGCTGCGCTGGCTGATGAGCTTGAGCTTGGGCAACCGTTCGAGCAGCGGCGTGCGGATCTTGGTGCGCTCGCGGATGAGGACCAGCACCTCGGTGTCCTTGAGCCGCTCGGCCAGCTTGTCGACGTTCTGCACGTGGTCGTTCCAGATCGCGACGTCGTGGCCGTCGAGCCTGCGGAAGCTGGGGAGCGTGCAGATTGTGTTGTAGTAGTCGTCGAGGATGGTGATTTTCATCGGCTGCCGCCGCGCACTCAGGTCGGGTTCTCGAGACTGAAGGTCTCCGAGCGGTCGTCATAGGCGAAGGCCTCGGCGAAACGCGCCCAGGCGACCACCGCGCGCAGCGTCTGCTCTGCCGTCTCGGTGGTCATGTGATCCTCCAGCTCGTCGAGGAAGCGGCTCCGTGGCGCCATGTGGTTGGCGCGCTCCTGCAGCACGCGGCGGATGTGCGCGGCGAGCGGCACATTGCCCATGAGCTGGCGGTGGAACAGCCGCTTGCGGTCGTCGACGCCGGCGTCGGCGAACTGCTTGCCGGCGTCGGTCAAGCGGATGTCGCCGCCTTCGATGTCGGCGAAGCGCAGGAGCTGCAAGGCCTCCGCCACCGGGAAGAGATCGTCGACTTCCATCTGCAGCGAGCTTGCGATCACCGGCAGGTCGGCCTTGCCGTTATAGGGCGCGCCGGCGACCGCCTCGATCAGACCAGACAGGGAGTTGGCCGACACGCGCGGGATGGTAATGTCGATCGTCGCGGCCGGCGCGCGTTCCGCCACCGCGGGCGTCGGCGCCGCGCTCGGGCGCGCGGTCATGGTGACGTAGATGCGCTCGACCAGATCGCGGAAGGCCGGATCGAGGCGGCTGCGCGGCTGCGGCAGCTCCACCTTGATCTCCTCGACGATGTGGCCGGGATTGCGCGAGAACACGAGGATGCGGTCGCACATCAGCACCGCCTCCTCGATATTGTGGGTGACCAGGACGACGCCCTTGATCGGCAGCTTGCCTTCGCCCCACAGGTCGAGGAAGTCGGTGCGTAGCGTCTCCGCGGTGAGCACGTCGAGCGCGGAGAACGGCTCGTCCATCAGCAGAATGTTGGGATGCACGACCAGAGCGCGGGCAAAGCCGACGCGCTGGCGCATACCGCCGGACAGTTCGCGCGGATAGGCGGACTCGTAGCCGTCGAGGCCGATCAGGTCGATGCCGGCAAGCGCGCGCTGGCGGATCTCCACCTCGGGCAGGCCGAGCGCCTCAAGGCCGAGCTGCACGTTCTCCAGGACGGTCAGCCAGGGAAACAGCGCGAAG
>Ga0187771_10000679_pt1 | contig 21342 bp, 18 predicted proteins | sample 0116_SJ02_MP15_1_FD_133139 | JGI IMG/M metagenome (GOLD analysis project Ga0187771, IMG submission 133139) | Tropical peat soil microbial communities from peatlands in Department of Meta, Colombia - 0116_SJ02_MP15_10_MG | ecosystem: Environmental > Terrestrial > Soil > Wetlands > Peat | place...
TGGCAACGTAGGTGAGATAAGCCGAGGCTGCGTGGCGCACCTCCCCGGTCTTCAGGTTTTCGGCCTCCACGCGCACGCCGATCTCCATGGAAGTCTTACCGACAAAGTTCAGGCTTGCCTTGAAAAAAAGGAGGTCGCCGACGAAAATAGGGTGATGAAAGTCCATGCGGTCGATGGACGCAGTGACAACGTTCATACGGGTATGTCGCGCGGCGACCACTCCGGCTGCCTCATCGATGATCTTCACGACAACACCGCCGTGGACGTTCCCTGCGGGGTTCGCGTCCTGGGGGATCATCATCTGCGCCATGATGACGCTGCTGTTCGATACGCATTTGCCTTCCATACAAGCCTCCTCTGGCTGGGAAAACATGCCTGATACAAGCGAATCCGAGTATTATTTTTCTTGCCAGGCTGCTCACGCTTATATTCTTATTAAAGAACTCCTCTTGTGCTAATTAGAATATGACTTTATCGGGCATTTACCCCTGCATCCTCACGCCTCTCCCTTCTGCCCGATGAAGTGGCCGCTCTTGTCCTTAAACAGTATATTGAAGGTGGTGAGTGAACCATAAATGCGCGTGATATATTGCTGCAAATCGACCTTTTCGGCATCGGTGAGGACCTTGTGTGAATTGATCTGCGCTTCCATGACCCGCAAACGGTCGCGTATCATCACGATCTTGTGAAAAAAGGTTTCGATGGAAACGCTCTTTGACGCGAGCTTCGGATCACCCGGCTTGAGGATCATCTCTCCTCCCTGCCAGCGGTTCCCAAACTCGGTCCACGGTATCTCTTCACGGCTGACTTCGAATACCGCAAGCTTCATCATTTCGTAGGCAGTGGTTTCGGTGTCGGAGAGGATCTGGAGTTCGTCTTCCGAGGCAACTACGCTTTTGTCCAGACGGGGGAAGTAGACGGTACAGTCCTGCTTGATCCCGCCAACCGATGTTTCCTCAATGCGGCCTATACCGAATCGTTCGTGACGAACCATATCTCCTTTGATAAGATTTCCCATGCAAGCCTCCCAGTATTTTTTGGCGACGACGTCATTTCGATCATCCACAATTCAGTGTAAAAATTACAGTTTTTCAAAGATTGGCATACTCAATTGTTTCAGGATGGAGTTACTAATTGAAAACTATATCAGAAAATGCAATGATTTAAAATGAATTTGTGATCGGTGCTATGGTTCGATCGCTTGAAGAGTCGATTATCTTTGGGACTCATCGGAACGATATGAATCAGATCTAATGTCTAATCAGGGTTATGAAATTGAGGTTGAAAAAACGGGGAAACGGGGTTTCTGAAGGGCTTTTGTCGTGTCTCACGAGGAAATCTTTTTAGTCAAGGAAATGAGAACACAGCCCAAACTCAGCAATGTTTTATCGCCATTCTATTCCCTGCGAAGTTACATAGGTTTGGGCTTGTTTATATCCTAACTTCGCAGCTATCTTAAGATTTTGGATAACCATATTAGTATTTCCTAATTTCTGATAAGCAATCCTTCGACCGTAATATGCCTCCGCATATTTCGGATTCAGTTCTATTGCTTTACTATACGCATCAATCAAATCCCGATAATTGCCCGATTGTAGCAAGTTGAACCGCTGGTCCAACATAGGGAACGAAATCTCCTGTCACCAAGATACCGAATCAAACATCAAAATGTTTTTTAAGCTTTTCTACAAGACGAACCATTATGTAGAAAAGCCAACCAAACATGATGATACTATATGAAAAAAAGATCAGAACTCGATTAATAACTGATTCATTGGGTGCCATTGGTCGAGATGTAACGTTGTGAAAGCCTGTGAGTATTCCTACTGCCCCAAAAAGCGCAGCACATAGTCCTGCTAATTGAAACAATTTTAAATGCCTTAGTATGTATCGTTCATTTTTTGAAATAGCTGCCAACACTCCTTCGCTTTCCGGCTTACTCATAATTTTTCCTCCTTAGAGACCGCACGAATTAATAACTCTTCGTTGGCGTCAGGAATGATTCTGCTTAATAATTTCACCCGCTATTAAGCCATATCTAGATAAATAAAAAACCCTTGCTTTCCCTTATGGTCACATGAATTCAGTATTCATCAAACAAGGTCACGCAGGTGTATGAGTAAGGATAAATGATGGTGCTGATTTCATTCAGAGTTCTGAACGTAAGGAAGTTATGACAATGAAGTTTATTATGGTAAGGCACAAAAATCAGTCTTAAGTTCAAATCCGAAAGCCCGTCTTCAGCTGCCTTAGTTCAAACTGCTAATGTTTCGTGCATAGGTGGTTGGATTTCCGAGGATGCTTTGACTATACAAGAGTGCAACTTTTTGTCAAGAAATAAAACGGACTTCGATGAGGTATGTTCGCGGTATGCCATAACATATATATAGAAGATAATTTAATATGTTTCAAAGATATGCAACTTCAACAGCTACAGGAGTATCGTTCACCCAATGACACCATCTAGGGCAAGGGTCATTTTGGCCCCAAGGACATCGTTCCGCAGGCTTAACGTTTTAGGAGCATCCTATTCGTGCTTATCCTTTTTTTGTCGCTTGCCTTTTTTCTTTTTCTTGCCCTTTCCTTTGCCTTGATGCTTAGTTTTACGATCTTGCTGCATCTGTCGCTGTGCACTTTGGCTCTTGTGATCCTTTTGTAAGCGGTTCTGTTCTTGCTGCTGTGTCAGACGCGTTACCCCTTGATGTTCGCGTTCTATATGGATGCGTTGCTGCTCTTGCTGCTGGAGCTGTTGCTTAGCCTCCTGGTGTTTTCGTTCTATCGCTATGCGATGCTGCTCTCGCTCCTGGTTGACGAGAGCTTGCCTGTGAGCTATGACATCAGGTTTCATTTCCGTCTTGTACCAGTCACGGTTGTGCCACTCGTGGTTGTGGTCCCATTCTTGCCAGTGCTGGTGGAGATCATTGTAATGAATTCTGTAATAATCGGGCGGTAGATAGTGAGGGTATTCGGGCGGCACGTTCGCTACCTCGCGAGGAACCATGGTTGGAGTAACCATTCCCCACTTTCCTGCATAGATAGGCGACCGGAACCAATAACCTTCATAATACCGATACCAATAGTCACTGTAAAAGTAAACCCCCGTCGTGTTCGGCACCATGTACACATATGTTTCTCCACTAGGAATCACCACAACATCAGGAGCGGCGACTTCCGTCTGTGAAGATGGTCCAATACCAAATACCGGAGGCGGAGCAACAGGAAGATAGATATTCCCCTGGTCAGTCGTACCAGCAGTGGCCTGGGATAGCTTTTCCATTGCCTTTTCGTCAGGGGTTACCTCAGCCTTAATCTTTATTTTATAGCAAGCCCCGGAGGAGGGGTCTTTATACCATCCTTTTTCAAGATCTTCAATGACTTTCACTTCGGCGTTGGTGTAGGCCGAGACAAGGTCTTTTTGGAGCGCAAAATCTTTTACCTGAGTTTCACTTTTGATATACGTCGATGTATACTCTGCAGCATTTTTTTTCGCATCAATCATCGCGGCCTGCTCCGTCTGTTTTCGGGATTTGTCGTCTCCCATGCAGGAATAGCCGTCTGCTTCGGTGATGGTGGATTGGGTGGCATGGGCGGGTTTGATGAACAGAAGGACAATGAATAACCCTGCTAGCAAACGGAAATTCATGGGCGGAGCACCCCACCCTCAATGTAATAGATTCCTTTTCCTGTAAAATGCGGTGAGGACATGGAAAAAGTATTGCACAATAGGCTTAGTTTCGTCAAGGGTTTTACAACGGTGATGAAGGAGAGGGAAAAAGCTTCGAGTGTACAAAAAAATCTTATGTAGGTGAATATTACCTTAACTTAATGAGCTATCGGTATTTGAGTTCTGTCATTAACAAACAATATTTAAAACACTGGGGTCACGTCCACATCGTCTCCTTAACTAGTTGACATACATTAATTGCTCTGTTCAACGTTTTATCAAGTAGAGTGTCCTCAGGAACATCCCGTCAACCTGCGGCAAATGCCATGGGGCAGAGTCTATAAATTTACCCAGAGCCTCCATTACAAGATGCCTGAATCAGCGGGAAAGGGCCCTGAATGCGTAACCCGCCACGGTTCGATGGTTACCAGTATTCTAACATCCGATACGACCACGGCCGTGTGTAAGTGGTGCCACAATGTGCGGATGGGAGTCTTCCCCTATGTGCCGCAAAAAGCGAAGGCTTTCTTATTTTTACTGAGTGAGAGCAAAGTCCTTCTTGAGGCGAACCCAAAGCTTTATCATCCTCTTGAAGGCACCGCAAGAGCCAGAGCTTTGAGTGATGCCCGGTCATCCCTGCACTCCGCTATGTTGGATTGGCATAAATTCAACCTCGACGCAATTATCGCTGATGTGCAGGATCATCATAATTCTGTGAGCAAACTGTCACCTGGAAACTCGCAATGATAATGTGGATTAAACCTGAATCCCGCATGAAAGTTGGCAATGGCGTTAATTTTCCGATCTTCTTTATACCTGGTATGCGCCGCTCATTCGGTGGGGCGAATGGTCGTGAATCTCCGTGACTTATCATCATAGTCATAAAGCTCGGCGTACCGTCCCCAGTCAATAGCTGTCCGGAGCGTCTTTTCCGCATCACGCCGGCTCAAATGATCCTCGAGTTCAGCCTCGAATCTTACCCGCGGCGCGATATGGCCTTCACGCTCGCTCAGGACATGGTAGATGTGGGCGGCGAGAGGCACGAACTGGAGCAGGTGCTCGTTAAATAGCCGCTTGCGCTCCTCCGTACTGCTCTCTGCGAATAGCCGGCCTGCTGCAGTCAGCTTGAGAGTGCCTTCTTTAAGCTCGGCAAACTCCAGGATGTGGAGAGCCTCCGCGATCGGGAAAAGGTCGTCTACTTCGAGAACCAGAGATCCAGCGATTTTGGCCAGGTCAGCATGCTCGGCGTAAGTTGGTGTAAGCAGCGTTTCGATGAGGCCGCTGATCTGATTCACTGAAACCCGAGGAAGAGGCTGCATCAAGCCTCCGTGAACCTGGCCGTGCGCCCCGATAGACGCGATCGATCGAGAGGTGAGCGTCGAATAGATTTCATCAACCATTTCGTGAAATGCTTCATCCAGCCGATTGCGCGGATGCGGGAGCAGTACGGGAATATCTTCCGCGATGCGCCCGGGATTCGAGGAGAGAACCAAGATCCGGTCGCACATAAATACTGCTTCTTCGATGTTGTGGGTGACCAAAAATACTGCTTTCGTCGGCAGCTTATGCTCTATCCAGAGATCGAGGAACTCGGTGCGCAAGGTTTCGGCGGTCAGAACGTCAAGCGCGGAAAAGGGCTCGTCCATGAGGAGCACGGTTGGATCAATGACAATCGCCCTTGCAAAACCTACTCGTTGGCGCATTCCGCCCGACAGCTCGCGTGGGTAGGCTGATTGAAAGCCATCAAGCCCGATGAGGTCGATGGCAGAAAGCGCCCGACGGCGGGCTTCTTCACGAGTCTGTCCAAGCGCATCGAGGCCAACCTCGACATTCTCGAGCACGGTAAGCCAGGGAAAGAGTGCGAAGGTTTGGAACACGACTGCGATACCTTCTGCGGGGCCGCTTAGCGGTGCTCCCTGGTAAGTAACGTCGCCTGACGTCGGCTTGATGAGCCCTCCGGCGATGCGCAGCAAGGTCGACTTCCCCGCACCCGAGCGTCCGAGCAGACCGAGGATCTCGCCTTTAAGCAACGATACGTCGATGTCGGCCAGCACCGGCAGGAGCTCGCCGGAAGGCTTGGCGAAAGCCATACAGATGTTGTGGAGGTTGAGTATGACGTTGTCCGACTGGATGTCCATTAAAGCCTCTTAATCGAGCCGAGTCCGACGTTCCGCGAAGGCGTAGAGCGGCCGCCAAAGCAGCCTGTTCATAGCGATGACGAGCACTGACATGACCACGATGCCGAGGGCGATTCGCGGATAGTCACCTGCCGCTGACATCTGAGCGATATAGGCGCCGAGGCCCGAGGCGCTGAGCGTTGTTGGTCCCCAGCTGACTGCCTCGGAGACAATGCTTGCGTTCCAGGCGCCACCGGACGCCGTGATGGCACCGGTAACGTAATAGGGAAATATCCCGGGGAGCATCACATCCTGCCACCACCGCAAGCCCCGGATGCGGAAGCTCGCGGCAGCCTCCCTGAAATCGCTTGGAAAAGCAGACGCACCGGCGATGACGTTGAAGAGGATGTACCACTGCGTCCCGAGAATCATCAATGGGCTCAGCCAGATCTTTGGGGCAAGGTTAAACCGCACGATGAGGAAGACCGCGACGGGAAAGAGTAGGTTGGCTGGAAAGGCGGCGAGAAACTGCACGATGGGCTGGACCTTCTCGGCCAGCTTCGGTCGCAGGCCCACGCCCACGCCGATCGGAACCCAGATCGCCGTTGCGATAATAATTAAGATGGCGACGCGAAGTAAGGTGAGAGCGCCATTACTCGCAGCGATTGCGACATCGCCCCAGGACAATTTGGTCCCCGCGAACTGCATCAGGGCCCAAACGCCATAGCCGATGGCAGCCAGGATGAACCCATACCAGGCGACATCAACGACGCCACGAGAGGGTGACCAGCGATGGAGGCGACGCACGGCTGAAGGGAGCACGAGCCGTGCCCGTCCCACGAACTGTATCCCTGTCCCGACCGGTTCCCCGATGAATCTCAGCAGCTTCGTTCGGCGAACCAGCTCGAGTACCCAGCTCCTTGGTACGATCTGAGCTGCGGTCTGCTCAAACCGGAACTTCTCCGCCCAGGCCACCAGAGGACGGAAGAGCAGTTGATCGTAGATGAGAATCGTCAAGGTCATCGCGATGATTGCCCATCCCACGGCGGCAAGATCGCGATCTTGGATTGCGCGCGCGACATAAGACCCGATGCCAGGCAACGTGAATTGGGTGTTCCCTACCGAGATGGCTTCGGAAGCCACGACGAAAAACCATCCCCCCGACATGGACATCATCATGTTCCAGATAAGACCTGGCATCGCAAACGGCACCTCGAGACGCCAGAATCGCTGCCAGCCCGAATGCCGGAAGCTGCGGCTTGCCTCATCGAGATCACGCGGAATCGTTCTCAGGGATTGGTAGAAGCTGAACGCCATGTTCCATGCCTGACTGGTGAAGATCGCGAAGATGGCAGCGAGCTCCATCCCGAGCATGCTGTGGGGAAACAGCGACACGAAAAAGACAACCGTGAAGGAGAGATATCCGAGTATTGGCACCGACTGGAGCACATCGAGGAGCGGGAGGAGCACTATCTCGGCCCGGCGACTCTTGGCGGCCAGTGTGGCGTATGTGAAGGTAAAGATCAGAGACGCAGCAAGTGCCGCAAGCATTCGCATCGTCGTGCGCAGGGCAAAGAGCGGCAAGACCTTCGGCGAGAGCGTGATCTCCGGTTGCTGCGCAACCAGCAGGGGTGCGACCATCTGGCGGGTTCCAACTCCGATGAGGATCACGATTGCCAGCACTAATACGATCACTATCAGATCCCGCCAACTGGGAATCCGCTGATGCCACACCCCACCCCTTATAACCTCGGCGTGGTGCTCCACAATGGTTCTCCATTCCCTCGGAACTGCGTGAGCTGCAGGAAGAGGTATTTATTTGTCAACTATATCACAAAATGCTGATTCATGGCCGCAGGTTACCCTAAAACGCTGAGACGATCTGCTGCAGCCATTATTTTTCACTGCTGATTGATCGCATCACCCCTGCCGGATACCGAACTTTCACTTGTGCCAAAAACTTTTTCAAGAGAGGTTAAGCCGTAACATATTTTCTGAGGTCTTTTTTTAATTTTTCGCTGCCAAAAGGTTTGACAAGGTAAGCTACGGCCCCTTCAGTCATCGACGTTACGGAACGCTCCCTTGTTGCATAGGCTGTTATGATAATGCCCACCGGCATTTTGGTGGACTTCTTGCATACGCGAAGAAACTCAATCCCATCGCCGTCGTGCAGGCGCAAATCGAGCAGAATAACGGCAGGAGAAGTCATCTCGAGAGCCTCCCGAGCGCTCTTAAGACTGCCCGCGATGGACACCGAAAATTCATCTTCACGTGCGAGCTATGGTGATTCGGCGAAATTCAACCCATCATCGACAATCATGAGTGTTGGCTTATTTGAGAGGATTCACTTTTTATAACTTTGTGAATAAGAGCGTAGGTAGACGTCGCTGGTCGTGCGACAGGATATAGACCAGAACAAGTGCGTTGCGCCTTCCCGTCAACGGCGACCGGAAGCCTCTGATGCCGTTGGCGCAGATGTGTCGTCCGGGCCGTTCCACCAGCCGCCGCCAAGCGCCATAAATAATGCTGCAGTGTCGGCAAAACGATTAGCCTTAGCCTGTACAAGATTGATAACTGCCTGATGATACGCCTGTTCGGCGGCGAGCAACGATAAATAATTGACGTAGCCGACTTCGAACTGCTTCTGTGCTAGGTCGAGGCTTCGTTTGGCGGCCTGTTGGAAAGCCACTGCTGCCTTCAGGGCATCGGCATCGGATTGGATCGCATGGAGTGTGTCCGCCACGTTTTGGAAGGCGGCGATCACCGTGTTACGATACTCAGCCTGAGCCTGATCCAGGCCTGCTTCAGCAGCCCGTTTCCTGTGCAGCAAGGTGCCCCCCTGAAAGATCGGCTGCGTCAGATCACCGGCCAGGCTCCAGAAACCGTTTCCGGGGGTAAATAAATGGCTGATCGCGGTAGCGGTACTTCCCAAATCGGCGCTCAGGGTAATATTCGGCAGCATGGCGGCGACCGCCACACCGACCTGGGCGCTGGAGGAATGCACCTGCTCTTCGGCAGCGCGCACGTCCGGACGCTGTTCCACAAGCTTGGAGGGGAGGCTCACCGGCAGCTCCTGCGGAAGGCTGAGCGCCGCAAGCTCGAACTTCTCTTCCAACTCCTCATTTGGAAAGCGGCCGGCAAGAGCCACAAGCAGATCGCGAGTTTGCGCTAGCTGCTTTTGTAATGGCGGCAAGGTCTGCTGCACCTGGGCAAGGGCAGCTTCCTGCGCAGCCACATCCAGCCCAGCAGCATAACCGACTTTGAACTGCTGGTGCAGCTGGTCGAGCATCTCAGTCTCGATCTTGATAATGCTCTGCGTTGAGGAAATCTGAGCTCGTAACGAAGCCTCCTGGATGGCCGCAGCCACCACATTCGACGTCAGCGTGAGATAAGTCGCCTCGAGCTGGAAGCGCTGGAAATCGGCCTGGGCAGTCAGAGACTCTACCTGCCGCCGGTTGCCGCCGAACACGTCTGGCGCAAAGCCCACACTCACCTGAGCGGTATGGAGCGTGTAAGGTTCCTGGCCCGAAAACAGCACGGGCGAAATGGTGCCCGAGTCCTTCGTGCGGCTGGCTGAATAACCGGCCTGGACGGCGGGATAGTAAGAGCCCACCTGGGCGGCGACGTTTTCCCGGGCCTGGCGCAAGGCTGCCTTCGCTGCCTCGATCGTTGGGTTGGTCTTGAGCGATTTTTCCACCAGCGCATTGAGCGGCGGCGACTTGAATAATACCCACCACTGTTTAGGAATGTCCATACCCATGACAAAGCATTGTTCCTCTCCGCCAGCTACGTTGGCGGTAGAAGTCGTAGCAGTCAGCGGCTCAGGCGTATACCCGTTAATCGCGGGCGGCGCTGGGCGATGGAAGTTCGGACCCACGGCGCAGCCTGAGACGAGGGCAACAATTGACAACGTTGCAGCGATGAAGTGGAAGCGTTTTGAGGACATGGTATTTCCTTAAGAGAGCGCTAATGCTTACGATGAATCGTTGTTCCATTGATGCATGAACTGCTTTTTTTGGTTTTCGTGTCGCTACGTCCGGATTTACGGGTTTTTTGGGCTGCAACGTATAGTCTATGGGGTCCTGTGACCGTATTTTCCCGATGTTGCGTCCGGAGATTGTCGGATTCTTGGGTTGCAACGGCCTGAGCGACGTTGTTTGGTTTGGCAAAGGCAGCATGAGCCGCTGATAGCCCGATAGCCATTGCTAAAGCTGATATCCAAAAAAACAATGCTTTCATGGTGCTTCCCTTTACTCGGCAGTTATCTTTGTCGTTTCATGCTTTTTCCCCAGGAAGAGCATTTGTAGCGGCGGCACAACTACCAGCAGGATGATTGGACCGATAAACATGCCGCCTACGATCACGGTGGCAAGCGGTCGCTGCACCTGGCTTCCGATCCCGGTCGAAATCGCTGCAGGGAAGAGGCCGATGCAGGCGGAGAGACTCGTCATGAGTAGCGGCCGCATACGGGTTGAGGCGGCGTGGTTCATCGCTTCAAGAGGCCTGCCTCCGCGAAGCCTTTCCTGGTTGTAATAGGTAATCATCAGGATGCCGTTCATGACTGATACCCCAAAGAGTGATACAAAACCAACGGCGGCGGAGATGCTGAAATTAAGACCGGAGATGTAGAGTGCCAATATACCGCCGGCAACCGCGAAGGGGATTCCTGCGAGCGCCATCAGACTGTCGCGGAGCGAATTGAACGTGGCGTAGAGCAACCCCAGGATGAGCACGAGGCTGATCGGCACGATTACTTCCAAGCGCCTTTTAGCGTGCTGCAGATCTCCGAACTCGCCTGCCCAGATTAGTCGATAGCCGCTCGGAAGTTTCACGTTTTGCGCGATGCGCTCCTGTGCTTCGGCAACAGTGCCACCGAGGTCGCGACCGCGCACACTGAACTTGACCGGGATGAAGCGCTGCATGCTCTCGTGATAAATCCAGGCCGCTCCCGTATCCAACGTGATCGTTGCCAGTTCACGCAAGGGAAGGTAAGCATTGGCGCCGCTCCCTGTTTGATAGGCCACCTTCACGTTGCGGATTCTCTCTATGCTGTCACGGTATGCGGGAGGGTAGCGGACAACCAGGTCGAACTGGCGGTCCCCCTCCAATACCGATGTCGCTACCGTACCGCCCAGCGCTGCTTGAATGACCGTGTTGATGTCACCGGTATTCAGGCCATACCTCGCGGCTTTGGCGCGGTCTACCTTGATGTTCAGATTCGGCTGACCGAGGACAGGGAAAATACCGAGGTCGGCAATACCGCGTACCTTGCTCATCTGGTCCCTTACCTGCTCGGCCAGGTTGGTCAATGTTTCGAGATTGGGGCCTACGATCTTGACAGAATTGTCGGCTTTAACGCCTGAAATGGCCTCCTCGACGTTATCCTGGATATACTGAGAGAAGTTGAAGAAGACCCCGGGCAGCTCGTGCTCAAGATCCGCGTTGATCTGTTCGGTCAGTTTTTCCTTGTTCATGCCAGTGCGCCATTGGTCGGGCGGCTTGAGTACCGCGAACAGCTCGACGTTGGAGAATGGTGCCGCGTCGCTGCCGTCATCCGGCCGGCCGTGTTGAGACGTCACGGTAGTGACCTCTGGAAATCTCAGGAGAACCGCCCGCATTTTTTTTGTCGCTGCCTCGCCGTCTTCCAGCGAAAGTGTCATCGGCATGGAAGCGCGTATCCAAAAATTGCCTTCTTCGAGGTGAGGCAGGAATTCGCTTCCGAGACGCGGTATCAGAAATCCGGCCACGGCGATAAAAGCAATTCCAATCATCACCATGATCGCGCGGTGGGCGAGGGCGAAACGCAGCGCCGGGTCATACAGGCGGTGTAGCGCGCGGACGAAGATGGTCTCGGTTTCCTTCACACGCTCGGGGAGCAGCAAGGACGCAAGGACAGGCGTGACGGTGAACGTTGCGATCAAGGCGCCCGCCAATGCGTACCCGTAGGTGCGCGCCATGGGGCCGAATATCGCTCCCTCGACTCCCTGCATCGTAAAAAGCGGTACGAAGGCTGCCACGGTGATCAAGGTTGAGAAAAAAACCGCCTTGTCCACTTGTATCGCGCTGACCAGAATAAGCCGCAAGCGATCTGTCCATGCGTGGGCCGAAGTCGTATGCAGTGAGATTTTCGTCGGGTCCGGCCCCCAAAAGCCTTCGGCAAGATTTTGGAGCATACCCTGTCTTTCCTCCGGGCGCCCTTGGGAAGTGCGGAAGATATTCTCGACAAGTATCACCGCTGAATCCACGATGATGCCGAAATCAATGGCACCGACCGAAAGCAGGTTCGCGCTTTCGCCTTGAATCACGAGGAGAATGATTGCGAAAAAAAGCGCAAAGGGGATGTTCAGTCCGACGATGATCGCGCTGCGGAAATTGCCGAGGAAAATCCATTGAATGAAGAGGACAAGAAGGCATCCGAAGATGAGGTTGTGCAACACGGTGCGGGTCGTGACGTTGATCAGCGATCCTCGATCATAAAAGGGGACAAGCTTGACTCCCGGCGGCAGGCTTCCATCGTGATTCATCGTGTCAATTTCAGCTCTGACCTTAGGCAGCATGTCATGAGCGCGTTCGACGCGGCTCATGACAACAATCGCCGCCACCCCGTCGTCCTCCAGGTCGTGGCCCCAGATTCCAAGCCTCGGCCTATTGCCTACGTGCACCTTCGCAACATCCTTTACCTGTACAGGAACCCCGTTCGACTGAGTCAGGACAACGTTTTCAATGTCACCAACCTTGAAGCCTTGGGTCAAATCATCATTGCCACCGTCGTCAATCAGGCCGACGCCACGGATGTTGATTGATTGCTGGCCGATGCGGATTTCTCTTCCGCCCACATTGATGTTAGCGTTGCCCAGCGCGGTCAGGATTTGGGGCACCGTGACGTTGTACGCCTCCAATTTGCGGGGATCAGCTTCTACCTCGAATTGCTTTGTTGGACCGCCCCAACTGTTGACCGCAACGATGCCGGGAATGGTCAATAACCGGCGCGCTACGATCCAGTCCTGAATGGTGCGGAGGTTGGCTATTCCGAAATGCTTCGGGCCCACCACCTGGTAACGAAAGATTTCCCCGGTCCCGCTGTTCTGTTGAATGGTGGGCACCAGATTGCCCGGAAGACTGACATTTTGTTGCAGCGCGATGGCCGCCTGGCTGTAAGCGAAGTGATAATCCACCCCATAGTGAAAAACGACACGGACAAAAGACAGGCCGTAAAACGAAGTGGAGCGGATGACAGCAATGCCGGGAGTCGTGTAGAGCCCGATTTCGATTGGGCGCGAGTAGTACTTCTCCATCTCCTCGGCAGACAGGCCTGGCGCCTGCGCGGTAATCTCCAGGATGACCGGTGCTGGATTCGGATAGGCCTCGATGTTGAGCTTTTGATACGCGAGAAACGCAGCGCCGGCAAATAGTATCAGCGCGGCAACCACAATCGCTCGGCGGCTCAGGCAAAATGCTATGAGAGACTTAAACATGGCTAATCAGTTGGCGGCGCTTCCAACATGTTGCTGAGGAATATGCCGCCTTCAGTAACGACCAGTTCGCCTGGCTGCAGACCTTCGACTATCTGATACCAGCCGTCTTTTTGCAGACCGAGCTTGACCGGTTTTCGTATGAAGCGATGGCGGTCGGTAGTGAACCATACCGTCATCGTACCATCGCCTTCGCGGACCACGCCAGTGACCGGTATCGCGTTGGCTTCCACGGGTTCTTGAATTCGAATCATGACACTGATCAGCATTCCGGGACGCAGCTCATTCTTGCGATCAGCAATTTTGGCGCGGATCTTGGTTCTATGGGTATCCGGTTCAACGACCGCGTATATCTTCGTGACTTTACCTTCAAACACGCGGTCAGGATAGGCCATGACCTTGACGGTAACCGGCTGCCCTACATGAAGAAGCGGCGTATCGCTTTCGGAGACATACGCAACGGCTACCCGGCTGACCAGGGCAGGTTCAATCTTGCCCGATGCGATCATGTGATCAATTTCGGTCTCCGTCTTGCCAAGGACGCGGACTGCATCGTGTGCGGCTTTGAAGGCGCCCTCGGCGGTTTGCTTATCGGAAATGGCCTGATCCAGCTCCTTTTGCGACACGCCAACATTGGTCGCGTAAAGGGCCTTGGCGCGCGCAAGTTCCTTGCTGGTCACTTCGAAGGTCGCCGCAGCGCCGATCAAGGCGGATTCAGCCTGGACAACCGAAAGATCTTCATCGAAATCGATGCTTCCAACCGCTTCCCGCTCAACCGCGAAGGGATGCTTTCCGACCGGTGCGACCTTGATGGATTTGAGCTGTGTCTCTCCCAATGTTAAGCTTTGGGAAGCGAGAGGTTCGTCTGATTCGCGGCTCGAAGACAGATCAGATGGCGTCTGTCCTTCTGCAACATTTTCCTGCCCGGAGCCAAACCCTGATTTCAGTGGCATATCAGAACTTTTAGCGAAATATACGCCGGTCAGGAAGGCGAGTAATATCACTGCACCCAAGCCCAATAGATTACTTCCCTTGAATCGCATGGATCTACCTCGTTAGAGAACTAACTGACTTTCCAGAGTTTTAATTCATTTAAGCTCATGCAAGGATGTCGTCCGAATGTTTGATTCAATTGCTAGCAATCCTCGCTTACCATATAGCCCGCGCCGCGTATCGTGTGCACAAGCGGCGGAGAGAAACCCTTGTCAATTTTGCTCCTCAGACGGCTAATCTGGACATCAATGACGTTAGGCCGATCGATAAAATGATAGTCCCAGACTGATTCCAGCAGCATCGTCCGCGTGACGATTTGATCCTCATGCATGACCAGATATTCGAGCAAGCGAAATTCGCGGGGCTGCAGGAAGATCGGTTTACCTTTGCGCTCTACCCTGCGCGTCCGCAAGTCCAGTTTGAGATCTGCCACCCTCAGCTCTCCCACGTCCTCCAAGAGCTTGGACCGCCGAGTCAAGCCATCCACTCGTGCCAACAATTCAGAGAAGGGGAATGGCTTGGTGAGGTAATCATTGCCGCCCTCACGCAGGCTGCGGACACGCTCGTCCCAACTTGTGAGGGAGCATAGAATCAGAACCGGAGTAGTTTTTCCCAATGCTCTCAACGTCTTGACGATAAACATGCCGTCGACGTTGCCCGGCAACATTCTGTCAAGAATTATTATATCCCATTGTCTGGAGGTGGCATAATGCAAACCTTCCGCACTTTCCCTGCACGAAGTAACTATATAACCAACTTCCCTGAGACCGGTGCGTATAAAACGTTCGGTATCCGCTTCATTTTCTATAATCAAACAATGCATGCTCATAGACTTAGCTTCTCTGGCCGGTTAAGAAATTCACATCTCCTGGCATCGCGACGTCAGGAAGTCCGAATTTATTGCCTTTGGCCCCGTAAAAATGCTATCTCATCTTGATTTTAACGCGTAACACAAACCTGATGTTATAATACCAGCCAGAACATTACAGGACTATTTCCGTTAGATTACCATTTGGAAAGGTTGAGAAAAGGTTTGAGAAGCGGCTGAATTACGGATGAAGGCCGTGGACTGGACAGAATAAGTTCGCTTGTAGAATCAGATTGAGACGCAGAGGGGCAGGACAATGCGGGCCAGAAGTCCCGGACCGGCATCCTCCAGGTGGAGCGCAGCTTCATGAAGATGAGCAATGGCGGCCACGATCGAAAGACCGAGGCCCGTGCCGGGTACTCTCTGATCAAGACGGTAGAAGCGCTGGATCACCTTGGGCTGCTCCTCAGGCGGAATCCCAGGCCCGTCGTCCTGAACCACGAGTGAAACAGTTCCCGCCTCCGGTGTTTCGCGCACACAGACTGTCACAGAACGTCCCCCGTATTTGAGCGCATTATCGAGCAGGTTGGCAAGCGCGCTCACCAGAAGGTCCTTGTCTCCGATTGTCTTCGGGTCGCCTTCGATGTTTGTAGTCAGAACGATGCCTTGCGCCTCTGCTATGGCATCATAGAGTTCGACGACCGTGGTGACCACCTCGCGCAAGATCACGGGTTTGAAGGGCTGGCGCCGTGTGCCGGATTCAGATTCAGCGATCTGAAGAAGCTTGTCAAGAACACTTGTCAAGCCATCAACTTGCGCTATAGAGAATTCAGCTGCCTCGGCAAGCCGTGATGCATTGGCACCTGCACGAAGCGACTCGTCGAGGTGCCCGCGGATTTGGCCAAGAGGAGTTCGCACGTTGTGCGCAATCGTGTTGGAAACGTGCCTAACACCATCCATCAAGTGCTCGATTCTATCGAGCATACGGTTCATGTCGTCGCTCAGGCGGGCAAATTCATCCTCGACGCCGGAAACAGGTATTCGTTTAGCCAGATTCCCTGCCTCGATTTCCTCGACTGTTTGACGGATCGCACCGACGCGGCGTTCCAGCAGATAACGAAAGAGGATTGTGCCGCCAATGGCCAACACCAAGGCAGAGACGCTGCCGAAACCAATGGTGTGCCATATTAGCGTCGCGATACCGTTCAGATCCTTCATGTCGCGACCGACGATAAGGACGGCGCCATTCGGCAGTTTGTGCAGCACCAGCCGGGCCGACGAAGGGAGTCCGTCGCGAATGACTTCCCGATTGATCGGTTCATCAAACGGTGCTGCAGTCTCTTTCCAGTCCGACAGATTGCCGACGACTTGTTGTCCATCGGGTCCGACGAGGAAATAAATCTCTGTATCGACATCGAACTTGTCGGTAAGGAGACTTTGTATTTCCCGCTGCAGCGACTCAAATCCCCTGGCTTCGAAATTCGTTGCAAGCCGTTCTGTGATGGACGCTATTTTCTGGTTGACCTGCTGGTCCAGCTTTCTGATGGTCCCGAAGTAAAAAATAGCGGAAAAAACAGCAGTTGAACCGATGACGAGCACACCGCAAAAGAGCGCCAGGCGAAATGCGACCGACCTCCAGAGCTTAGTCATGGTCACTCACCATATAGCCAGCACCACGTACCGTGTGCAGAAGTGGAGGCGAGAAACCCTTATCAATCTTGCTGCGCAGGCGGCTGATCTGGACATCGATCACATTCGTCTGGGGATCGAAGCGATATTCCCAGACAGACTCCAACAGCATCGTGCGCGTGACAATTTGATCCTGGTGCCTAACCAGGTATTCGAGCAACCGAAATTCACGGGGTTGGAGGGGGATCGGCTTCCCCCCGCGCTCAACTTTGCGCGCCCGCAGATCGAGTGTAAGATCGGCGATCCGCAACTCTCCAACGTCCTCCGACAGCTTGGCTCTGCGAGTAAGCGCCTCTACCCGTGCGAACAATTCGGCAAAGGCAAAGGGCTTGGTGAGATAATCATCGCCGCCCTCGTGCAGCCCGCGCACACGTTCGTCCAGACTTGCCAAGGCGCTTAGGATCAGAACAGGGGTCGTTTTACCGAGTTCCCTCAGGGTTTTGACAATCGAAAGTCCATCTATGTTTCCCGGCAGCATTCGGTCGAGGATGATGATGTCCCATTGTTCACTGGTGGCAATATCGAGTCCCTCCACGCTTTTCCTGCACCACGTTACGGTATAACCCGCTTCCTTGAGGCCATTGCAGATAAAGCGAGCAGTATCCGCTTCGTCCTCTATGATCAAACAACGCACGCTCATATGAACAATCCTATACCGATGACGATAAACTAGTAGGCCAGAAGTGGTGTCACTGTTAAACCCTCAAATTGTCATTGCGAGGGAGCGTCCTTTGCGAGGTGGCAATATGACACATGTGATTTCTTTAAAGCCGAGATTATTTCGCTTAGCTCGCTGAGACGGTTCTCACTGGCCTGCTAAATAACAGAAAGGCTAACTAGCATGCAACGTCACCTCACGACTGTCCGGCGCAGCAGGTGACTTTCCACTGCCGGCGTAAGGGAGTGATATCAAGAATCAAAATCCTGAATACGTTACCACTTCTGCATACCGTAGTCAATGGACCGCTAATCAGGAAATACACCGAGGTTTGCGCCGCTCTAGTTGAGCCCATTGTATATGGGCGCTCTGCCGCATCCGAAAACAGAATCAACAGTGGTTCTCAGTAGTAGGGCCTGATTCGGGAATCCTTGGCTCCTTCAGGCCGGGGAGGATGTCAAATGAATCGATGCTTCAGGTTCATAATGTCGCGATAAGGGATCAGACCCAGAATGATCTTATTCTCATCAGTCACGGGAATAGCCCGGAAGCTGTATCTTGAGAACATTTCGGCGGCTTCAAGGAGTGTATTTTCCGGATTCAAGTCGATGACGTTCGTCGTCATGATATCGGCCAGTGTATCGTCACCATTGGCCTTTAACACTTCTTTGATATCTACCACGCCCAGCAAAGTGTTTTTTTCATCGACAATGTAAAGGTACATGATCTCGTCCATGTCCCGCGCGATCTCGCGAAACTGTTCGAGAACCCGGCTCACTCGCGTATGGGGCGGAAGCTTGATAAAATGCGACGTCGTGAAGTTTATGATCTTCTCGTCCTGCTTGTCCAGCATGTAGTGAATCTTTTCGGCATTTTCCTTATCTATCAGCTTAAGAATTTCGTCGGCTTCTGAACCGGGAAGGATGGCTATAATATCAGCCGCCTGTGCAGGGGTCATGGCATTAATCAGTTCCGCAGCCCGATCCCTTTTGATAGAAGAGATGATCTGGCGCTGAACCCGCGGTTCGATTTCTTCCAGAGTATCCGACGCATGCTCGGTTTCCAGTTGATTAAAGATGGCAAGCCGTTGCTCTCCGCTCAGTTCCTCCAGGATGTCCGCGAGATCGACCGGGGGAATCTCCAGAAGCTTCTCCTTCAGGACCGTGAGTTTCACATCGCCATTAAAGCTGCCGATATGCTTTGGCAACGGCTGGACATAGGACCAGGAGAGCGTATCCTTTTTGATGAAGTCGGAATCGCCAAACAACAGTTTCATGAGCGGTTTGAGGCCAAGCCTCTTAAACAGAGCGTGTTTGCTGAAGTCAACATCAGTTACATACATCACTCGATTACGTAATGCCAGTTTGATGTCATATACTACATCGACCTCGTTGTCGTCCATATCAAGAACCTTTTTGTCCACGATATGATCGTTCAAAAGTACCTGCGATTCCGTAGGTTCTCCCTCAAAAGGCTCTATGACCTCGAGATCGACCATGATCCGCCTTGCGTTAACAGCCACCACACGCTCCCAGGGAACCATGAGCGATTTACGGCCAAAGGGCCGTTGAACCATAAAATGAGTCACGACAGGGAGCTTTCCCTGTTCAATAATGACGATATCCCGGAGTTTTCCTATTTTCTTATCGCCATTAAGAACTTTGGTACCGATAAGATCGCTCAGGTAATACGCGGCTTCGATGTTTTCTGGCTTCTTTCCGATCGGGGTGTTCATGGGGCCCTCCCGTTATTTTAGCAATGAAATGAATTTGTATAGCATTAAGCCTATCAGAGTAAAAAGATAGAGGCGTAATAACAACAGTGAGAACTTTACCCACTTGGACATCTCGATGCTGGGAGTCTCGTATTTTTTATTAATTTCGCGGATTTTCGCATAACTGTGATTGAAAAAATTCTTTATCATGACTAATCTCCTTGACTAATTAAACATACCTGGAAAGAGGGTGCTGAGGCCATACATCGTGGAAAGCGCAATAACCATGGCGACAATGCTGATATTAATGATGTTCTGCCACCGCGTATTGACATACTCACCCATCGTCTTTTTGTCGTTCAGAAGCAGAATCAGAAAGACTAACGCGGCAGGCAGCAAGGTTGTCGCTATCACCTGGACAAAGAGCGTGATCAGGACGAGAGGCGCGCCCGGAATGAGCACGACAGTTCCGGCAAGCAGCAGGTCAAAGATATAATAGGCATAAAACCATGGCGCTTCCCTGACGTTATCGTTCAGCGAGTGGGCCCAACCGAAGACTTCCCCAAAAGCCCACGAACTGGCAAGCGAAATGCAGATCGCGCCGAGCAGCCCTGCATCAAAAAGACCTATTGCTATCAATGTGCCGATGATGCTGCTTTGGGGCATGATCTGTCTGGCCGCTACCGCGGCATCATCCACCGGCACGCCATTAAGCAGTATACCGCAAACGATTATTAAAACCATCGCTACAACGACTGTCAGAACCGCGCCAATCGCCGTGTCGATCTTCCCGAACTTGATGTCCTTCTCATGAAGACCCTTGTCCACGACCGAGCTCTGCTGGAAGAACAGCATCCACGGTGCGATAGTCGTCCCGATATTGGCCATTAGGAGGAAGAACAGCTCGTTCGTAAAGCCGCCCGGCGGAAAATGCGGAACCGTGCTGTTAAAGGCAATGTCCTTCACCGAAGGGTGCACCATGAACGCCGCCGGAATGTAGATAAGATTGATACCGCAGAATAAAAGTGCGATTTTCTCCCAGGTCCAGTATCGACCAGTAGAGATCATGGCACCCATGATAATCCAGCAGATCACGACCGTTATAACAGGGGGAATGTGGAAGATGCTCAAAGCCGCGGTCATACCGATGAACTCGGTGATCATAGTCAGCCAGTCGGTCATAACCAGGTCCAGCAAAGAAAACCAACCCCAAACACGGCCGAAAGCCGAGAAGATGGCCTCTGCGTGTCCTCGTTTGGTGACCGCGCCCAGGCGTACGGTCATCTCCTGAACATAATAAGCCACAGGACCCAGAAGAATCAGAAACCACAAAAGGTGCATCCCGTATTTGGCGCCGGTCGCAGTGTAAGTCGTGATCCCTCCGGCATCGTTATCAGCAACCATCACGATAATTCCGGGGCCCGCGGTAAGCAAAAAAAGCCGCATCGCCTTAGACATCCTACGGTATCGGTAATAAAGCCGTGCAAAAATGTTCACTGAATATCCTCCTTCCCGATAATTTAATAGCTAAGGCGAACGCGCAGAGAATATACTTCAACGGGCCCTCGGTCTCGGTTATAGCCGGGATTCTGTATGTATTGAAAATCAGGGGTTAGCTGTGCGTATCGACCAAGCTGAACGCGGTAATAAGTTTCAAGGATCTGTTCTAATCCATAGTTGAGCTTGCCGTCACCGAGCATAAATCCAGTGCCGCCTGCAGCCAGATAATCGCGATGCTCCGGTGATATCCCGTGCCATACATACGCGACTCCTAAACGGTCGTCCGTCCGGCTCCAATGCAGACCGCTCACCTGTACGCCGGCGCTCACGTGCCGGTCAACTTCCGTAAATGCAAAATCTTCCGTATGGCCGTCGTTCCAGCCGAGCCTCGCAAAAAACCCCGTTTCGCCGTCATCTGCGAGCGGCTGCTCTAGATTTATGCCAAAACCGTATTTTGAACGTCCGAGGCGGTCATCCCCGGCAATGTCCGGCGTTCTAGAACTTGCGTCGCCTATCGCAATCGCTTCCGCATAATCTCCCATGCGTGCAAGATTACGGTAGGCGAGAAAACGAAGGACCGTGCCCTGCTGATTCGGCCTGAGCGTGAGTTCCAGGTTATCGCCACGAGCCTGTCCGATATGGCCATCAAAGGTATTGCCGTTGGCCATGGTCGGCATTTGGTAGCTGCCGAACGCCAATCTCCAGGACGGCTCGACTAAAGCAACAA
>Ga0187771_10000680_pt1 | contig 21338 bp, 20 predicted proteins | sample 0116_SJ02_MP15_1_FD_133139 | JGI IMG/M metagenome (GOLD analysis project Ga0187771, IMG submission 133139) | Tropical peat soil microbial communities from peatlands in Department of Meta, Colombia - 0116_SJ02_MP15_10_MG | ecosystem: Environmental > Terrestrial > Soil > Wetlands > Peat | place...
CGGGCCGCATGAGAGCCCGGGACAACCGGCGCCCCCCTAGCGGCGCGAGAACAAAATGCCCGCGCCGTAGGTCACAGCACCGGCCGCGATTCCGATCGTTATGCTCTCGAGGCCACTGCGCCACCATGAACGAGCAGTTATCAACGTCTTCGCCGCGCCGACCGCAAACAGCGCGCAGATCGTCGCGCCGGCCGAAATCGCGATGCCGACCGGCGGACGAACGAACGCGTACGGCAGCACCGGGATCGCCGCTCCAAGCAAATACGAGAGGCCAACGGTGAGGCCCGAGCGCAGCGGAGGCTCGGCGATATCCGCGCCGAAGCCAAGTTCTTCGCGCATCATCACATTGGCCCAGCGCTCGCGTTCGCCCGTTATATGCGTGACGATATCGTCCAGCAGCCTGCCGCCGAAGCCTTTGGCGCGGTAGATGCCGCGGATTTCCTCGCGCTCGCGTTCGGGCCAGCGGTCGATCTCATCGCGTTCGCGCTGCACCTCGCTCTGATAGAACTCATACTGCGCGCGGGCCGAGGCGAATGCCGCGAGACCCATCGAAACCGCCCCGCCTAGCATCTCGGCGAGACCGGCCATCACTACTACCGTTGGCGCAGTGAATGCCCCTGCGACACCCGAAGTGACCGCGAACGATGCCACCAGACCGTCGTTGAGACCAAGCATGACGTCGCGCACGCTGGGACCGCCAACCGCATGAATCTGCTCGGTATGATGGTCGTATTCGCGCCTCAGGACTGATAGCGCCATGATCGGTCATCCTTTTGGTTTCACGAGCTAATTCCGTCGTGTGCCTGAAAATCCGTTTTGCGCCGGACGCATCGGACAGCTTCCGCTCGGTGCGGCCTGGCTGGCGCCGCGCCTGGCGCGTTCAACCCGCGCGCGCGTACCGAGGAAATGGCCAAGGAGCCGGCGGGCGCGCGCGGCTTCGGGTTTTTCACCGAGATAGTTGTAGAAGAAACGCAGCCGCTGTGACCGCGAAACAAAACGCCCGATACTGCGGTCGAGATGAACCAGGTTCAGCATCCGCAGGCGCGCCGGAACCCTGCGCACCCGCCGAAAATCCTCGAGATCGATAAAGTACACCGTGATATCGTCGCCGCGCGCCGCCAGCATCAGGTTGGTCTCCTGCAGGTCACGGGTGTAGACGCCGGCCTCGTGAAGACGGCGAATCTCGCGCGCGAGGTGTTCTGAGATCCATTGACGGCGCCGGAAGTTACGCCCGTCGGCCAGGGCAAAGCGGCTCAGTATGCGGGCGTCGCCGAGAGCCTCGCTGATTATGCAGCTCGCGCGGACCAGTCCGCAGCTCCGTAGTTCAAACGCCGCGACCGGTCCTGGATGAGCGAACCCGCAACGGTCTAGGATCGCCGCTCCCCGCAAGGCGCGCGCAGCACGCGAACCGCGAACCAGGTCGGCGATCGAAGTCAACCACGAGCTCGCGGTTGTCCGCTTGACGAACAGGTCGGTGCCGTTATGACGGATAAATCCGGCCGTCGTGCGTGCGGTCGCCTTGACCGGGCGGAAATTCGCTCCAGCCATGAGATCATCGATGCGTTCGACGACGGCTGCGGCATCGGGCTGCCCCGCGAACAGAATCCGCTTGCGCATGAGGCCTGTTAGCCTAGCCGATTGCCGCAACTGGCGCATCTTACAAGAACCCGCCGCGGACGCCTCACAATTATGCTAACGTCGGTTCGATGATACGGGCATCCATCGTCATTCCGGTTTACAACGGCGAACGCACCATCGCCCGGGCACTCGATAGCGCAATGGCGCAGCGCTGTGACGGTGAATGTGAGGTGATCGTCGTCGACGACGGATCGAGCGACGCGACCCCGCAGATTTTGGAAACTTATGGTGCGCGCCTGCGCGTGTTGACCCAGGAGAATCGCGGACCGGCGGCGGCGCGCAACGCCGGCGCGGCCTTGGCGCGCGGCGAATATCTCGCATTCCTGGACGCCGATGACGCCTTTTTGCCCAACAAGATGGCCGTTACCGTACCGGTGCTGGACCGGGTCCCGGCGGCGGTGCTGGTGTTTCACGACGCGATCCCGGTGGACGCATCCGGACGCGAGACAGCCCGTTCCTATGTAACGCCGGCGATGGCATGGGCTCCAACGATGGCAGACCTGCTCGAACGATGGTGGCCGATTCTTCCGAGCACTGCGGTTATGCGGCGCAAAACCTTCGAGGCTTGCGGGGGATTTGTCGAGGAATTCCGTTCCGCAGCTTATGAAGACCCTTACCTGTTCCTGCTCGCGCGCGAACACGGCGAATTCCAATACGTGCCCGAGCGATTGACCTACTACACCATCGAACCACCCGCGATCCGCATGGAAAAATATGTGCGGGCGCAGGAGGTCTTTATCCGCAGAGTGCGGGAGCGCTACGGCGCCAGCGCGCGCGGACTGATTCGCAACACGCGCCATGCATACGCCAGCGCGCTGGGCTACCAGGGGCTGCTCGCGATGTGCGCTGGAGAGGTGGAGGCCGCTCGAGGCTACTTCGTACGCGCGCTCCGTCATCAGCCAAACCTACGCACGGCGCTCAGACTGATGCGAACTTACCTGCCGGCACGAATCGCGCGTGCCTTAAGCGGGCGGACCGCGCAAGGGCCCAACCTGACGGCTTAATCGATTAGACGTTGAATTGTTTGCAGAGCTTCCGCCAGATGGCGTCGTCGAAGGCAGCCTTGTACGGAACGTAGAAGGCGACGCGATCGAGCAGACCGTCGTAGCGCTCTTTGATCCTATCGGCGATGTTGTCGTAAGTTCCAGTCACTGCGTAAACGTCCAGCATTTCGTCGGTAATGAGCTTCGGCATCAAAGCCCAGTCACCTTTGGCGGCGAGTTCGTTGAGCTTCGGCGCCACATCACCCCATCCGTGCATTTCGAGTACGACCTGGTAGGTGCGGGTTGAAGCGTAGAAGGATATCTGCTGGCGCACTCCCGCCTTCGCCCTCTCGATCTCTTCGTCGTTGCGGCCGACGATCACGAACGCGGTGGTAAAGATCGTGAAATCCTTGCGCGAGCGCCCGGACTTCTGAAGGCCCTGTTCGACACGTGGGATAAGAAACTCGCGCAGATACTTGGCGGAAGTAAATGGATGCGCGTGGAGGCCGTCGCACAACTCGCCCGCCATCCGCAGGATATGTTCGTTGACGCCGGCGATATAAATCGGAATTGAGTGGTTGTGCGGCCGCGGCGCGAAGAACGGCGTCATCAGGGAGAAGTTGTAGTATTTGCCCTGAAACGAGAGTTTCTTGCCACCCTCAGCCCAGCACTTGAAGATGGCTTTGAGCGAAAGAATGTACTCGCGCAACTTGGGCACAGGCGGCTCCCATCTGACCCCATAGCGGCGCTCGATATGCCCCTTGACCTGCGTGCCCAGACCGAGGACGAAACGGCCTTTGGAAAGGGCTGCCAGGTCCCACGCGGTGTATGCCATCGTCATCGGGCTGCGCGGAAACGCGATCGCGACCGACGGGCCCATCTTGATTCGCGAGGTATGTTCGGCGACGAGCGCGAGAGGAAGAAAGCCGTCGTTACCCGCCTCCATCGACCAAATCGCGTCGAAGCCGTCTTCTTCCGCGGCTCGCGCCTCCGCCGGCACCAGGGCAAGGTCGCGCGTTGCAATCCCGGTATCGAGTTTCATCGCATCCCCTCTCCAATCAATCGAGCTTTACGAAGCACGCGGATCGTAACAGATGGGCTCCCGCAGGGAAAAGCCGAGTTGACCCCGAAAGCCGCAGCTAGGTGCGTCTCCAAAGGAAACAATTCGCGGCATTCCGAAAGACGGGAGGGGGAAGCCAGGAAGGGCTCGCCCCAGTCACTCGAAAATTCGCGAGAAATCAGAGCCCGGTTAGCGGCACGGCCTTCCACGCCCTCGCGGCATGAGGCTTGCTCCCGGATTGTTTGTCGGAGGTGACTCCAATGCCCGTAGGTGTTGTGCGCACGGTCGAAGATGAGATTGCCTGGGAACGCGCCAAGGAGGCCGCCAGCTGCCAATACCCTGAGGCCGAAGGCGAGCGCTACTGGAGAATCGTAATGGCAATTTACAAGAAGATGACCCACTACGAGCCAGTTGGCGCCCACCACCGTCCGCGCCGCTATGAGAGGCGCTGATCGAACTGAACGATAATCCCATCCGGATCCTGGAAGAGTGTCGTCAGGACTTTCTTCCCGGGCGGTTCGCCGTAAGCGACCGTGTCTGATTCGATCGGAGGCACAAGGATCGGTACTCCTGCCGCCCTGAGCCGCTCAACGCGTTCTCGCAAATCGTCGACCCAGAATGCAAAGTGATGAACTCCGACCTGATCAAGCTTTATCGCTTCTCCCGTCGCCGCTCCGGGATTCTGCGATAGAACGATGAAGCTCGTGTGAGGTCCCTCTTCAAAACGGAGATAGACCGCGCGCCGCTTGCCCCGTTTGGGGTCGGCAAAGAGTGTTTTCAAACCTCCGATGCTCTCCATCGTATCGAGGCAGACTTTCAGTCCGAGCAGGTCGCGATAGAAATGCAGCGACTTTTCCATGTCACGCACGCCGACCGCTATGTGCGATACTGCCGGGATCATCACGTTGTCCTCCTGTAGTCGCAGGGCCGCGCTAGGGCTCAGGCATTCGTAGCTGTCGCAGGACCCCCGCCGGGGCGCGATCCCAATAACGCCGTTGCGTGCCTCTCGACCGCTGTATTTTTGAAGAAATTGGGATTCATTCCGCTCCAAAACTCAACCGGGTAAGTGAAGACGAAGTCGCGAAAATCATCCTCGCTGATTATCGTCTCGTCGACCAGTTCGTGCGCCTCGACCAGAACCTCCTTCATGTCGGGCACATCAAAATGGCCGATATCCGACCCGAACAGCGTCTTGATCCGCGCACCGTAGGGGTTGACCTTGCGATTGAATCCCCAGGCATTCATCGGATCGTCCGCTTCGCACCCGAAGTAGAAGTTTTCCGCGAACAGGCCGCGAATATCCTCGGCCCGAGTTATTCCGCAGGCAGCGAAATCGTCGATTATCGCAGCACCCTGAGCAGCCCATCGCGCGGCCGCCGTTTCGCCTTCGGGTACCGGCTTCCATTCGCCCAGTTTCTCTGCGGCGGTTTTGCCTTCGTACTTCTCGAACAATTCACGTAACAGTTTGCGATCGAGGTTGGCCGGGTTGACTTCCTCGAGCGCACCGGCATTGCGCTTCTTCCAATGTCCGATGAGATCCGCGTAGAGCTGGCAGGCCCAACCCACACCACCTTCAAGAAAGGCGAACTTCAGTGTCGGGAACCGCCGTGTCACGCCACCCATGAACAGTGCCTTGCACACCGCTTCGCCGGCGCTCGCGAAGTGACCGATGTGATTGTAAGTGAAGTTGGACGGCGACATTCTGAAGCCCATCCCGCGCCCGGCGCTATGGAAGGTCGGCGCCACCCCGAGCTCGACGCACTTGGCCCACACGGGATCGTAGTCATAGTCGCTGTCTATCCCCAGCATGTCGTACCACGCGGCCGTACGAATTCGCTCGCCTTTGCGCGCGAACTCGGGAATCGGCCGCCGGATGACGCTGCCCATAACGACCACCTTGAGGCCGAGCGTTTTGATCGCGTGTTCGAGTTCCGCAATCGCCTCCTGCGGCGTGTTCATCGGGATCACGGCGGCCGGAGTTAGCCTGTCCGCATATTCACGAAAGGCGTCGGCAACATACATGTTGAATGCTCGGCACGTTGCCTGGCGCATCTCGTCGTTTCCGATGGCGTACAGGCCCAGTCCGGAAGTCGGATAGAGCACCGAGAAGTCAAGTCCCAGTTCCCCCATCCGCTCGTAGAGCAGGCGTGGGATCATCGCGGTCGCCCGGTCGCGCGTGTTTTTGGTCGGAAAGGCCCACCAGGATTGCTGGGCGCGCCGCCCCTCGCGGCGCTGCTCCAGGGTCATCGACAGAATCCGGCCGACGACCTCGTCGCGCGACGCGAGGCCCTCAGCCGCCTTGGTCCCGCCGACCTGTTTCAGATAATCAAGAACCATCGGAAAGTATTCGACCCAATGACCGTCCGAATCGATCACTGGATGCTGCAAATTCGCGTGGATTTCCCTGGGATCAGCGTGATGATTACCCGCCATGGCGCACCATCCTCCTATGCTTGCGGCAAGCCACTTAGCGCAACAGCTACCCGCCGCCAGATCGCGATGTCAAGGCGCATGCGTTTGGGCTTTCGCCGGGCATCTTGCTAGAACCGACTAGTCTTGGCACGACCCGAGGTGACGCCGGGCTTGCGCGGCATCGGGTCCTTTGCAAAGAGCGCCATGAGCGAGTCTGAAGGAAGCCATCATGGGGAAACTTGACGGCAAGGTCGCATTCATCACCGGGAGCGGTTCCGGCATCGGCCGGGCCGCCGCGATTCTGTTTTCACGCGAAGGTGCAAAGGTTGTCGTAGCCGATATCTCGCGCGAGGGCGGTGAACACACCACCGCGATGGCGCGCGATCTTGGCGGCGACGTGACCTTTGTGCGTACCGACGTGACCGAACCTGCCAGCGTGCAACAGGCAATTGCCGAGACCGTCAGAACCTACGGCAAGCTCAATGTCCTCTACAACAATGCGGGCGGCTCGACCGCGCAGGACGGTACGGTCACCGAGGTCTCGATCGATGAGTTCTGGCGCGCGATCCGGCTGGATCTCTTCGGTACGTTTTTGTGTTCCAAGTACGGGATTCCGGAGATCATCAAGGCCGGCGGCGGCGCGGTGATCAATATGACCTCGGTAGTCGCACTTGCTGGTATGAGGGGTGGACGGGACGCCTACACCGCCGCCAAGGGAGGCGTGCTCTCGTTGACGCGGTCGATGGCGGTCAACTACGCAAAGCACAAGATCCGTGTCAACGCGATTGCGCCCGGAGCAATCATGACCGAGCGCGTCAAAAAGTTCCTCGCGGACGACAAGGCGGTCGCAGCCGCTACCGGCAAGCACCTGCTCGGCCTGGGCGAACCCGAGGATATCGCGCATACCGCGCTATTCCTTGCATCCGACGAAGCTCGCATCATCACCGGGGCGATCGTACCCGCCGACAGCGGATGGACGGCGTGGTAAGGCGCCCGATTAAATCGGCGGCGATATGGCGGCAAAGTCGAGCGCGAAACCCCAGCCGCACGAGGAGGAACAATCGATGGCGTCGATAATCGAGGAAAAGGAAGCGATCCGCGATGTGATGTCGGCGTACTGCTTCCATGTGGATAACGGCGAGTTCGATAAATTCGCCGCGCTGTTCACCGAAGATGGTGTCTTCGAAGCCGGCCCTCTGGGCAAATTGCGCGGTCGCAACGCGATTCGTGATTTTATCGCCGCACATGTTCCGCGCCCGGGAGAAGGCCCGGCGCGCAAGCATTGCACGCTCAACCACATTATCAGGGTGAACGGCGCCGAGGCGATGGCCGACAGTTACATCGTGGTACTGCGCGAATCTGATCAGGACATAATCGCATCGCTGGCCGGCCGTTACGAGGACGTGCTGGTCAAGGAAGCAAGCGAATGGCGCTTCAAGGTGCGCAAGATTCATTTCGACATCGCGGGCGACCTAGGCTTGAAGAAATAGAAGTGGGTGAGCAACGCCAAAAACCTGTTCCTGTCGTCGACGAACTGACTCGTCCGTTCTGGGAGGCCGCGCGCGAGGGCCGTCTGATAGTGCAGCGGTGCGGCGCCTGCGGCTACTATAACCATCCACCGCGAACCTTCTGCGACGCTTGTATGTCGCGGCAACTCGCGTTTACGCCCGTGAGCGGCCGCGGCACCGTCTATTCCTTCACCGTGATGCATCAGCGCGATGTCGCGGGATTCGAGGAAGATGCCCCGTTTATAAACATTGTGGTCGAGCTCGAGGAGCAGCAGCGGCTCCTGATGGTGTCCAACCTGCCCAGCGCTGAACGTGAGAGGGTTCGAGTCGGCGCGCCGGGAGAAGTCTGCTTCGAGAATCGCGGCGACGGGGTCGTGATCCCGCAATTCAAACTGGTGCGCGCTTAGCCGGGCATTCGCAGATGTGGTCAGGCAAAGGCAGAACAGCCATCGTCGGCATCGGCTATTCGGAAATTACGCGCCGGCCGCAAAAGCCGCTCGGCCTGCTCGCCGTCGATGCGTGCCGCGCCGCGATTGCCGACGCGGGGCTCGAACCCTCATACATCGATGGCCTTGCAACCTATCCGGAGATGCCCTTCGCGGGCGCCGGCAATCGCGACGGCGAAGACGTGGTCAGCGTGATGTATATCGTGAACCATCTTGCGCTGGCTCCGGATATCCGCTGGTACGCGCAGATCGAGACCGGAATGATCGCGAGTCCGATCATCGAGGCAGTGCACGCGCTGATCGCGGGAGCCTGCGATTACGTCCTGGTGTGGCGCGCACTGCATCGCCCGACTCGCCGTCCGAGCGGCGGAGGCACTGCCGGGCCGCGCGCGGCGGGCGAGGCGCAGTTCACCGCGCCCTGGGGATGCAACACCATCATCCAGTGGCACGCGCTGGCATGGCAGCGCTACATGCATCGTTTCGGCGCGACGCGCGAAGCGCTGGCCGCACTGGCTCTCAACAGCCGGTGCAACGCGAACCGTAATCCCCGCGCTTTCTTCTACAAGGAGCCCATGTCGCGCGAAGATTATTTCAATTCCCGTTGGATCGCGGAGCCGCTGTGCCTCTATGACTGCGACGTGCCGGTCGACGGCTGTGTCGCGCTGATTCTGACCGGCGCCGAACGCGCGCGGAATCTGAGACACCCGCCGGCGTACGTCGCCGGCTACGGCCAGAATACCGCTCCCCGCCGCACTCTTCTGCATTATGCGCTCGACGATTACATGGAATGCGGCGGCTCGCTCGCGCGAAAGCTTTGGAACTCCGCGGGGCTGGGCCCGCACGAGATGAACGCCGCCCAATTGTACGACGGCTTCAACCCCTCGACGCTCTACTGGCTCGAGGCCGCCGGCTTTTGTAGGGAGGGCGAAGGCGGCTCGTTCGTTCAGGATGGGCGGATAGCGCTCGAAGGCGAGCTTCCGGTTAACACCTTTGGCGGAAGTTTGAGCGAAGGCCGCATGCACGGCATGGGACACATCGCCGAGGCCGTGCGCCAGGTTACTGGCCGGGCCGAAGAACGCCAAATCCAGGGGGCTGAAGCCGTCTGCGCAATCGACGGATCGCCGATGCTGCGCGGAAGCGGCATAATCGTGACCAGGGCGCCATAACCGGAATATGCACTCTTATCTCTACGAAGTCCTCGAGCGACTCGTCGCTTTCGACACCGTCAGCACGAACAGCGACGTCCCCGCAATCCAGTATCTTGCCGATTGCATGGCGCGCCACGGCTTCAAAGCGGAATTGCACCGCATCGAGATCGGCGGTGTGCAGCAGGCCAACCTGATCGCATGGGCGGGCCCGCCGCGGCCAGACGGCCTGGTTATCTCCGGTCATATCGATACCGTCCCGGTAGAAGGCCAACCCGGTTGGGAGCGCGATCCGTTCAAACTGGAGATCGCCGGCGACCGCATTTACGGCCGCGGCACCAGCGATATGAAAGGCTTTGTCGCACAATGCGCCGACGCGGTGCGCGTGTTTGACCGCGCGCGTCTTAAGCGCCCGCTGGTCTTCCTTTTCACCGCGGACGAGGAGGTTGGGATGCTCGGTGCGCAACGGGTCGCGCCTGCGCTCCAGCAGATCCTCGGCGAGATTCCGTGCCCGCAACTGACGTGGATTGGCGAACCGACCTCGTTTGCGATTCTCCACGCTCATAAGAGCATCGGCGCTTTCGAGATCAGAGTCCGCGGCCGCGGAGGCCATAGCGGCGCGCCGGAACAGGGCGTCAATGCCATCGCGGTGATGGGCAAAGTGATCGACGCTATCGGGCGGCTCCAGGCCGAACGGCGCGCGGCCCGCAGCGATGAGTTTGCCGCGGTCTTTCCCGAAAATCCCTATGATGTGATGAATCTCGGCACGATTGCCGGTGGTATCGCCTCGAACGTGATCGCGGAGGAATGCTCCCTACGCGTCAGTTACCGTTCGCTGCCCAAAACCGACCCGCTGGAAATCTACCGCGAGGTCGAGAAGCGCATCGCGCAGATTGACCCGCACGACCACGGCTCGCGCAACTTCGCCGCGGCTATCGAAATCGGCAAGCCGATGATTGCGCCGGCGATGTTCTCGCCGCGCGGAACCGCACTCGAAAGGGCTCTGTTCGAAATTACGGGCGCAAAAACAGCACAGGGAGCGCCCTTTGCCACCGATGGAGCATGGTTCTCGGGCGCCGGGATGACTTCGCTGATTTGCGGCCCGGGCGACTATGACCAGGCGCATCGTCCCAACGAATCGATCGGCCGCGCTGCCTTCGAGCGCGGTCCGTCGTTGATTCTCGAGGTGATTGATAAAATCTGCTGCGGTTGATCGATTGCGATCGACGCGCGCACAAGGTCAGGCAAGTGGAATTCGGAACACTCGTCATCCCGAACCCCCGCAGCGTCGTTGACGATACGAAGTATGCGGAGGCACGCGGGTTCGCTCAGGCCTGGTTTCCCGATTCGCACATGATCTATGGCGATGTTTACGCCTGCATGGCGCTGGCCGCCGCCAACACCACGCGTATCAGGCTGGCCACCGGCGTCTAGGTGGCGTCCAACCGCATCGCGCCGGTTACGGCGCATTCGATCGCGACGGTCAATGAAATCGCACCGGGCCGCGTAGCGTTGGGATACGGCACCGGCCATACCGGGCGCCGAGTGATGGGTTTGCCGCCGGTCAGGTTCGCGGATTTTTGCGATCAGGTACGCGTGCTTCATGATCTCCTGAAGACCGGCGAAACCACCTACAACACCGAGGGACTGAGCCGCAAAATCCGTTTTCTCCATCGCGATCGCCGTTTCATCAACCTCGACAATCCGATTCCGCTGTATGTCGCAGCCAACGCTCCCAAGGCTCGCCAACTCGCAGGGGAATTCGGCGACGGCTTGATCACCGGCCGCATCACCAGCGCGGAGCGGATGGAAGCGGTATTCAAAGAAGTCGAGGAAGGTGCGCGCAGAGCGGGCCGCAGATTTCCCGGTGGCCATATACCGTGCGTATCGCTAACCCATACGTGCGTATTGCGGCCCGGCGAAACCGCGGCTTCGCCCCGCGTCGTCGACCTGACGGGCCATTGGGTTGCCGCCGCCCTCCATGGAGTAGCCGCCGGCTTTACCCGAATGCTCGCCATTCCGGAGGACGCGCGCCCAGCCTTCAAGGGCTACTCGGACTACGTGGCGCGACTCGAGATTCCCCCAGCGGAACGCTACCTCCATCTGCATCAGGGACACGTCATCTACTTGCTGCCCGAGGAGCGCCGCTTCATCACGCCGGAAGCGATTCGTTCAACCACCCTGGTCGGTACGCGTGACGAACTGCTTGACCGGATTCGAGAGCTGGAACGCGCCGGCGTGAATCAGATCGTCATAAACCCACCGATCGACCGCTTCAAAGAATGCGTCGACGAAATCTCGCGCGAACTCATCGAGCACCTCTGAGGCTCACGCTCTGGCCTCCGCCTGCCGTCTAACGGGGAAGCACTTCGCGCAGGAATCCGCTCAGAATGTTGTTGAACTCCTCGGGCTTCTCGAAGTAAACGGAGTGACCCGCTCCGGGAACCCGCACCAGCCGCGACTGCGGTATCCGGCGCGCCATCAGTTCCATCACCTTGACCGGAGCTAGCGCATCCTCCTCCCCTACCACCAGCATCGTCGGCACGCGTTTGTCGACGATGTTGTCGACGCGATGCTTCATGCTCATCAGAACCGGGAGCAGGTTCGAGGGGACGTGCAGGTTGAGCCCTGCGATTTGCTGATAGAGGAAACATCGCGCCGGCTCACGTTGCGGAAAATCCGCGGCATAGGCGCGTGTCAGCACCTGCGCGAGGCCGCCCTTGGTTATTTCGCGCAGGGCCGCCTGTTCACGAATAACCTCGGCGTCGTCCATCCCGGCGGTTGTGTCGCACAGTACGAGCGCGCTGGCTCGTTCGGGATAGGCGGTGGCAAAGCCGAGCACGGTCCATCCGCCCATCGATTGTCCCGCCAGCGCGGCCTTCTGGATTCCAAGATGGTCAAGCAGCCCCCGCAAATCCTCGACGAAGCTTTTGGGACCCGCACCATCGGGCAGATCACGTGAATAGCCGAACCCGCGATGGTCGAAGGTCACACACCGGAACTGCCGCGAAAGCATTGGGACCTGCTGCCACCAGCTCAGATGGCTGCCGCCGCCGCCATGCGCAAGCACCAGCGCCGGCCCCTCGCCGTGAACTTCGTAGTAGAGTTCGATTCCGTTGATCCTGGCTAAGGGCATTGCGCCTCCGTGGATAGACCGAGCCGGTCCTTTCGCAGCGTGGCCGAAGACGGCGACCTCGCTGGCTTACAGCGGATTAGCGCCCAATAGCGGCCTGGATGTCAACTCCGGGCAAGGTCCGAGACTCAGGGCGAGTCTGATTGCTTTGCTCCTTGCGGACGCAGGCGCAACCGCCCATCGAGTACCAGCGCCCCGCTGCCGGGAGTCATCACCTTGATCGGGTTCAGATCGAGTTCCGCTAATTCCGGCACGGCCTCGACCATCGCCGAAACCCGCATCAAGAGCCCGATGAGCGCCTCGCGGTCGCCTGCAGGTGCGCCGCGATAGCCCCCCAGCAGCCGGCTCAGCTGCAAACTATCGATCATCTCCGCAGCATCGACGTCCGTCACCGGATGGAGCCGGAAAGCTGCGTCTCTAAACAACTCGACCGTCGCGCCGGCAGAGCCGCATACGATTAGCGGCCCGAACGTCGCGTCGGTGATCACGCCGACCATCGTTTCGATCCCGCCATTGATTTGCCGTTGCAGGGTAACACCTTCCATCCGCACGCCCAGCGCCGACATCCGTTCTCGTAAAGTCGCCGCCGCGGAGGCAACTTCGTCGGCAGTTTTAAGTCCAAGCATAATGCCGCCGGCTTCGCCTTTGTGTACAACGCTAGGGGCGATTGCTTTGGCAACAACCGGATAGCCCAGACGGTTTGCGACTTCAGGCGCGAGTTCGACCGTGGTCTGCTCGGCATGAACGAACTCGATACCGGCGGCGCGCAAAATCATGTTCAGATCTTCGGGGGCGACCCAGCACGCCTCATCACGCGCGCCCGCCAGCACACGATCAACTACGGCGCGAATCGCATCGCGCGCGAACTGCGTCAGCTCAAACTTGTTGCCGGACGGTCGCTTGAGCCAGCAGCCATGGCGCCACGCGGCCGACAGCGCGATCGCGGCGTTTTCAGGGAAGTCATACACGGGAATTTTGCCGCGCGGACCCCCATTCAGCTCGGCCGGCGGTCCCTGGGTGGACAGGAACACGCTCAGAACAGGTTTGTGCCGCGGTACCGAACCGGCCCCACGCGCGATTCCGGCCGCGGCCGCTGCCGAATTAGTCATGATCGGCGGAACATAAATCGACACGAGCGCGTCGACGCCGGGGTCGTTGCCTACCACCTTAAGCGCGCGCTCGAAGTCCTCCGCTCCGGCTGCGGAGGTGATATCGACCGGATTCGAGTAGGCCGCCAGCGGCGGCAGGAACGACCGCAATTGAGCGAAGGTTTTTTCATCGAGACCGGGAAGATCGAGTCCGTGCGCCTCGCAGGCGTCGGCGAGCAGCACCGCCGGACCGCCCGCATTGCTGACCACTCCGACCCGCGGTCCCCTGGGCACCGGTTGATTCGAAAGCAGCGCGGCAACATCGAACAGTTCCTCCAGCGTGCTAGTCCGGATTACGCCGGCTTGTTCAAACAGGGCCTCGACCGCGACGTCGAGATTCGCCAGGGCCGCCGAGTGACTCGAGGCGGCACGCGTTCCCGCCGCTGAGCGGCCCGATTTGACCGCTACGATCGGCTTGATTCGCGCGGTTTCACGCGCGATCTGTGCGAACTTGCGCGGGTTCCCCACACTTTCGAGGTAAAGCATTATCACCGCGGTGTTCGGATCGTCCGCCCAGTACGCCATCAGATCATTGTTCGAGACATCCGCGCGATTACCGCCCGAAACGAACGTGGACAGCCCGAGATTGCGCCGCCGCAGGTGCTCGAGAATCGCGATTCCAAGTGCGCCGCTTTGCGAAAACATCCCGATATTGCCGCTCGGTGGTTCGACCGGAGCGAAAGTCGCGTTGAGCCGCACCGCCGGGTCCATGTTGATTACTCCCATGCAGTTCGGTCCCACCATCCGCATCCCGCTGCCCCGCACGAGTTCGAACAGCTGTCGTTCGGCGGCCCGGCCCGACTCCCCGGCTTCGGCAAATCCTGCCGTGAGAACGACCGCCGCATGCACCCCGGCGCGGGCGCATTCCCCCAATTCATGCGCGACCGCGGCCGCGGGTACCGCCACGACGGCAAGATCAACCGGTGCGCCGATCGCGGATATGGCAGGATACGAACGCAGTCCCTGCACCTCGGCGGCGGCGTGATTGACCGGGTATATCGCCCCGGAAAAGCCGCCCCGCAAAAGGTTGGCCAGCACCGCGCCACCGATCTTGCCCGTATCGCGCGAAGCCCCGATAACTGCGACCGCGCGCGGTCGCAAAATCGATTCTACGCTGCGTACCAATGCCGCATGTTCGCGGACGTGGCTGGCGTGGATGAACTCCGCGGTTTCGGCCGTCGGAAACGAAAGATGGATCACCCCGCCTTGCGCCGACCGCCGCACGCGAAAACCGCTCCTTCCGAACACCTCGAGCATCCGGTTATTGTCGCCCAGCACATTGGCCTCGAACTCGGTGATACCGGCCGCCCGCGCTACGCGGCTCAGATGCTCGAGCAGAACCGTCGCGATGCCGCGGCCCTGATGGTCGTCCAGGACGGCGAACGCAACCTCCGCGCGTCCTGCCGCATTGGGACTTCGCACGTAACGCACCACCCCGATGAAGCGTTCATCGTCGCCGTCGCGCAGCGTCGCGACCAGACACACATGCTCGACGAAATCAACCGCGGTCATCCGCACGAGTTCGCCTTCGCTCAGGCCGCGCTTGATGCCGAAGAAACGATAGTAGATTGATTGTTCGCTCAGGCTGTTGAAATGGCGCAGCAGGCGATCCCGGTCATCGGCGCGGATCGCGCGGATGTGAATCGAGCCGCCGTCGCGAAGTATCTCCTCGGCGCTATAAGCGGCGGCATCCGGAGTGCTGTTCGTCATAGGCAATTGCTTCACGCGATGGCTTCGATGCGCACAGGATGCCAAGCCGTTGTTCGACCGCAAGCACCGCCGCGTCATTGCCACGGGTAGTGTCGACCGCGATCCGACATTCGGGTGCAATTTCGTCGAGCGGAACAAAGTCTGCGACCTGACGCAGGTATACCGCCGCGTCAGCATCGGAAACCGATCCAGGCCGTCGCGAACGTTCGCTCAACCGGCGCATCACCTCGGCCTCCTCTGCTCGGCATTCGACGAACAGCGCAAATGCGCACGTTCGCGCGGCGGCCTCGAGCACGCGGCGGCGTTCGCCCGGATGGCGAAAGGTGGCGTCCAGAATGACGCCGGCGCCGGCTTCGAGCCGCCGCTGCGCGCCCAGGATCAATGCGTCGTAGGTCCGCTGCGTAAACTCCTGGCTGTAAATACCGCCCCCGTACGGCGCCTTTAACGGTGTCGGCGGCGACGCCCCGATCATCCGCTTTCGCACATCGTCGGAGTTCAACACTTCGAAGCCCAGCCGGTTCCCAAGTGTACGCGCGATGGTCGACTTGCCCGTGCCCGCGGCGCCGCAAACGACGATCACGACGGGCCTTCCGTCGTAACATCCGGCATAGCCGCACGCCATCGCGAAGTAGCGCATGGCGAGCGCGCGTGCCCGCTCGCGCTCGGCCCGCGGCACCTGCGAATCGAGACTTCTCAGGCTTTCGACTTTCGCGCGCACCGCCGCCCGATAACACTTGTAGAATGGCAGAAGGCGCGTGAAATCGCGGTCGTCAGTGACGGCCGCGTAGGACACGCACAGCCGCGCCGCCAAATCCGGTACGCCCAACCGCTCCAGGTCCATCGCGAGGAAAGCGACGTCGCATGCAGCATCGCCATAGCGCAGCCGCTCGCTGAACTCGACGCAATCAAAAATCACAATCCTCTCGCCCATCAGGCAGATATGCTCGCAGCGCAGGTCGCCGTGACCTTCGATCACGCGGCCCTCATGCGATCTGCTGTTCAAAAGCTGCCAGTTCTGGTCGAGGAAGCCCCGCGTATAGCGGATAAGCCCGTTCATCTGCGCGCGATTGAGCGTGTAGCCCTCGAAACGTTCGCATTCGGCGAGGTTGCCCATCACCATTTGCGCCACCGCCGCCGCGCAACCGTAGCGCGGCGCGGCTTCCCTCGAGGCGCCCCGATTAAACTGCCCGAGGTGCCGCGCGATCGCTTCGATCTCCTCAGCGCTGACCGCTCCCTCGCTTGCTAAGCGGTCGAGCATCCGCTTCCCCGGCAGCCGGCGCATCACGATCGCATACTCGACCGCATCCGTCTGCGCCTCGCGGGTCAATCCGCCCAACGCAAACCCACCCTCCGGCGCAACGATGGCGGCAACTCCCAGGTAGATTTCCGGGGCAAGCCGCGCGTTGAGACGCACTTCCTCAAGGCAAAGCCGGCGGCGCGCCTCCAGGCTCGACGCGTCGACAAATGCGAAGCGCACCGGCTTCTTCACCTTGTAGACATATTCACCTGCCAGGAAAACCCACGAAACATGCGTTTGCACCAGTTCGACGTCGCGCGGACGATGTGGATAGAAATCCGGCCTGAGCATCGCGGCAACGACCGCCGGCAACGGACCGGGGCTACCTGCGCCCAGCGGTCCGCATATGCTCGTTCCCTCCACCGTCTCTTTCCTCCGATGGGAGCCGGCCCCGGGACCTCGCCTTCAGCTCTTTTGTTCCTCCACGAACGCTTCCAGAATGTCGGACGTCGAAATGACCCCGACGAGCCGGCCGTCCTCGACCACGGGCAAAGCCCCGATCTTGCGCTCCCGCAGCAGCCGGGCGGCCTCCCGCACTGGAGTTTCCGGGCCTACGGTCAGCACCGGCTCCGACATCGCCGTCTTGACGTCCGTATGCTCGTGGTAGCCCGTATGCGTGCGCAGGTCGCGGTCGGTAACAACCCCCACCACACGGCCCGCGTCGACCACCGGCATGCTGCGGAAATTGCCCGCGCGCATGCGCGCGTCGACCTCAGAAAGCTTCTCGGTCGAAGTCGCGGTGATCGGGTTGGCCGTCATCCAATGGCTGACTTTCCCCTGATCGTGCACGTGACCCTGCCGCACCGTCAGCACCGGACAGGGCGCCTCGCGCAACACCACTTCGGCGACGCTGCCCAAAAACACCCGCGTGAAGCCCGAACGGCCGTGCGTCGCCATCACGATCACGTCCGCCGCCAACCGCGTCGCAGCCCTCAGAATCGACGCGGCCGGATCCCCCATGTGAGTCGAAATCTCGTACTTGACACCGCGCAAATGCCGTCGCGCAATCTCATCGAGCTTTTGCCGCGCAGTCTCCTCCTGGCCCTTGTAAACGTCCACGTATATCGGTGTTCCCGCCGGAGGCAGGATCATCGGCACGACGTGGAACAGAAGGACTGTGCCGTCATTCTGGCGGGCAAAATCAGCGGCGGTCTCAACGGCCCTGATCGAGGCATCGTCGAAGTCTATCGGACTGAGGATCCTCCTGTATGGAAATCCCATGGTGGTTCTCCCTGAGCAAAGAAGTCTCTTCCGTTCAAATAAGCGAGGTCCGTGCCAGATTGCACGCCCAGAACCTTCGCTCGGATTCGCGACAAATTCCGGCCGGACGCTCAGAGCTCCTCGCCCTGAGGATAGCCAGAATGTCTCCGATGGTTACACGGGAGGTGACTGACTGGGGCAAAGGGGCGCAAGTCAGGAACGTTGCAGGAGCAAATCCGGCAAAACCGCCGCCTTGCCCATTGCCACCGCGTTTACGATCGATTTCGCTGCCATTACAGCGACCGGATTTTTGGCAACCAGGCTCTCGGCCAGTTCCTGCACCACGGGATAAAGCTGTTCCCTTTTGACGACCCGGTTGAGCAGCCCCATTTGCAGCAATTCCTCGGCTGAACACCGGCGGCACGTAATTATGAGCTCCTTGGCGCGCGTCGGCCCGATATGCGCGGTGAGCAGAGCACTCGAACCCGGACTGAGCGGGACGCCCAAGTCAACCTCGGGGAACCAGAACTGGGCGCCTTCGACCGCGACCCGCAGGTCGCAGCCAAGGGCGAGGGCCCAGCCTCCACCGATCGCGTAGCCGTTGATCGCTGCGATCGTAACCTGCTCCAGATTCACCAGCAGATCCAGCGTGCGCCCGATTAGGCGTGCGCGCCGCTTTCGGTACTCTCCGAAAATCCGCTGACGCTCCGCCTCATCGGTTATACCCCTGACCTGCGAGAGGTCGGCGCCGGCCGAAAAGGTGTTCCCCGACCCCGTTAGAATCATCACCCGCACCGCGGCATCGTCGCGCACCTGATGCAACAAGCCCTCGAGCTCGAGGACGACCTCTTCATTGAGCGGATTGCGCTTTTCCGGGCGGTTGAAGGTAAGGGTCGCGATCCGGTCCTTCGTCTCGAGGGAAAAATACTTCGCCACAGGTGTCTCCTGCTCCGGCTGCTCGACCGACCAAAACGGAAGCTATCCGGCCAGAAATTGCATTACTATCCGGGTGAAATCGTCCGGCCGCTCCAGATGCGGAAAATGACCGCAGCGGTCGATCACTTCCAGCCGCGCACCGGCTATCGCCTTTCGATACAGTTCTCCGCACTCCAGCGGTGCGATTTTGTCCTCCCGGCCCCAGACCACGAGCGTGGGGATCCCGCGCAGACGAGGCAGCAGCGCCGGCAGGCTCGGGTCATGCATGTAGGGCTTCCAGCAATAACGCGTCGCCGCTTCCCGGTTGATTACGTGGGCTTCGCGCTCCTCGGGGCTGGGCTTGCGCCCAAACAGCAGTTCGTAGTCCGCCACCTGCTTTGTATCGAAGAAGGACAACCTGCGCGCGCCCTCGGTCCCATGAAGAAAAATGTCCGTGATCTCAGAGCTCTTTGGCCGGACGCCCGCGGCATCGACCAGCACCATATGTTCGACCGTGCGCGGCGACATCACTGCGATTTCCGCGGCCAGCCAGCCGCCCACGAAATGGCCGATCAGCGCCGCCCGCTCCAGTTCCAGCTCCTGCAAAATCCACAGGTAAAAGCGCGACAAATCGTGAAAGCTCTCGAGCCATTCCGGACGCTCGGATCCAGCGAACCCGGGATGGGTTGGAACGTAGACCGTGAAGTTGCGCGCCAGCTCGTCGTAGCAGCGCAACCAGCCGAGATTGCCCTCGACACTGTGGAGCGCCACCAGCGGACGCCCTCTCCCGCCCTTGAGATAGCCGATCTTCGCGCCGCCAACGCTAATCGTATCCTGCCGGTATTCGGTGGTAGCCATCGATGTCACTCTTGCTGCTGCGGAGAACGAGGAAGCTCGCGATCAGGGTGCCTGCTCGAATGGACCGGGCAGATCAAATTCCTTGCCCATCTCGCGCAGGGCCGGTATCACTTCCTGCTTCATCAGTTCGAGGCAGCGCATCGTGTCGCCGTGACTGATCGTCCCGTCGTTGGTCCAGACGCCAAGAATTCCCGGACGCAGGACTTGCAGCCCCTCCCGGATTTTCCTGATCACGGTCTTGGGACTGCCCACGACGACCCGGTTGCTCTCGACCACCGCGTCCCAACCCGCCGCATCCACTCCGCCGTAAAGCGCGTCGGGCTTGAGCGCATGCTTGTACTGCTCGAGAATCCGCTTCGAACCCTCGCGCGAGTTGTAACCCGCCGGCGCCATGAAGTCCCCCGGCATCGGCACGCGTCCCACGCCGGCGTTGCCGGTCAGGAATCCCTTGCCGACCTCGTAGGCCTTCTCATCCGTGTCCTGCACGTGGATGCGCCAGAGATAACCGAAATTCTGCGGCCCCGGTTCATAGCCGGTCTCCGCCGCCGCCTTGTTGTACAGCTCCGTCATCTGCACCGTCACCTGCGGATCAGTCTCCAGGTAGATGTACGGGTAGTGATGGCGCGCGCACCATTCCAGCGTCTCGGGGCTGCCGACGCCGGGAATCCAGATCTGCGGATGGGGCCGTTGGAGCGGGCGTTCAAACGGGTTGACCACGCGAAATTGATAGTGCTTGCCTTCCCATCGAAAGGGCCCGGGCGTCGTCCAGGTCTTGATGATCAGGTCGTGCGCCTCCTCAAAGCGCTCCCGATTGTGCACCGGATTGGTGTTCGTCGCCCAGCTTTCGATCCCGGTGCCGCGCACGAACCCCGACACCAGACGTCCCCGCGAGATCATGTCGATTTCCGCCAGCTCTTCGGCCAGGCGGATCGGATTGTCGAAGATCGGCAGGGGATTCCCGAGCAATACGATCTTTGACTTTTTGGTGATGCGCGCCAGGATTGCCGCTTCCAGGTTCATCGCGGCGCCCATGCACGTTGGCGTGTTGTGATGCTCGTTGCGCATCAGGCCGTCGAACCCAGCCTCCTCCGAAAACTCGTATTCGTCGAGATATTCGTTGTAGAGATCGGCGCCCAGTTCCGGATTGAAGTAGGTATTGGGGAATGTCAGGCGCACCGAATTGCGGAAGCTCTTCCGCACGTCCTCTTCGGTGTAGTTCACATACGCCCGCTCAGTGAACCGCATAATGAACATGGCAGATGCTCCGGCGCAATCGCGCCTCAGTTGAGACCCAGGTCGTAAAGCCGGTTGGCGTTGTCGAATACCATCTTGCGCGTGACCGCCGGCGGCACCCCCGCGAAGTTCTCATCGATTACCTTGAGCGAATTCGGAAAAGTCGAGTCGGCGTGCGGGAAGTCCGAGGCCCACATGTAGTTGTCCTCGCCGAAGAACTTCCATGTCGCCGGCCCCAGCGGGTCGTCCTGGAACGTCCCCCACACGTTGCGCCGCACGTACTCGCTCGGCTTGAGCGGCAACTGCTTTGCGTTGGCAACCTTGGAATGGACGTGATCGAGGCGATGCACCCAGTTGGCGAACCAGCCGATGTCGTTTTCGGCCGAAACGATCTTGAGCTTCGGAAAACGCTCGAACACGCCGCCGTACACCAATCGCGTCATGCACTGTTCGACTACGTGGATCACGTGGATCTGTAGGTCCGCCGCAGTCGGCATGGCCGGCGTCAGCGGCATCCCCGAGACCAGCGGCTTGTGCAGTGAAACCGGCAGGCCCGTCTCCGATGCCGCCCGCCATAACGGATCGAACCGCTCATCGCTGTACGGCATCTCGACGGTGTCGGAAGCCAGTATCAGGACACCCTTGAGGCCCA
>Ga0187771_10000681_pt1 | contig 21328 bp, 18 predicted proteins | sample 0116_SJ02_MP15_1_FD_133139 | JGI IMG/M metagenome (GOLD analysis project Ga0187771, IMG submission 133139) | Tropical peat soil microbial communities from peatlands in Department of Meta, Colombia - 0116_SJ02_MP15_10_MG | ecosystem: Environmental > Terrestrial > Soil > Wetlands > Peat | place...
CACCCGCGGTCAGGAGACCAGGCGTCCCTTGAGCCGCAGCTCGTCCCGGGTGGGCAGCATGCCCATCGGCTGGCGCATGAAGCGCTCCTGGGCGGCGAAGATCGCCTCGACGAGGTCGGCGGAGGTCGCCTCCGGGCTGACCGACACCCCCCGCCGGCGCAGCTGGCCCACCACCCATGGCGGCATCGGCTGGCCGCGCAGGTTCATCTCCTCGATCTGCATCAGCAGGCCGTCGAGCTCGCAGAGAACCTCGCGACGGCGAGCCCGGTAGGTGTCGGTCTCAGGAGCCCACTGCAACTGGTTGAGGACGCGGTTCCGGACGAATGTGGCCATGACAGCTCCCTGGAGACGTCCCCCACTCGGCGGTGTTCAAATGCGGTGAGGTGCATCCGAGCGCGGACGAATCCCAGCCCAGGATGGTAGCCAAGCCAAGCCCGAATTACCAGGGTCCAATGGCCCAGGTCTCGAAAAGACCTTGTGAAACCCGTGTGAAGCTGTGTGAAGCAGCGTCACTCGAAGGGGCGAAAGACGCGATTGGGCTGTCTTATGGCCACCAGCGTCCATAACGCGAACGTGGTAGTCGCCAAAATAGGCGAAAACTCAGTTGGCGGGGACGGGGAGCGCGGTGACCAACCGGGAGAGGGCGGGACCGGCCGGGCGCGGTGAGGCCCCGAGAGCTCGGGCCAGCTCCTCGGCAAGCTCGCCGGAGACCATCTCCGGGGTGAACCCGGCGACCCCCTCCCCGGCCAGCGAGGTCACCCCGGCGTCGGGTATCCCGCAGGGGATCACCCGCCCGAACCAGGAGAGGTCGGGGTCGACGTTGAGGGCCACCCCGTGCTGGGTGACACCGCTGGCCAGCTTCACTCCGATGGCGGCCAGCTTGGCCCCGCCCACCCAGGCCCCGGTGTACCCGGGACGGCGCTCGGCGCGGACGCCGTGGCGGGCCGCGGTGGCGATCAGCGCTTCCTCCAGCGCCCGAACGTAGGCGATGGCGTCGCCCCGCCCGGGAGCCGCGGCGAACGGGAAGATCCCGGCCAGCCTGACGATCGGGTAGCCGACCAGCTGCCCCGGCCCGTGGAAGGTGACCGAGCCGCCCCGATCCACGTCGAGGCACTCGGCCCCCAGGGCGCGGAGAGCGTCGGCGCCCGGCCCGAGGTGCTCGGGCTGGGCGTTGCGCCCGACCGTGTACACCGGCGGGTGCTCGAGCAGGAGCACGCAGTCACCGATCTCGCCGGCCACCCGGGCCTCGGCGAGCCGGCGCTGCAGCCCCCAGGCTGCCTCGTAGGGGACGGTTCCGAGCCAGACGTGCTCCAGGGTCCGGCTCACGGCGGTCAGGCTGTCGCCGGGGAGCCGGCCACCGGACGGGTGGCGCCGGTCGATGTGGCGGCGGCGAGCACTTGGCCGGCGGCGTGGTAGCTGGAGCGGACCAGGGGGCCGGACTCGATGTGGGCAAAGCCCAGGCTCATCCCATAGGCCCTCAGCTCGGCGAACTCGTCGGGGTGCCAGAAGCGGATCAATGGGTGGTGCTTCACCGACGGCCGGAGGTACTGGCCGATGGTGACGATCTCCACCTCGTGGGCCCGCAGGTCGTCGAGCAGGCGGTGCACCTCGACGACCGCCTCGCCGAGACCGACCATGAGCCCGCTCTTGGTCCGGGAGCGCGGCTCCATCCGCTTGGCGGCCCGGAGCACGCCCAGCGAGCGCTGGTAGCCGGACTTGGGCCGGACCCTCCCGTAGAGGCGGGCCACCGTCTCCATGTTGTGGTTGAAGATCTCGGGCCGCTCGTCCATCACCGCCCGGACAGCGTCGAGGTCTCCCTGGAAGTCGGGGGTCAGCACCTCGACGGTTGTCCCCGGAGCCTGCCGACGGATCTCGCGGATGGTGGCGGCGAAGATGGACGCGCCCCCGTCGGGGAGGTCGTCCCGGTCGACCGAGGTGACCACGGCGTGGCGCAGGCCCATCCGGGCCACCGTCTCCCCCACCCGGCGGGGCTCGTCGGCATCGACATCGCCCCCCCTCCGGCCGCTCTTGACGGCGCAGAAGGCACAGGCCCGGGTGCAGGTGTCGCCGAGGATCATGAAGGTGGCGGTGCCGGTGTTCCAGCACTCGCCCTGGTTGGGGCAGCGCGCCTCCTCGCAGACGGTGACCAGCCCCCTGGCCCGCATCAGGGCGCCGATCCGGTCCACCCCCTCCCCCACGGGGGCCCGGACGGTGAGCCAGGGAGGGCGCCGGTCGACACCCTCAGGAAGCAGCCGCTGCCACGCCGGCCGCTGAACCGCCGCCGCCGGCCGGGGAGCCGGGCTAGCGGGAGCGTCCGCGGGGGTCAGTGGGATCTGCCGCATCGCCTGGCCCCACCATAGCAGCGGGAGCGGCGGGCCCCACACCCACAGGGAGGTTCCCCGCCCGCTCCGGCCGGCCCTCGTGTCCAGCGGCCGCCCCTCCCAGCGCGACACAATCTTCGGAGCTATGGCCACCTTCCCCGTTCCCACCAACGAACCGGTGCACTCCTACGCTCCCGGATCCCCGGAGCGGCAGAGCCTCCGCAGGGCGATCGGCAGCATGGTGGAGGCCGCCCCCCGCGACCTGCCCATGCACATCGGGGGCGGCGCGGTCGAGGGCGTCGGCGCCGAGCTCGCAGTGCGGGCCCCCCACCGGCACACGCTCGAGCTGGGTCGCGCCCGCCAGGCCACCGAAGGCCAGATCCGCAGCGCGGTCGAGGCCGCTCTCCGCGCCGGGCAGGACTGGGCCCACACCACCCTGGAGGAGCGCGCCGCGGTCTTCCTCCGGGCCGCCGACCTGCTGTCCGGCCCCTGGCGCGACCGGGTCAACGCCGCCACCATGCTCGGCCAGAGCAAGACCGCCTACCAGGCGGAGATCGACTCGGCCTGCGAGCTGATCGACTTCTGGCGGTTCAACGTGCACTACGCCTTCCGGCTGCTGGAGGACCAGCCGATCAGCTCCCCCGGGGTCTGGAACCGGATGGAGCTGCGCCCGCTGGAGGGGTTCGTGGTCGCGGTCACCCCCTTCAACTTCACCTCGATCTCCGGGAACCTCCCGACGGCCCCGGCGATCATGGGCAACACGGTGGTCTGGAAGCCGGCTTCGACCCAGCTGCTGGCGGCCAGCCTGCTCATCGAGCTGCTGGAGGAGGCGGGGCTTCCCCCGGGCGTGATCAACATGGTGACCGGGCGCGGCGGCGTCCTCGACGCGGCCATCTTCGACCCCAACCTGGCCGGCATCCACTTCACCGGCTCCACGGGCACCTTCCGGACGCTCTGGCGCCAGGTCGCCGGCAACCTGGAGCACTACCGCAGCTACCCTCGGCTGGTGGGCGAGACGGGGGGCAAGGATTTCGTGGTCGCCCACGAGAGCGCCTCCCCCGAGGCACTCCTGGTCGGCCTGCTCCGGGGCTCCTTCGAGTACCAGGGCCAGAAGTGCTCGGCGGTCTCCCGCGCCTACGTCCCTCGCGGGCTCTGGGAGGAGCTGCGCGGACCCCTGGCGGCAGAGACCGAGCGGATCCCGATGGGCGACCCCGCCGACCTCTCCATGTTCATGGGAGCGGTCATCGACGAGGCAGCCTTCCGCATCCACGAGGCGGCGCTGCGAGCGGCCGCTTCGGACCCGGCGCTCCACGTGGTCGCCGGCGGCGAGTGCGACAGCAGCGTGGGCTGGTTCGTCCGGCCGACCATCATCGCCACCGACGACCCCAAGCACGACCTCATGGAGCGGGAGCTGTTCGGGCCGATCCTCACCGTCTACCCCTACGACTCGGACTGGGATGAGGTGCTCCGGCTGGTCGACGAGACCTCGCCGTACGCGCTCACCGGTGCCATCTTCGCCACCGACCGCCGCGCCATCCGGACCGGGATGCGGGCGCTCCGCAACGCGGCCGGCAACATCTACATCAACGACAAGCCGACCGGGGCGGTGGTGGGGCAGCAGCCCTTCGGCGGCGCCCGGCAGAGCGGCACCAACGACAAGGCGGGCTCGGCGCTCAACCTGATCCGCTGGGCCTCGGCCCGCGCCATCAAGGAGACCTTCGTGCCTCCGGCCGGCTGGCGCTACCCCCACATGGACGGGGACTGACGTCGCGGACCCGGCTCACGGGGCTGGGAGAGGGGGCCGACCGCCTGATCGCACGTTTTGGACATGGAAGTCCAAAACCAGGCACACACATGAAGGGTGCCTCCGGATCCCTGGAAGGCCTCCATCAGAGCAGGGACGCAGCCTCGTCCAGCTCCTCGAGCTGGGTCCTGACGTCCTGCACGAAGCGGGCCGCCTGGAGACCGTCGTTGAGGCGGTGGTCGAAGCTGAGGCCGAGGTTCATGATCGGGCGGATGCCAATCATGTCATCCACGACGACCGGCCGCTTGATCACCGCGTCCATGGTGAGGATCGCCGCCTGGGGCTGGTTGATGATGGCTTGGGTCAGCACCGTGCCCAGCGCCCCGGTGTTGTTGACGGTGAAGGTCCCACCCTGGATCTCGTCGAGCTTGAGGCGGTTGGCCCTTGCCCGCTCCCCCAGGTCGGCCATGGCCTGAGCCAGCCCCGAGAGGCTGAGCCGGTCGGCGTTGCGCAGCACCGGCACCACCAGGTTCTCCTCGAGGGCGACGGCGATGCCCAGGTGGATGTCGCGCTTGAGCACGATCCCCTCCTCGCTCCACTGCGCGTTCAGGGTGGGGAAACGGCGCAGCGACCCGAGCACCGCCCGGGCGACGAAGGGAAGGTAGGTGAGGGAGACGCCGTAGGTCGCCTTGAACTCGTTCTTGCGGGCCTCGCGCACCCGGACCACCCGCGACATGTCGACCTCGACCATCAGCCAGGCGTGGGGGGAGGTGTGGCGGCTGCGCACCATGTGGTCGGCGATCGCCCGCCGGACGTTGGTCATGGGAAGGAGCCGGTCGCCCTCCTGGAGGTCGGCGGCCGGTGCCAGCGCCGGCGCGGCAGCGGGTGCGCCCGGCGGGGCGGCCGGCGCGGCCTGGGCTCCTGGGCGCTCGCCTCGCCGCCCGGCGGCGTCGCGTTGCTGCACGTACTCCAGGACGTCCTTCTTGGTGACACGGCCGCCGATGCCGCTTCCCCGGATCTGGGTCAGGTCGACGTCGTGCTCCCGGGCCAGCATCCGGACCGCCGGGGTGACGTGCATGCGGCCATCGCTGGCGGCCTCACCAGCGGGCTCGGGCCCCGCCCGCGGAACGATCGCCGCCTCACCGCCGTCGTCAGCCTGGACGGACGCCGCGATCCGGCCGGGGACCTCGATCGGAGCGGCCGGGGGCGCCGGGCTGGTCGGCGGCTCAGCGGAGACGGTAGGCCGCGCGGCTTCCGACCGGGCAGCCTGGGCTGCCGGCCCAACCTCCCTGGGCAGGGCCTCGGGTGCCGGGACGGCCTCGCTGCGGACCTCGACCTCCGCCTCGCTGCGAGCCGTCCCACCGCCCGCGGCCTGGCCGTCGGAGGCGCCCTCGGCGCCCTGCTCGATGGTGCAGATCGGCTGCCCCACCGTGACCACCGCGCCCTCGGGAGCGATCACCTCGCCGAAGGTCCCGTCGGTGGGCGCGGGGATCTCCGCGTTGACCTTGTCGCTGGCCACCTCGACGATCGACTCGTAGCGAGCCACCGGTTCCCCCGGCTGTTTCAACCAGCGCGCGATCGTCCCCTCCGTGACCGACTCCCCGAGCTGGGGCATGGTGACCGTGACTGCCACGCTGAAGTCCTCTCTTGTCTAGTACCTGGCCAGCTGGCGAAGCTTGGCCTCCAGCTTGTCCGTGCCGACGAGGTAGAAGTCCTCGAGCGGCCGGGCGAAGGGCATCGCCGGGACCTCCGGCCCGCCGATCCGCATCACCGGAGCATCAAGGTACTCGAAACACTCCTCGGCGACGATGGCGCTGACCTCGCTGGCCACCGACACCGCCAGGTTGGCCTCCTGGGCGACCAGCACCTTGCCGCACCTGCGAGCGCTGCGCACGATCGCCCCGCGGTCGAGGGGACGGAGGCAGCGCAGGTCGACGACCTCCACCGAGAAGCCATCGCGCTCCAGCCTCTGGGCCGCCTCCAGGGCGGTGTGCACCATCAGGCCGTAGGTGAAGAGCGCGATGTCCTCGCCCTCTCGGGCCAATCTGGCCGTGCCCAGCGGCACGGTGTAGTCGCCCTCCGGCACCTCACCGCGGATCGACCGGTAGGCCTTCTTGTGCTCGAAGTAGAGGACCGGGTCGGGGTCGCGGATCGCCGCCACCAGCAGGCCCTTGGCGTCGTGGGGCGTCGAGGGCACCACCACCTTGAGACCGGGGACGTGGCAGAACATCGCCTCCAGCGACTGCGAGTGATACAGGGCCCCATGGACGCCGCCCCCGAAGGGAGCGCGAATCACCATCGGGACATTCCAGTCGCCGGCGGAGCGGTAGCGCATCTTGGCGGCCTCGCTGATGATCTGGTCGACCGCCGGCAGGATGAAGTCCTGGAACTGGATCTCGGCGATCGGCCTCATCCCGTTGAGGGCCGCGCCCACGGAGACGCCGACGATGCAGGACTCGGCGAGCGGGGCGTCCATCACCCGCCACTCCCCGAACTCCTTCTGGAGTCCCTCGGTCACCCCGAAGACCCCACCCTTGGCGCCCACGTCCTCGCCGAAGACCATCACCCGGCGGTCGCGGCGCATCTCCTCGCGCATCGCCTCGCGGATGGCATCCACATACGTGCGAACCGGCATGTCAGCGCTCCGGGGCAGCGGCAAAGCCGGTGAGATCGAGCTCTCCGGCACCGTCGTGCACCACGTGGTCCAGGGCGCTCTCGGGGTCCGGCTCGGGAGCCTGCTCGGCCTCCAGGGTAGCCTGGTCGATCTCGGTCTGCAGCTCCGCCCGCATCACCTTGGCGTCGACGGCGGAGAGCACCCCCAGGTCGTCGAGACGCTGGGCAAACAGCAGGACGCAGTCGCGCTGCCGCTCCTCCTCCAGGGACTCCGCGGTGCGGTAGCGGCGCTGGTCGTCATCGGAGCTGTGCGAGGTCAGCCGGACCACCTTGGCCTCGATCAGGGTCGGGCCCTCGCCGCGACGGGCTCGGGCGACCGCCTGACCGCAGCGCAGGTGGCACTGGACCGGATCGCCGCCGTCGACCACGACCCCCGGGATCCCGTAGCCGGCGGCGCGGTCGGCGACATCGGGAGTCGCCATCTGCTTGTCGGCCGGCACGCTGATCGCGTAGCCGTTGTTCTCGACCAGGAAGACGACCGGCAGCCGGCGGGTGGCCGCGAAGTTCAAGGCCTCGTGGAAGTCGCCCTCGCTGGTGGCTCCCTCCCCCACCGAGGTCAGGGTCACCGCGTCCTCGCCCCGCATCTTCGAGGCCAGCGCCACCCCGGCGCCGTGGAGCAGCTGGGTGGCGACCGAGGACCCGGTGCTCACGATGTTGAGGCGCCGGCAGCCGAAGTGGGCCGGCATCTGCCGGGCTCCGGCGTTGGGGTCGTCCGCCCTGCCCAGAGCGGAGAGCAGGTGGTCCTTGGGGGTCATGCCGAGGACCAGGGTGAGAGCCAGGTCCCGGTAGTAGGGGGCCACCCAGTCGACCCCGGAACGGAGGTGCATCGCCGCCCCCACCTGGATTGCCTCGTGACCCATCCCCGAGATCCAGAAGGGTGCCCGGCCCTGGCGGTTGAGCACCCAGCAGCGCTCGTCGAGCAGGCGGGCCCGGAGCATGTGCCGGTACATGCTGCGGAGGGTCTCGGCATCCACGCCGGTGACCGACCGGACATCCCTGGCTACCGCCAACGGCATCTCCTCGGTGGGCTCTCTCTCCCCTCACCGCTGATGGTAGCGGGGGAAACGCGGCGGAGGGCACCAGCCGATGCGATCGTGCGGGGTTGCGGGCCCGCTGATCTCAGCACCCCCTCGGGGGTCTGCGGGGGCGGAGCCCCCGCATGGGGGGTGTGCGGGGGCGGAGCCCCCGCACACTAGATGTGGATGGGCTGTCCGGAGACGGCGAGTGCCGCCTCCATGAGGGTCTCGCTGACGGTGGGATGGGGCGCCACCGCCCGGCCCATCTCGAAGGGGGTGGCCTCGAGAAGGCCGCCCAGCGATGCCGCGTAGATGAGCTCGGTGACCTCCGGGCCGATGATGTGCACCCCCAGCACGCTGTCGTCCGTGCCGGCCACGATCTTGCAGAAGCCCCGCTCTCCCCAGATCACCGACCGGCCGTTGGCGGTGAGCGGGAAGACCCCGACCCGAACCTCGTGCCCCGCCTCCCGCGCCTGCTCCTCGGACAGCCCCATGGAGGCGATCTGCGGAGTGCAGTAGGTGGTCCGGGTGACCAGGTTGGGGTCGAGAGGATGGGGGTTCCGGCCGGCGATCGCCTCGGCGGCGATGGTCCCCTGGTGGCTCCCCTTGTGGGCCAGCAGGAAGCCGCCGGCGACGTCGCCGATGGCGTAGACACCCGTCTCGGCCGTCTGCTGGTCGAAGCCGGCGCTGACGAAGCCGTGGTCCAGCTCGACCCTGGTCGTCTCCAGGCCGATCTCCTCGCTGTTGGGGGCTCGGCCCACCGCGACCAGGAGCAGCTCGGCCTGGAGCCGCTGCTCCCTGCCGTCCCGGGCGACGCTGACCGAGACCCCGCCCTCGTCCAGGGCCACCGATCTCAGGTCCAGGGCGCTGCTAACCAGGCAGCGGATCCCCCGCGCCTCGAAGTGCTTCTGGAGCTCCACCCCGATCGCCCGGTCCTCGAGGGGGACCAGCCGGTCGAGCATCTCCACCACGGTCACCTCGGCCCCGCAGCTCCTCCACAGGGAGGCGAACTCGACCCCGACCGCCCCGGCGCCGAGCACGATCGCTGAGCGGGGGATGTGGTCGAGGACCAGAGCGTCATCGGAGGTGAGGATGGAGCGGCCGTCGGCCTCGATGCCGGGGAGCAGCTTGGGGCGGGAGCCGGTGGCGACCACGACCGATCGGGCCTCGACCTCGACATCGCCGCTCTGCCCGCCGCCGACCAGCAGGCGTCGCGGGCCGTCCAACCGTCCCCTGCCCCGCAGCACCTCGATCTTGTTCTTGCGCATCAACGTCTCGACGCCGCGATGGAGCTGGCCGACCACACGGTCGCGGTGCCGGCCGGCCTGGGCCCAGTCCAGGGACAGCTCCGCGGCCCGGACCCCGAGCCGCTCCCCCTGGCGAGCCTGGTCCAGCACGAAGGCGGACTGGAGCAGGGCCTTGGTGGGGATGCAGCCCCGGTGTAGGCAGCAGCCGCCCAGCTTGTCCTCCTCGACCACGGCGGTGCGCAGACCCAGCTGCGCCGCCCTGATCGCCCCGACATACCCCCCCATCCCGCCGCCGAGGAAAACGGCATCGAAGCGGACCGCCATCGGGAGCCGAGTATATCGGGGCGGGTCGTGAGGTCCGGAAGGCGGCCACCGGTCCCGGGAAGCGGTACGCTCGGCTCGCCATGGAGACCCGGTGGGGTATTCGCGGATGAATTCGATCGAGCTGGCCGCCCTCGCCATCTCGCTGGCCATCGGGATCGGGGTCGGCTACGACGCCGAGCGCTGGAACCGCAGCGTCAACGGCTGGAGCCTGCTGGCGACCGTGCTCAGCGTGGTCGGTCTGGCCATCTGGCTGGTGGTCCGCCACCTCGAGGCGGACAGGCGCGCGCGCGAGGGCCTCGCCCTGCCCACGCCGCTGTGGCGGTGGCTGCGCCTCCGCCGCCGGCGTCGCCGCCTCGGCACCGGCTGAGCCGCCGCGGGATCAGGCGGCGCGCTGTCCCCGGGCGACGGCCAGGGCCGCCTGGAGCTGGGGGTCCTGGCTGGGATCCGCCGACTGCTCCTCGAGGGTGAAGAGGTCGTCCGGGCTCGGCAGTGACACCTGGACCTGGGGGGTGATCCCGGTGCCGTCGATGCTCTCCCCGGCCGGCCCGTACCACTTCTCGACGGTGAGGTGGAGGTCGTTGCCGTCAGGCAGGGCGTAGTCGACCTGCACCGAGCCCTTGCCGTAGGTCTGGACGCCCACCACGGTGCCCCGGTGGTCGTCGCGCAGGGCGGCGGTGACGATCTCCGCCGCCGACGCGGTGCCACCGTCCACCAGCACGACCACCGGGATGGTGAGGGCCAGACCTCCGGAGGCGATCTGGTCGTGGATGACCTGCTGCGCCGAGCCGGGCTGGCCCTGGACGTCCATCCGCCCGCGGCGGACCACCACGTCCTGCTCGGACCCGCGCCGGGTCAGGAACTGGCTGGCCAGGGTGACCGCGGCCGAGACGTAACCGCCGCCGTCGCCGCGCAGGTCGAGCACGACCGCGGTTGCCCCGCGCGCCAGCCCCTGCTTGAGCTGGGAGACCGCGTCCTGGCCGGTATCCGACCCGAAGCTCACCACCTGGAGGTCGAGGACGCTGCCGAACATCCGGCTGAACACGGTGCCGACCTGGAGGTTCTCCCGAGTGATGGTGAAGCGGAGGGTCTGGGATCCCCGCAGCACAGCCAGGGTGACGGGGGTGCCGGCGGCGCCGCGGATGAGCGGCGAGACCGCCGTCAGCCGGGCGTCGAGGGAGCTGCCCAGGCCGCTGACCGCGGTCCCCCCCACAGTCACCAGGATGTCGCCGTTGCGCAGCCCGGCGCGGTCGGCCGGCTGCCCGATCAGCACCTGCTCGACGGCCAGCACCGTGGGGGATTGACCGGAAGGGCAGAGGCTGGCCCCGGCGCAGCGCTCCTCCAGGGTGATGCCGATGCTCCCCGAGCGCTGCTGGTTCAGGTCGGCTCCGAACTGCTGGTACTCGCTGCCGGTCAGGAAGGCGGTGAACCGGTCGTGATACTCCTGGTCCAGGGCCTCGACCAGCGCCTGCTCGCTGCTCTGGCCGGCCAGGCTGGCGGGCACGCCCCGGAGCACGTAGTCGTTCTGGATGTCCTCCCAGGCCGCCTCCAGCGAGGTGTCGTCGAAGCCGCCGCCGAGCCGGGGGAAGATGGTCGAGAGGGCGCTGCCGAAGGGGACCGCGGCGAGGTTGGAAGCGAGCAGACCGCCCAGGTAGAGGCAGACCACCGCCAGGACCAGGTAGCTCCAGGCGCTGCCCCGCACCCGGGCCAGCGGCGAGCGCGGGGTGAGGGCGACCGGGCCCGGCGGAGTCTCCGTGGCGGTGTCAGCCGCAGGCTGGGACGCGGCCTCGGACCAGGGCTCGGCCAGCGGCGAGGGCTCCGACTCGGTCACGGGACGGTGCGCTCAGATCCCGGCGCGGCTCGCCGGTCAGACGTGGAGGAAGCGGCGCATACCGAGGAGGCTGCCCACCCCTCCGAGTCCGGCGCCCACTACCACCAGGATCAGCACCATGGCGGTGAGGTAGCCACCGTCCAGGGTGATGCCCAGGTAGATGCGCGCATTGGCGAGCTGGAGCAGGAATCGGTAGGCGAGGCTGACTATGACGGCCCCCAGGGCGGCGGCGATCAGGCCGCCGAACATCCCCTCCAGGATGAAGGGCCAGCGCACGAACCAGTCGCCGGCCCCGACCAGCTTCATGATCTCGATCTCGGTGCGCCGGATGTACACCGCGGTCCGGATGGTGTTCATGATGATGACCAGGCTGATCACGGCGAGCACCGCGGAGAGCACCAGCCCGACGCCATAGGTCCAGGCGATCACCGTCTGCAGGGTGGGGATGACGTTGCCGCTGTAGCTGGTCGGCTTGCCGGCGCTGTTGTCAACGATCGGGTACCCCACGGCCGCGCTGTTGAGCTGGGTGAGATCGGCGAGGCTGCGGGCGTGGATCTTGATGGACGCGGGCAGCGGGTTGCTGCCGGCCACCGCGATCGCACTCTGCATGAAGGAGAATCCCTCCTCCTGGGACACGATCACCGCCTCGTCCTTGCTGATGAAGCTGACGTCGTCGGCCCGGGGATCGGTGCGGAGGCGCTGCTCGTAGTCGGCGATGGTGCGCATCGAGAGCGAGTCCTGGAGATAGACGTTGATGACGTCGGCCTCGGACTCCGCCTTGATCAGGATGGTGTCCACGGTGTGGGAGAGCAGCAGCGTGCCCCCCACCAGGACCATGATCAGCCCCATGGTGAAGACGCCGGCCATGGACACCGCGAAGTTGCGCGCGAAGTTCTGGACGGCCGCCACGATGGCGAACCTGATGGAGGCGAGGACCCTCCTCATCTGACTGGGGCCGTCATATCGTGGCCTCCCCCTCGCGGAGGTAGGAGCCCTCGGCCTCGTCCCGGACCACCCTGCCGGAGTCGATGGCGATCACCCGGCGGCGGCAGAGGTCGACGATCTCGCGGTTGTGGGTGGCCATGACCACGGTGGTGCCCCGGTGGTTGATCTGGAGCAGCAGCTGGACGATGCCCCAGGAGGTGTCCGGGTCGAGGTTCCCGGTCGGCTCGTCGGCGAGGAAGATCCGGGGCCGGTGGACCAGGGCCCTGGCGATGGCCACCCGCTGCTGCTCGCCTCCCGAGAGCTCGTCGGGGAACTTGTCCAGCTTGTCCTCGAGGCCCACGATCCAGAGGGTCTCCTCGACCTTCTCCTTCATGTGGCGCTGGCCGGGGCGGGTCACCTGGAGGGCGAAGGCGACGTTCTGGGCGACGGTCAGCCGGGGCAGCAGCTTGTAGTCCTGGAAGACGATCCCGAACTTCCGCCGCAGCTTGGGCAGCTTGCGCCGCGACATCCGGGTGGTCTCCATCCCGTCGACGAAGATCCGCCCGGTGGTGGCGGCCTCCTCCCGGATCAGGAGGCGGACCAGGGTGGTCTTGCCCGAGCCGCTGGCCCCCACCACGAAGCAGAAGTCGCCCTGGTGGATGGCGAGGTCGAGGTCGTGGAGCGCCTGGGTGCCGTTGGGGTAGGTCTTGCTGACCCCGTGGAAGGAGATGACCGGGCGCGGGCCCGGGTCGGCTCTCGCTGCCGTTCTGGGGGGCAGGACCGCTGCCAGGCTCACCTCCGGGGACCCAGCGCTGGCCGAAGCGCCCGGGGGCGGCTCGCCAGCTTCATTGCTTCACAGCTATGGGGGTTGCCGTTCCGATCGTTCACTGCTGAGACATCGCGCCGGACGGAGCGCGGGGCACCCGTGGACGGGGCCCGGGACGCGGGATTCGGCGCGAAAGTTGGTGGGAGACCCGACGCGGGAACCGGCCGAGTATACCGGCGGGGACCCCGCCATGGGCCGCGCCGTTGCGGAACCGTGCCGGCACGCTCCGGAGCCGGGCGCGCTGAGGGAGGCTTTGGCCCGCAGCCCGGGCTCAGCTCGGCGCGCCGGCTGGGGCTGGAACTTCGCCGGCAGCCCAGCAGAGGTAGGCCTCCTGGAAGGCGTCGATGTCACCGTCCAGCACCGCCTGGGCGTTGCCGGTCTCGTAGTTGGTGCGGTGGTCCTTGACCATCGTGTACGGATGGAGCACGTAGGAGCGGATCTGGGAGCCCCACTCGGCGGGCAGGGACTCCCCCTTCAACTCGCTGATCTTCTCGGCGTGGGCGGCCTGGGCCACGGCGAGCAGCCGGGATCGCAGCACCCGCCAGGCGACGTCGCGGTTCTGGTGCTGAGAGCGTTCGTTCTGGCAGGTCACCACGATCCCGGTGGGGATGTGGGTGAGCCGGACCGCGGACGAGGTCTTGTTGACGTGCTGCCCGCCCGCGCCGCTGGAGCGGTAGACGTCCTCCCTCACGTCCTTGGGGTCGATCTCCACCGTGACGTCGTCCTCCACCTCGGGCGTCACCTCCACGAGGACGAAGCTGGTGTGGCGGCGGTGGGCGGAGTCGAAGGGGCTGAGCCGGACCAGGCGGTGAACCCCGCGTTCGGACTTGAGGAGGCCGAAGGCGCGCCGCCCCGCCACCCGGATGGTGGCCGACTTGATCCCCGCCTCCTCCCCCTCCATCTCCTCGATGAAGTCGACGTTCATCCGGTGACGCTCCCCCCAGCGGAGGAACATCCGGAGCAGCATCTCGGCCCAATCCTGGCTGTCGGTGCCGCCCGCCCCGCTCTTCACCGACAGCAGCGCCGGGTGGTCGGTGTAGGGGTCGCTGAAGAGGAGGTCCACCTCGCGGGCGTGCAGCTCGCGCTCGACGGCGTCGAGCTCGGCGGTGATCTCCGCGGCCATGGCGGCGTCGCCAGGCTCCGGTTCGCCGGTGTCGGGAATCAGATCGGCCAGGTCCCGGGCGTCACCGGCCCGCCGGCCCAGCGTCTCCCAGCCGGCGAGCTCCTCGCGTACCCGGGAGAGCTCCTGGGTCAGCAAGGCGGCCCGCCGGGGGTCGTCCCAGAGGTCGGGTGCGGCGACCTGGGCCTCCAGGTCGCGGATGCGCGAGCGCCGTCCGTCGAGGTCAAAGGTGGCCCAGTAGCTCGGCTACACGGGCGGACACCTCCCTGGCGCGTTGCGACAGCTCGCTCATGACCTCGAGGAGTCTACCCGCCGTGCCGCGGGCAAGCGGCCCGGGTCCCATGCTCCCCGGCCGCCGAAGCCCTTGTCCGGCGATGCTCCCCCGCGTCGGGGATCACGGCGTCGGACCGGGGCAGCGAGGGCCCGTGCTCCGGGCTCTGCCGGCCGGTGCCCGGGGTGAACGAGTCACCTCGTACCACCGTCCCCAAGCGAGCAGGATCGTGCCAGGTCCCGGGTGAACGGCGAGCTATGCCCGGCCTGTGAGGGGGTCAGGCAGGCGCCGGCGAGCGACTGCTCACTCGATGTCGCGGAAGCGTCGGCCGTGCCTGACGGCGTTACGGACGCCGGCGATCAGCTCCTCGGTCGGGGTGTCCTTGAGCAGGTAGCCGACCGCGCCGGAGCGGAGCGCCTCCTTGACCCGCTCCTTGCCCGAGAAGGAGCTGAGCATGAGCACCCGGGTGTCCGGGCAGGACCGGAGCAGGAAGCGGGTGGCGTCCATCCCGTCCATGTTGGGCATGGAGAGGTCCATGAGGACGACGTCGGGCTCATGCTTGAGGCTCATGGTCACGGCCTCGACGCCGTCCGAGGCCAGGCCGACCACCAGGATGTCCTCGGTGCGCTCGAAGATGTCGGCGAGCCCCCGCCTGACCACCGGATGGTCGTCGACGATCAGGAGCTTGATCTTGCCGCCACCGCCTGCCATGCCGATCAACCTCTGCAAAACCCGGGAGCCCTCAGCTCTCTCCGGGCGCATTCTAGGAGCGACCGGAGAGATTGGGCCCGGCTGTCACCGCCGGGCGACCGGACCGTGCTCGCCCTGTGCCGACACGTTGGCGGGCGCAGAGGTGGAGCACGGGCGGCCGGCGGGCGGTCAGAGCGTGGTGGCCGCCGTTTCGGGCCCGGCAGCGGCGACCGCCGTGCCGCGCTCCGCATGATCGGTCAGCCGGCGTGACCGGCGGCGCCTCGGGAGGACCGCCCGGGGGACGGCGGCCGGCTCTGGGGCGGGAGCCGGCGCTTGAGCGGGGGCCGTCAACACCGAGGATCCCGCCGCACCGTCCTCGGAGCCGGCCGGCAGCCCAGCCTCGGCGGCCATGAGCGCTGCACCGTCGTCAGGGGCTTCGCCCGCCGCCTCAGCCTCCCCGGCCACCAGCAGAAGAGGCACGGTGAGGGTGATCGTCGTCCCCCGTCCGGGTGCCGAATCCACGATCAGACGGCCACCTTCGTCCCGGGTCCGCTGCTCCAGCATGCCCAGGCCGTTGTGACCCCGCTTGCGCCGCTCGGCCCGCTCTTCGGCGGTAAACCCTGTGCCGTCGTCCCGAACCGAGGCCACCAGCCGCTGGTTCTGGATCCGCACCGCCACCGCGACATGCCGGGCGTGAGAGTGCTTGACCACGTTGCGGACGGACTCCAGCACCACCTGATGGACCATCCGGCCCTGGCGTAGGTCGATCGGGGCTTCGGTGCAATCGAGGCTCCAGGTCACGTGCTCCTTGCCCAGCAAGCGGGCAAGCAGCTGGCGCAGCGCGGCGGACAGTCCTTCCTGGTCCAGGAGCGGCGGGGCCAGCTCGACCATCAGGGCGCGGAGCTCCTGGGCGGTGTCGGAGGAGACCTTCTGGGTGAACTCCACGAAACGCCTCACGTCGCTGGGCGTCCAGGCGGTCGCGTCACCCCCCTTCATACGCTGGCTGAGACCGCTGGCCACGATGTAGAGGCCATAGATGTCCTGGATGGCGCCGTCATGAAGGTCAGATGCGAGGCGCAAACGCTCCGTCTCTGAGGCGGTGGCTGCTCGGCGGAGGGCTCCGGCGGCGAGCCTCTGGGCCCGCGCCTCGCGGGCGAGCGCATCAGCCTCCCGCCGGAGAAGCTCCTTTTGCTCCTGCGCCTGCTTCTCCTGGGCCTGATCGTGCTCATAGGTCCGCCGGGCCAGTGCCACCATGTAGGCCTGGACGAGGGCCAGAGGGAGGATCAGGGTTACGATGCCGAACGTCCCCTCGTGACCGTACAGGTAGGTGGCGCCCGCGGCTGTGACACCGAACAGCAGGGCGAGCGATCCCTGCTGAGCGAGGCTGAGCAGCCATGCCCGGAACTCCGAAGACTCGCCGGCCAGGGAAACTACGGCGGCCAGCAAGACCCGGTTCACAATGGTCTCCGCGGCTGCGCCGGCCACTCCCCCCGCTGCCAGCACGATCGCCGGGCTGTGAGCGTTGGCAACGTGGATGAACGTGAGCCAGGCGGCAGTGTTCGCGAGGAAGTGGTTAGCGATGTTGAATGTTGTGCGGAACGTCCCCGGGCGCCGGCGAACCGCAGAACCGAGTGGGTCGCCGAACGACAGCGCCAGGATCGCGGGCGGCCCGATCGCGAAGCTGAAGGCCAGGTGGAAGAAACCGGACGCTGAATAGCGGCCGGGCACCCGGCCGAAGAGCGGAATCTCGTAGGCTGCCATGCCGCCCACAAGCAGTGCACCGATGGCAGCAGCAGCCCAGTTGTTGTGGCGCCAGGGCATGAGGGTGACGACCACGGCCCCGAGCAGCCACATCCCGCCCACGAAGGCGACCAGCGGCAGCGTGAGTCGCACCCGCTGCATGGGCGTCCACTGGGGGATGTCCCAGAGGGTGTGGCCCACGCGCGTCAAGCGGCGACGGAAATGCCCCAAGAAGCCTCCGACCACGGCGCAAGCCTACCCCCAGCCGCCCGCCTTGGCGTGGATCGTGACCACGACGTCGTGAGGGTGTGGCATCGCCACGAGCGCTTCATCAAGCATACTGGCGCCAGGCTCTCTGTCGCGAAAATGTGACGGTTCTGTCCCGATCCGACGACACGTCTGATCCGAAGGCCCCGGATCTGACGTGGGCCGAACAGGATGGTTGCCTGGATGCAACCGGCACTTCACAACTGACAACCGCTCGGCGCACACTAGGCGGCTGGATCGCCCCCACGGGCTCGGGAACCGGAGGATTGCGCCGTGTATCGCAGCGCCAACTGGTAGTACACCACCCGTTTGATTTGACTAACTGAGAGGGGCCGGTCGCAAGGTGCGGTGATCGAGTCTGCCGCACCTTGCTGATAGAGTTCTTTAGCCGTTTTTTGCTTGCTCTAACTGAGTTCGCAGATCATCTGCATCAGCCCCCAAACCGCGTGAAAGGGCGGAAACTGCCCGGGTGCGCGGGGCGGTAGCGACCCGATTCCTGGCCGGGGTAGGCATCTCCGGCTTCGGTGATTGGCTGACCACCTTCGCGCTCGCCGTCGTCCTCTACGGCGCGACCGGTAGCTATGCGGCCACGGCCGGGTACTTCCTGGTCAGGGTGGCCCCACGTCCGCTGGGATCCTGGCTAGGCGGCCCTCTGGGTGATGTCGCCAGCCCGCGTCTCGCGCTGCTCGGAGCAGCCGTCGCCCAGGGCCTCGTCACAGCCGCCCTCGCGGCACCTCTCGGCCTGCACCGGGCGTACTGGTCCGTCTACCTTCTGGCAGGGCTCTCCCAGCTGATCGGCGGATCGTGGCAGCCGCTGACCGCGGCTCTCATGGCTCGGCTGGCCACAGGGCCGAGCCGGCACTCGCTCAACCTCGCTTACACCCTCCTGGGGGGCGGGGCAATGGTGGTCTCTCCAGCAATCGGTGCCCTCCTGCTCCCCGTCCTCGGCGCCGTCCCGCTGGTCCTCACGGACGCCGCGACGTTCGTCGTGGCCGCCGGGCTCTTTCTCTCCCTGCCACCGATGCCGAGGAGCGCGGCCCGGCGCCTCACCGTGCGCGGCGCCGCCATCGAGGGCTTCACCATCGTCCTTCGCCACCGAATGCTGCGGGTCATCGCCGTTGGCGCCTTTGCGGCCACGGTGGCGATCACGGCTCTCCAGGCCGCCCTTCCCGCTCTCGCCCTGCAGCGGTTCGGCAGCTCGGCCGACGCGGGCGTCCTCTACGCTTGCGTCGGCCTGGGCAGCATGGGTGGCTCGCTGCTGGCGCTCTGGCCACGCCTCCGGCACCCCGCGGTCATCTTCCCCGGGATGGTGCTCGAGATCGCGGGTGTGGGGGCCGTCGCCCTTGCCGGTGCTCCCCTGGCAGATCTGCTGATCCTCGCCATCAGCACCGCGGGAGCTAGCCTCTCCCAGGTCGAGAGCGGGGTCTTCGTACAGAGCCAGACGCCAGGATCGGTGGGACGCATCCAGGGCGCCGTCTCGACGAGTCGCTTCCTCGGGATGGCCGGTGGTGCCGCCATCGCCCTGCTCCTGGCCCTCACCCTGCGCAACAGTCCGGGGACGCTGGTGCTGGCCCTGGCGGTAGCCGGAGTGCTCATCCTGGTCGTCTCCGCCCTCGGGCCGGATGAGCAGACGGAGAGCGCCATCTCTGCCGCTTCGCCGCTGGCTGAGCTTCCCGAGTAGCCACTCCGCTGCCGCGCTTGCTGGTCCCTCCGGCCCGGGCCGCTAGACTCGGGGCGCTTCCTCCACCCACCTCCACATCGGAGGGCGACCCATGCTGGTGCTCCTCACCATCCACGGCATCGGCTTCGAGCAGGCGCCCAGTGGCCTGGCGACATCGGACGGCTACGCCGACGCGCTCCACGAGGGGCTGCGGGCGCACCTCGGAGCCAAGCTCGGGGACGACCCCAACCGGGTGGCCGCCGGGGGGGGTGGGCCGGTGTACGCGCAGAGCAACTACCCGCCGCTGAGCCACGCGACCGAGCCGGGGCTGGCCCGGCTGGGGCGCTGGACCGCCTCGGGGGCCGTCGACATCACCGGGGTGTCCCTGGCGACCGACGGCGCCGACTTCGCCCACGTTGCCCTGGTCTACTCCGGGCTCGAGGAGCAGCACGGAGACATAGGCGCCCTGCACGAGATGGCGGTGCTCGGCATGCCATCGCTCCCCAGCTACGCCACCCTTACCGGGCTCGCGGTGATGGTCGCCAAGGACCTCGAGGCGCTTCGGCAGCATCCGGCCTCGAGCGGGCCGGCGGGGCCGAGCCTCCAGCCGCGGGCCGACACGGTCCCGCACCGGGGCCTGATGGACCGCCTGCTGCACCGGCAGGCAACCCCTGCCGCCACCACCGGCACCGCTCCCACTGCCAGCGCCTCCAGCGGGGCATCGTCAACCTCTGACCCCATGGCCGGGGCCCTGAGCGTGCTCCACACCGTGGAGGACGACGTCGCCGCCTACGTCGCCCGCAACGAGCACCGCGAGAGGGTGCGCATGTTCATCCGCGACGCGGCCAGCCGGCTGCTGGCCCGGCCGGACGTGGACGGCATCATCGTCAACGGCCACAGCAACGGGACGGTGATGGGCTTCGACCTCGTCTCGGCCCTCTCCCCGCCCTCCGCGGAGGGAGTCCGCTGGCTGATCACCTCAGGCTGCCCGCTGCGCAAGTACTCGGACACCCTGGACTGGGGACGCGACGCCGGGAACATCCGGCTCATGCGAGGCGATTGGACCAACTTCTGGGACCCCCTCGACCCGGTCGCCGACCCGCTCGCTCCGCCGGCCACCTGGAAGCGCGGCCAGGCCATCCCCACCGACGGCCCCGGCATGTTCGTGGTCCACGACCCGGACACCGGCCTCGAGTCGCCGATGGCGGTGACCGACATCCAGGTCGACAACGTCCGGGACAGCAAGGGGGGCGGTCTCCGCGCCCACAACTACTGGGACAACGACGCGTTCTGCTCGGCGGCCGGAGACCTCATGCTGCAGGCCCTCGCCGGGGTCGCCGTCTCCCTCACGGCGACAGCAGCACCACTTGCCACCAGCGCCTCAAACGTTTCGAGCGGCGCCCCAACCTCCGCCTAACCGTCCTCGCCCGCCGCGCCGAGCTTCGGGCCCAGCCGTCCTCCCCTACGCCGGCATGGACCCGAGGACAGCGGTGGCCTCGAGGTCAGCGTCACTCGCCGGCCTCGGCGTCAGCCCGCAGCCGGCGAAGACCTCGACCGCCACCGGTGCCTGCCGCTCGCTGCACTCGACCAGGAGATGTCCCCCCCTGGCCAGCCAGGATGGGGCCTCGGCAGCCACCCTCCTCACCAGGGCGAGCCCGTCGGAACCTCCGTCCAGGGCCGCGGCGGCCTCGAACAGGCGGGCCTCCCGCGGCAGCGTCTCGATCTCCGCAGTGGGCACGTAGGGGGGATTGCAGACGATGACGTCGACCCGTCCGCGCAGCCCGGCGGGCAGCGCCGCGTAGAGATCCCCCTGGTGGACGCTCGCTGCGGAACCGTCCAGGTTGCGGCGGGCGAAGCCCACCGCCCGCGGGTCGATGTCGGCAGCGTGAAGCTCGATGCCCGGGATCCTCGCCACGAGCGCGGCACCGACCGCACCGGCTCCGCAGCAGAGATCGACGACGACGGCCCCCGGCCGGAGCAGGGCGACCGCCTCCCGGACCAGCAGCTCGGTGCGATGGCGGGGGACGAAGACGCCGGGGCCCACCGCGATCCGGAGACCGCAGAACTCCCCCCAGCCGATCACGTACTCGAGGGGGTCCCCTGCCGCTCGCCGCTCGACCATGCCGCCCAGCTGGGCCGGCGAGGCGGCGGCCGAGCGGAGCAGGCGCGCCTCGTCCTCGGCGAAGACGCAGCCGGCGGCGCGGAGGCGGGCGGCGATCGCCGGCAGGGTCAGCCCGGGCGGCGTCCGCGGCGGCCGGGAGCGCTCTTGCATGACCCCAGAGTAGGTGCGGGAGCGGTTCGCAGGCAGCGGTTCGCCGAGTGCCGGGGCCACGGAGTCGGGTGATGCCGGCTTTGGACTGAAGTCCGGACTGCGCGTCCACCCGGCAGCTCGACGCTCCATGAATATGCGTGGACTGAGCGGGAGCAGTCGTGAGGTAGCATCCGGCTGGTGAGCGGCCTGAGGATGGCGCCTACGTATCCGCCGATGGCGGGCGCCCTGGAGAGCACCGCTGCCACGCCCCGGCGGGAGGTCGACGGCGCCGTCGAGAGGGTACGGGCGCAGGCACGGTCGTTTGCCCGCATGCCCGTCGCCGCGAAGGCGGCACTGCTCCGGGAGTGCATGGGAGGCGTCGCCGCGGTGGCCGGCGAGTGGGTCGCGATGGCCTGCCGCGCCAAG
>Ga0187771_10000682_pt1 | contig 21327 bp, 20 predicted proteins | sample 0116_SJ02_MP15_1_FD_133139 | JGI IMG/M metagenome (GOLD analysis project Ga0187771, IMG submission 133139) | Tropical peat soil microbial communities from peatlands in Department of Meta, Colombia - 0116_SJ02_MP15_10_MG | ecosystem: Environmental > Terrestrial > Soil > Wetlands > Peat | place...
CGCGTAGTCCAGGTTCTCTTGTTGCTCAATTCCTCCCACACCGGGATTTGTAAGGCGGATCGGGTGGAAGTTACTCACCCGCCAATTCAGAGCCCCCACGCCGGGCGATTTAAGCCATCAATGAAACTGCCGGTCCAGCTCCTGCCTATCGCCCTCGGAGAGTTCCCAGTCGCCAGCTCCTGCGTTATCCCTGACGTGCTCGGGGTTCGAAGCCCGGGGGATGGGGAAGACACCCGGCTTGCCTGCAAGCCACCTCAGAGCAACTTGGGCCTTGGTCCTCCCATTGCTTGAACTCACCTTCTCCAGCCTCGCGTCGCCTGGAAGCTTCCCATGTCCTAGCGGATAATAAGCCAGCAGGGCGATCCCCTTACTGTCACAGTATGGGAGGATTTCCCTCTCGACGCTCCTTTTGACAAGGCTGTAGTCCAGCTGCACCGAGGTCAGCTCGGACTTGGGCAGGACCGATTGCGCTTCCTTAATCTGTTCGAGGTTGAAATTACTCACTCCTATGTACATGAGTTTCCCTTCTCCCACCAGTTGTTCCATGGCGGCCATCGTCTCCTGGATGGGCACTCTCGGGTTGGGCCAGTGGACTTGATAGAGGTCAATGTATGAAGTCCCAAGCCGCCTAAGGCTACCGTTGAACGCCCTGACGAGCGCGTCCCTGCGCAGGTGGATGGGCCACACCTTGGTTGCTAGGAAAATCTCGTCCCTCCTCCTGCCTTCGATAGCTTTCGCCACCAGCGGCTCTGACCTGTAGACTTCTGCGGTGTCAACGAGCGTGATGCCCGATTCCAGCCCGGCTTTGATCGATTCCACCTTGGTATCGGCTCCCCTCCTCCACCCTAGGAACGCCGTCGTGATCCAGAGGGGGTCGTAGTATGTGCCCATCCCAATTTCCGAGACCTTCCGGCCGGTCCTACCAAACTCCTTCAGCCGCATGAAAAGAATGTACGCGAGGGCCGGTTAAAGAAAGAAGCGGGGCTTGGCGCTCGCCATCTAGGCCGCCCCACCAACACCACGACGATCGAGACCGTTGTCTCTAGAAGCTCCTGCGACCCCCGGCCGGACAATCCATCAGATTCGGAAGGACATTCGAGTTACTGTGAGGCACTCTTCTTCGCGGATTCTCCTGCGATGACCTCCTTGGGCAGGAGCCAGTAGATATCCGGGTGTTCCGTCTTGAGGGTCGAGAACGTGGGAGGGAGGAGTCCGTTTCTCCTAGCCCTGTGCACATTATATTCGACGAACCTCCTCATTGCGCTCGTCTCGCCAGCCGCAGCGACGAACGTTCTGATCTTTTCGATGGCTGTCTCATCGTCGAGTTTCTTGACGTTCACCAAATAGGGCGCCAGTACCAGCCACACCAGTCTGTGCCTCCCATCGGAAACCGGGTGCGCCAGGAGGTCTTCTACGTAGAGGTACCCCTTGTTAGTCTTGGGCTTCGGAGAGGGCACGTATTGCATCACGTCAACCTTCACCCCCAGCAGCTGCTTGGGGAACTGGCCTCTTCGCAGGTTCCTCACACCTTCAGCAATCGCAGCGAGGGCCGAGTCCCCGAAGAGGTCGTTGAGCATGTTGTCGCTCATGTAGACAATCCCCCTGTCCAGCTCCTGCCTCGACAGCTTCCACTTTGGGTTCCTGGCGAGCTCGTACTTCGAGGTCAGCGCGAGATATCTCTCGAAGGGCATCGAGTAACTGGCCCGTGCGTCCGCAACGTCGACCAGCGATGGAGTCGAGTCGAAGCACTCCCCCATGACCTCCGCCTTTGCCTTCGGCTCTTCTCTCACGAAGAACTCCTTCGCCCTCTCCGCCTCCTTCTTGGCGAACCTCGATGTCAACACTGGGTCCTGACTGGCGACCAGGGCGGCTGCGAAGAAACTGGAGAACTCGACCAGCTCAGACATATGCGGCTCGTACTTCGCCCTCCCCAGGGAGCTTAGGAGCCTGCTCTCGGTCTGCCCGACCACCTCCCTGCTGGCCAGCCCTTCTTCGACAGGAATGGACTCGAAGAATTTCCTCGACCGAGGTGCAAAGGGGTACCTCAGCTCTAGGTCAGACAGCAGCGGCCCACCATACGGCATCTATCCCCACCGGACGTTCCGGCCTTCCAAGGCCTTTCTTAGCCCTCTTTCGCTGTGGAGACTATCGAAAGTACGTCCCTGTCCCTAAGCACGTAATTGGTCGGGAGATGGAGCCCCGTCCTGACATCAATGGCATAGAGGAGTCCCTTGACCAGGTCCGTGTGTATGTCCCTGGCCAAGTCCTCCACGGTGGATCCGCTAGGGAGGAGGTACACATCCGGGAGTATCCGCCCGTTCTTGTCGGAAAGCTTCTGTGGGTCATATACCGGGTAGACAGCGTTCTCCCTGAGCAGTTTGAAGGTAACAGAGTTTAGTGCGAATTGCACACCCGTCCTCAGGTACTCCCCGAAGACCTTCCTCCTGATGTAAGCCAGGGCGCTCTTCTGGGCATCGTTCAGATCTTGGGGCTTGAGTATCTGGAACCGCTCCTCGCCTGGGACATACTTGATGAGCCCCTTGGCCTCAGCTCTCCTAAGAGTGAGCTCCGCCTCCCCACTCGTCGGGACCACGATGAGCCCCTTGAACTTCTCCCGGAGCTTCTGGAAGTTCTCGGCAGCGAACGGGAGATCCATCTTGTTCGCGATTAGCAGTGTCGGCTTCGAGTACTCGCGTAGAGACCAGCAGAAGTTCTGGACGTCCTTCTCGTTCCACGAGTCGAACTGCTTCTCCTCGAGTATCGCCTCCTTTATGGCCGCTATGACGTGCTCCTTCCTTACCCCAATCCCATGCATCACCTCCTCCACGGCCGTGGGGATGCCGTAGCCGGGCGTCTTCGAGAGCTTCGATATCTTGGGCAGGTTCGTATTGAAGAGCTTGGTATACCAGAGGACTAGCTCCAGCTCAACGTCCGCGAAATCTGCGATGGGGTCTCCGGTCCCCGGCTCGGATATCTTCCCGTCCTTGTCAACGCTTCCCGAAGCGTCCACCACGTGTAGCAGCGCGTCGGACTGCGCAGCGACGCTCAGGAACTGGTTCCCCAGCCCCTTCCCCATCCACGCTCCCTTGATCAGACCGGGAAGGTCTGTGACCTCGACGGGTATGAACCTCCATCCGTCCTCGCACTTCGAATTTGCAGGGTTGTCAGTGACCCCGAACTCTTTGTGGACGCAGAGCGTGACGACGTCCGCGACTCCAGTCTCCGGCGACTTCGTGGTGAACGGGTAGTTCGACACTTCCCCCGAAAGGAGAGTCATCGAATTGAACAGGGTCGTCTTCCCCGCGTTTGTCTTCCCGATAATTCCTATTCGGATTACCATAGCCTTAGCCTACTCCCGAGCACCCTTTACCGGATAAAAACAGTTGCACCGACCGGCGCCGTCAGGGAGAGGGGGCTGAACGCCACGCCCTCACGGCCTCGTACCAGAAGGCGGCTGCCGCCACTGCCAAGATGACTGAGAACCATTCGACCACAGGCACGTTCCCGAAGTAGGGGTACCCTACATAGGCAAGGTAAACAGCGAACACAGTGAAAACCACCGCATAGAAAACGAACCTGGGTACGATCAGGGTTCCAAGTCGAAGGAAGTCCCTCATCACGTCCACCTTCACCTCCCCTACAACCTCGTATTCCCCATTGTTCTCCGAAACAAGTCCAAGGTCCTTCAGCTTGTTTAGGTGATACTGGGCCAGGGAGGGATTAGACATCAGGAGGGCCCTCTGGACCTCCCTCACTCCCACTTTACGCTTCTTAAGGGCGTAGACATACACTCGGAGGGTGTTCCCCTTCAGCTCCGCGTCGACCATCCCCTTCGTCCGCTTCTCGATTGAAGCAGAAGGCTGTTGCGGCGGCTGTTTGGCTGATTCGGTCACGAATTGCCCTGCTCACCCTCGCTTTCAGGTTCCACGTTCAAAAACATTGGTTGGTAATAGCCAAGGGGGCCGAGTATCATACGAACAGATGGGCGACAGCTGGTTGAAGCTCAGGAAGAGGCCGTGATCTAGCTCCTGTACCTCAGGATTGCGCCGACGCCGCCAAAGCTCTTGAACATGCTCCCCTCTTCTGTCCCTGATGAGATCACCTCGACCTTAGACCCCACTTGGAACGCGAGCTCTTCGAACACCTCCACCAGGTCCTTCTCCACCACGTCATAGTCCGTCGCGCCGCACTTCGCGCAGGGGGTGGACGTCATCTCTTGGCGCTGCTGAATCTTCTTCGCCGCTTCGACTGTTTCTGTCTTGACAGTGCCGCACTTCTTGCACGTCGCGTCAATCCTCACCATGTCGAGATCGTCTGAGACAAGGACCACTTCGGCGCTCGCTTTCTGGAGTGCATCCATCACTCTAGGGAGGCCGTAGACGGCTAGCCCCGCCTGCTTGTTCACTTCTGCGAGGAACTTCTGGACAAGGCGCTTCTCTTCAATCAGGCGGACATCCTTCAGCACGTCCGATCCCTTCTCCACAAGCTCCCTCACTCCCTCCCGCCCAGAGTATCCTAGGTCGAGGACAGCGAGTATCCTCTTCTGCAGCTCGTAATGCAGGTACCCTCCCTTCAGGAACCCGTCCTTGGTAGGACCTGGGCCTCCGACCAGCAGGCCAGTGACCTTGTTGTTGTCGATGAAGATCCGTGTCGCATGCTCCCCCACCCTGTTGAAATAGTAGGTCAGCTCCATCTCCCTCCCGCGCTCATACCTTCTGGCGGACTGGCCCCCTTTCCTTGTCTTCCCAGAGATGCCCGAGGTCAGCACGTCCGCTATCTCCAGCCTGTCCCCGCTGAGAATTCCCATCCCGGTCTCGCTCGAATCTATAGCGAGGATTCCGTAGATCTTCTCCTCCTTCAGCATGTCCCTGAGCCATTCGACATGGAAGTGGTCGTCGCACTGGTAGAGGTATTGGGTGACTGGCTTCGGCGGGACAATCTCCCACACATTGACGACTTCGCTCCCTGGGCCGTTGGTCGGAAGGGCCCCGGAGAAAATCACCAGGCCCGTGTCCGGCGCAGTCCTGTATAGCTTGAGCCTCTGCATCGCCTTGGTGAGGGCGTCCTGGACGTGGTTCCGGGTGGTGTCGGACTTGATGTTCCCTGCGGTCCCCCACTCCTCCCTCAGATTTGCGATTGCCTCGTGAATGGGCTTCTTAGGGGGGATATAGAGGGAGACGAGCTCCGTCCCTCTCCCTTCCTTATTGCTGAGCTCGGAGATGAGCTTTCTTACCTTGTATAGCCTAACTGAGTCGGTCTTTGACAATGCAGAGCTACCTCTACGTCAGGCCGAAGAAACTGTCGCTTCGAGGGAGGCAGCGGGCATTCGGATGCTCGAAATCTTCCTGACCCATTTATAAAACCTATCACTCTCTTAAGGTGCCCAAGCGAGGACTTGCGACAATGAAGGCTGTGCTACGAATCGGCGGCTCGGTGCTTGGTTCTCCCCCCTCGGCTAGGGTCGTCAACGCCTACGCCGAGGTGATTGCAGACCTCAATTTCGAGGGGCACTCGGTCGCGGTCGTAGTCGGGGGTGGCGAGATCTCTCGCGAATACATCAGGTCTGCTGCGGCCATGGGTCTCTCAACGTACCAGCAGGACACTGTCGCGATTCACGCGTCACGGCTGAATGCCCGCCTTGTGGCTATGAAGCTTGGAGGCGTGAGCAGTGTCCCCACGTCAATCGATGGAATGCTCCAGCGCCTCGCGAGGAACAGGGTGGCCGTGATGGGGGGCCTGAAGCCAGGTATTACAACAGACACCGTTGCGGCCATAGTGGCCGCCAAGTGGAGGGCGGACATCTTGGTGAAGGCCTCAGACCAAAACGGCATCTACACTGAGGATCCGAGGGTCAACAAGAAGGCGAAAAAACTCGATAGACTGACCTACGAGAAGATGAAGCAGATTCTGGGTGGCTCGCACAGGCCAGGGATCCACAGCATCGTCGACCCCGTGGCTGTCGACCAACTCGTCGAGTCAAGGGTAAAGCTGGTAGTGCTTAACGGTGCAGACCCCAGGGGCGTGATTAGAGCAATCCACGGCGAGAAGATAGGCACGGTAGTAAGCTGAGCGGAGGGAGTAAGAGCAACAGGAATTGGTCTCGGTCATAGTCTATTTCGCGCTCGCCGCAGCAGTCTTCGTTTCCTTCTGGTCCTCTCTCGTCGAGGCGACTTACCTGACACTCCGCCCGTTCTCCCTCAGTTCTTCCATCGCGGCAGGCTCGCCCAAGGCTGCCACCGCCCTCGAAATCGTGAACGAGAAGACGAGGCTGGTGAGCGTGACGACCTTCATCGACACTATCTCCAACGTAGTCCTCGCCACTACCATCGGCCTGTTACTATCCGACATCTTTGGCCCTATAGGCTGGGTCTACAGCGCGATTGGTGGTTCGTTCGTGATTATGACCCTGCTCTACCTTCTCCCGAAGGCCATAGGCATCGAGAACGCCCTGAGGATGTCAATGGTTCTGGCTCCCTCGACGAAATCGATCATGTCGGGTCTTGCGCCCATAGCAGTCCCCATGACAAACTTCGCCCGGGCTCTCTCTGAGAGGCTGGTTGGGAAGCCAGGGTACAAGGAGGTGGACCTGGCCGCGGAGTTCGAGGACGTGGTCACGATGCTGGAAAAGGCAGGGCACATCGAGCCGGATGCGGGGCGGCTCCTAAGAACCCAGCTGGCCTCCTCAAAGAACAACGCTGCCAGCGTCCTCACTCCCCTAGAGGAGATAGTCTCCATCGACAGCGGCTCAACCGTGTTCGAGGCGCTCCGGACAATGGGACAGACCAACCATCCGCGAATGCCCATCTACGACGCGAAGAGGAAGATCTACATTGGCGCGATAACGTCAAGAACCATCTCGAGGGCGGTCTCCAGAGATCACACCGACTCGCCCATCCTGGACTATATGATACAACCCGCGAGGGTCACAGAGGACGACAGCCTCCCATCGGTCATCGACAAAATGCAGGATGCGGGCACCACCATCGCCTTCGTCTACGACGGAGACAAGATGGTTGGCATGATTACGCTTTCGGACATCCTCGAGCGCCTACTCGGCATCAAAGTCTAGCAGGTTCTCTCGCTATATTGAACCTGCCCGATCTCGTCTCCGTCGCTATCGTCGACTGGCTGGTTTCCTCGGGACAGCTAGGGAGTTGAGCTCGTCAAACGTGATAGCACCTTCGATTAGCGAATCATACGTGCCCTTTTCTCGAACTTCCCTGGACGCCCGCCTGAGGAGTCCCATGGCAGCATAAGACGCGGTGGGCCCGAAGCTCACCCTGGCCACTCCCAGCCGCTTTAGCTCCGGCACAGTCGGAAGGCCCTTCCTGACCATCACATTCGTGGGAAAATCCAGAGCGCGCACGAATCTCAAAATCGACGCAGCGTCAGTCAGGCCCATGGGGTAGACGCAGTCCACCCCGAGGTCCCTGTATGCCACAGCCCTTTTGATGGCCTCCTCCATCTTCTCATCGTCGTCCCCTGGAGCGAACCGTAGCGCGTCCGTGCGGGCGTTGATGACGAACGGGACCTTCAGCGCTTCGCGGAGGCGTAACAGCTCTCTGAGTCTCTCCACCTGCTTTCCTACCTGGAGGAGCTTCTTTGTGCTATGCACGAAGTCCTCGATGTTTATCCCCACTGCCCCGGTCCTAATGACTGTCCTGACGCTCTTTGCAACGCTCCCGGGAGTGTCCCCGAACCCGCCAACCACGTCGACGCTGAGGGGAATCGAGAGTGCCTGCGAAATTCTTCTGACGGCGGTATCGAATTCTCTTTGAGGGATGGTCTCGCCGTCGGGATACCCTAGCGATACCATCATGCCAGCGCTCGAGGTTGCGACCGCGGGGAACCCTTCATCCTCGAACACCCTCGCGCTGGGAACGTCCCACGCGTTCGGCAAAACCAGGATGTCCTTCCTGTTATGAAGCTCACGGAACACCTCTGCCTTCTCTACTTGGGAATTCATCTGGTCGCGAACCCCGTATGGACCGGTTTGGTCATTCGGGCAGTGACCCCTGTGCGGGTGCTAAATTGTTTCTGAAGAACCAAAACCCGCGGAGAACGACGTTGCCACCTGTCACCCAGGCAGTGTCATTTCCGCTTGATCCTCGACAGGAAGGTTCACCGAGCCCGCGAAGATTCGGCAGCCCCCGTGGTATGGCACATCGGTATAGTGGATTGTTTCGCGATGGGTCAGGCACCACATGAACTCCAGTCCTTCAAGAGAGCGTTCGAGGAAGCAGTCTTCCACGGCCTTGTCTGAGAAGACGGGTCTCCTGAAATGGGCGCTCGACTGATTGTCGCACTCTCCGAATCGAGGTAGGAGGGCGAAGGGCAACCAATAGTGGCAATCGACGCAGGTGGCGGCGCCTGATTGGAACCCAAGTGCCTCCCTTGCCTTGTGCTCTCCCACACTTCCTCTGCGCGCGGACGAACGCGGGGACCGGGCCTTCACGCGAACGCGGCGCGCCCGAGGATGAACCCGCTGCTTCGTCAACGCCTAATCAGTTCCCCCGACTGTGCTCCATTGACAATCTGGCCAAGGCGCCTCGCGATTTCTTCCTCGGTCCCCTCGACGAACTCCCTTCTCCTTTCAGGAGAACGCATCCTGCTCAACCCAGTGACTTCGGTGCGCGAGCCCTCCAGGCCCACGTCAGCTGGCACGAACCCCACGTCCTGCATGTTGAGTGTAGTGAGCTTGAACTCCTTGTCGGCCCACCTCTTCCTTCTGAAATCAGGGAAGCGGGGGGAGTTGCAGCCCAGTTGGACGCTCACCAGCACAGGGGGCTTCGTATCGACCACTTCATACCCGTCTGTAATCTCGCGCCTCGCCCTGATTTTCTCCCCCACGACGTTCAGCTGGCTGACGTAACTTAAATGCGAAATGCCCAGCCAGCCCGCCACGCTTGGCGGGACCTGCTCGGTGCTACCGTCCGCGGAGGCTTCGCCACAGTACACGATATCAAAAGGCGCGAGCTTCCGTATCCCCGCAGCGAGGACCCTCGAAGTAGCATAGGTATCAGCCCCGGCGAAGGCCCTGTCACTAAGGAGAACAGCGTCATCTGCCCCCATGGCCACGGCGAGCCTGAGGAACGGCTCGAAAGATGGGGGCCCCATAGAAAGGACCACCACCGAACCTCCAGCTGCGTCCTTGAGCTTCAGTGCGGCCTCGAGCGCATTCTTGTCTGCGTCATTGATCTCGTTCTCGACCCCTTCCCTGACGATCGTCTTCTTCTGCTCGTCGAACTTGAGCTGCTCGAGCTTGGGGATGACCTTTAGACAGACTATCTGCTTCATGTGCCACTCCCTTCCGTCTTTGCCATTTCGGCGATGAGTCTAGGGATGATTTTTGACGCGTCCCCGACCACGCAGTAGTCTGCGTGCTTGAAGATCTCGGCCTTCGGGTCCGAGTTCACGGCCACCACAGTCTCGACGCCCCTCAGACCTGAGGTAAAGTGAGCCGCGCCGCTGACGCCGACGACCAGAGCAAGCTTCGCGTTGAGGCTGGACCCAGTCGAACCCACCACCAGGTTCTTCGACGCCAGGCCCTTATCAGCCAGGGGCCTTGAAACGCCGAAGGCAGAGCCCGTCACTTCGGCGAGTTCTTTTGGCAGCGTCAGGTTCTCTTTGCATCCCAGTCCCGCGACCACCACCTTCTCGGCTTTGCTCACACTGATTCCGCGCTCGATCTTCCTTTCCACGACCTCGCATCTGACGTCCTCGGGCTTCAAGCCCACAGGAAACGGCTCTACCGATCCGGCGTCTTCTGTCGGCTCGGGGGGCTTGAACACCCCCGGCCTCACCGTCGCCATCTGTGGTCTCCCTTTCCTGCACTTGCACACGGCCACGATGCTCCCCCCGAACCCGGGGACTGACCCTAGCAACATCCCTGTCTCCTTCTCAATCTCCAGATCGACCACGTGCGCCATCAGGCCCGCCCCAAGCCGCACGGCCATCATCCCTGCCAGGGCTGTTCCATTGTGAGTCGCCCCGATCAGGAGCATGTCAGGGTCGCGTTCCTTCACCATGCTGGTGACGACATCCGTATACGCTTCGGCGGTGAAATTCTTCAGCAGTGGCGAATCTGCGGCCAGAACCACATGGGCTCCCCTGCGGGTGCACTCCTCAGCGAGCCCGCGTATCCCTTCCCCCAAGATTGCTCCGGTCACCTTTACGCCGAGCCCGTCAGCGATTTCCCTCCCCTTTCCCAGCACCTCCAGTGAGGAGTCTTCAAGGACGCCGTCGGTCTGCTCGAGGAAGACGAAGACCCCGCCCTTGTTCGTATGGAATCAGGCTCCTCCGTGTCTCACAAGGTCCGCGAGGATTTCAGCCACGTCCCTAATCCTGATGCTCGAGCCGACCGTCTTGGCCCCATCCTCGAAGTTCAGGACGCAGAAAGGACAGGCGGTGGCCATGACTGATGCCCCGGTCTGCTCCGCCTGGAAGACTCTCCTATGGCTCGGTCTCTCTCCCTCCGACTCGACATACATGCCGCCCCCTCCTCCACCGCAGCACAGGGCGTTCGCTCTGTTGTCGTCCATCTCGTTGAGCTTGACGCCGGGGATGTTCTCTAGAATCTTCCTCGGCTCCTCGTACACCCCTCCGTACCTTCCGAGGTAGCAGGGGTCGTGATACGTGACCTGGCCGTCTCCATCGTTGGGGTGTTCGAGTTTCAGCTTATCTTGCTCGAGCAACTCCGACAGGAACTCGGTGTAGTGACGGACCGGCGGAATGTTCCCGTACTCCGGGTAGACCGTGTTGAACACGTTGTTGCTGTGAGGAGATACCGTGATTATGTCCTCCGCTCCGACGTTCTTGAAGGAATCGATGTTGGACTGAGCCAATTCCTCTAGGAACCCGTCTTCGCCAATCTGGAATACCTCGTCCCCCGAACTCTTCTCCTGGCTCCCGAGGATAGTGAAGTCGACCCCGGTGGAATTGAAGATCTTGACCAGAGATTGGGAGATGTGTTGGAGGCGAGGATCAAAGGACGCTGCATCGTCAATGTATAGCAGGTGCTTAGCCGGCCCCCCGACCTTTACGTTGAGACCTTCGGCCCACTTGGCCCTGTCATTCTTCTTCCCTTCCCAGGCAGTCCCTTCTTCGTACACCCTCCAGAGCGCGCTCTCCAGCCTGGCGGGCACCTTCCTTTCCTTGTAGCTCAGGCCCCTTAGGGAGTGAATCACTCCTGTGATTTCCACATCTCTGGGGCAGGCCACCTCGCACTCCCCGCAGGTTGCGCACTGCCACAACCCGTCGGTTATGGCCAGTTCCTTGATGCCCACCTGGGCTCCCCGCATTATTCTCCTGACCGGGACGTTCATTGGACAGATCGCTGTGCACGTGCCGCACTGGTAGCACGAGGAGAGGGAGCCTGGGACGGTCTCGGAAATGGCACGCGTGAACTCCAAGTCGGGGGCTTGGGCGCTCATCGTCCTGTCACGCCCCCCTCACCTTGACCTTGGCCGTGGTCGACTGTAGCTCCTCGGCGGGGAGCTTGGAGATCAACCGAGACATCTCGGTTGCCTTGTCAGAGAAACGCCTGGGCTCGGCGGCACTGACCCACCAGAGCTGCAGGCGGTCGGGGTTCACTCCCTTCGCCTTCAACTGGGTCTTCCACCGCTCGACCCTCTTTTCCGTCTGCAGGTTCGCGTTAATGTAGTGGCAGTCTCCCGGGTGACAACCTGTGACCAGGACCGCTCCTGCGCCCTTGGAAAAGGCGTACATCACCAGCTTCTGGGATACCCTCCCAGAACACATGGTCCTAATCACGCGCGTGTTGGATGGGTACTGAATCTTCATCACCCCTGCAAGGTCGGCTCCGGCATAGGAGCACCAGTTGCAGGCATAGATCAGGACCCTATTGTTGGCCTCTTCCTCAAGGGCCGCGTCCACCTGAGCCATAACCTGCCTGTCCGTGAACCCTTCCTGCGTAAGAGCCCCCTCCACGGTGCACTCCGCTACGCAGGTCCCACACCCCTGACAGGCGGCGGTGACGAACTCGATTCTCTTCCTGACCTCCCCCAGTATGGCCCCGTAGGGGCAGACAGGGATGCACCGGCCGCACTTCGTGCATATCTCTGGACTGACCACTGCTACGAACGGCTCTCGTTCGACTATGTTCCTCGAGATTATCACTGACGCCTTCGCCGCAGCGGCAAGAGCTTGCAGAGCGGACTCCTTCACGGTCTTCGGATACTGAACCGTCCCTGCCAGCATCACCCCCTGCACCGCAGCCTCGGCCGGTCCGAGCTTGGGATGGCTTTCGAGGGCGAAACCTGCGTGGTCTATGGTCACCTTGAGCTGCTGCAGCACATCCCCCTTCTCAGCCATTCTGCGCTCTCCTCCTAACCAATCCTACGTTGAGGACTGTGAGATCCGTCTCAAGCGCGATGTCCCTTCCGCTAAGTTCGTCTTTGACCACGAGCTTGCCGTCCGTCAGCTGGACGGATTCCTGGGGGACCGAATCCTGCGGGTACTGGAAGAACTTGACCCCAAGCTTCCCGGCTTTCTCGTATTCTTCTTCCCCGAACCGCGAGAACGTTCTTATGTCCTTGTAGAGCACGTTCACTTCGTTCCCTCCCTCTTTCAACCTGACTGCCTGGTTGATCATCGTCTGACAACAGAACCTCGAGCACCCGTTCTCCCCATTCCTTGACCCGATGCAGGAGATGATCGAAACCTTCTTCCTGGTGACCTTGTCCATCATCCCGTCCAGCTCGAGGCTCGTAACGACGTTGGGGTTCTTGCCGTATTCGAACTCCGTCGGTACATAGGGCTCTGCTCCGGTCGCAATCACGATCGCTCCGGCCGTGAAGTTCGTCCCGTCTGTCAAATGGACATCGTAGTTGCCAACGAAGCCAGTGATCGTTTCAACCATGGTCGCGGTGTGAACCTTGGCACCACTTTCCTTGAGCTCGCCAACGAGCGACGCCAGGAGCTCCTTCGATTCAATGCCCAGAGGCGCAATCTCTGTAAGCGAGTTGAGCAGTCCTCCCAGGGTTTGTTCCTTCTCGACGAGATGAGTCTCGAACCCCTGCTTGGCCAGATTGGTCGCGGCCACGATTCCCGCGACCCCTCCCCCGACCACCAGGGCGGTCTGGGTCACCGGGAACTTCATTGTCTGGAGGGGCTTCATGTTCATCGCCCTGAGGACAGACATCTTCACCATGTCCTTCGCCTTCTGGAGGGCACCCTCTCTGTCATCCTTGTGCACCCAGGAGTCCATGTTTCTGATGTTGGCCATGTCTAGAAGGTAGGGGTTCAGCCCGGCGCGGGTCAATGCGCCTTGGAACGTGGGGTAGTGAGTCTTCGGGGTGCACGCTGCCACGACGACCCGGTTGATCTGCTTGTCCTTGATTACAGCACTAATGTCGTTGAGGGTGCTAGCGCCACAGGAATAGGTCTGGTCTTGGACGTGGACCACGTTGGGGAGGGTCCTGGCGAAGTCAAGGACGGACTTGATATCGACCACCCCGGCGATGTTGGAGCCACAGTGGCAGACGAAAACGCCTATCCTCGGCGGTCCTTCGGTGCTTATCTGAACTACTTCGGCAGGCTGCGGCCATGACCTTGTCTTGACAAAGGTCAGCGCTTTGGCTACTGCAGCCCCCGCTTCAATCACGCTGTCGGGTATGTCCTTGGGGCCAGTGCTGCACCCGGCCAGGAAGACGCCATCCCTCGTGCTCGTGTTGAAGCCTCCGTCCTTGTCCACTGAGGCGAAGAATCCATCAGGGCTGAGCTCTATGCCGAGTAGTTTGGCGAGCGCCTCGGTCCCCCTCGAGGGGATGGCCGCCGTGGCTAGTACCACCATGCCATAGTCTCCTTCGACCTTCGCGGCCCCGTCCTCAGTGTTCTCGAAAGTAACTTTTATCGAGACGCCGTTCGGGGAGACCTTCGCAGGCCTGCTACGCATGAAACGCACCCCCGCGGTCCTTGTCCTGTCGTAGAATTCATCGAAGCCCTTACCGAAGGCACGAATATCCATGTAGGCGATGTCGACTTCCTTGATGCCGTGGTCCTTGAGCTGGTACGCCTCCTTGATACTGTACATGCAGCAGATCCGCGAGCAGTATGGGACGAGCCTCTCGTCTCTGGAGCCCGCACAGAGGACGAAGAGCACCTTCTCCGGGTGGTGCCCGTCCGACGGCCTCACTATCTCCCCCATGCTCGGCCCCGAGGCCTGGAGGAGTCGCTCCAGCTCCATCGAAGTAAGGACGTCGGGGTGCTTCCCGTAACCGAACTCGGTCAGGAGGGTCGGATCCAGAAGGTCGAAACCCGTCGCCACGACGATGGCGGCAACGTCCCTCTGGATGAGCCTGGGCTTCATGTCAAAGTCGATGGCGTTCGGGCCGCAGACGTCGGTGCACCTGCTGCACGGAAGCAGGTTCGGGGGCTCGTTCAGGCAGTTTTGTTCGTCGATGACGTACGGCCCGGGGACCGACTGTTCGATGGGGGTGTAAATCGCCTTCCTTGCCGCCATGCCGTAGTCGAACTCGTTCTTCACGATGACCGGGCAGGCTGTCACGCATTCGCCACACCTCGTGCAGGCGTCAGTCACGTACCTGGGGTCCTGTTTGATTAGGACCTCGAATTTTCCGGCCCCTCCTTCAACGCCTCGCACTTCCGCCATGGTCAGGAGCTCGATGTTGGGGTTGAGCCCCACCTCGCTCATCTTGGGGGATTCAATGCAGATGGAGCAGTCGAGCGTGGGGAAGTTCTTGTCAAGAACTGACATCTTGCCTCCCACCGTTGGGCTCCTCTCCACTAGGGTGACCTTGGCGCCGGCATTTGCCGCGTCCAGCGCCCCCTGTATCCCGGCGATTCCCCCGCCTATGATCAGAATCCTGTCGTTAGACAAGGCTCTCGATGCTCCTCCCCTTCATCTGGGCCGCGAGATTCGCGCCGGCGTCAAGTGCCTTGACATTCAGCTCCGCCGCTCTGGGGAACCTCTCGGCGACGGCCTTCTTCAAGGGGTCAAGAGAGTGCGGCGACGCGAGCGCCGCCATGGAGCCAAGCATCACGATGTTCATCAGCACCTTCCTGCCGAGTGTCTCTGCCGTCGCGGCAGCGGGGATGGCGAAGACCCGATTGTCTCCGACCACCTTCGAAAGGTTGACGAGCCTCTGCTCGGCTATGACAACTCCCGTGGGCTTCACCATCTTCATGTTGAGGTCCAGCCCCTCCTGGTACATGGTGACGAGTGCGTCGAGCTTCGATACCAGCGGGTAGTCGATGGGCTCATCGGAGACCACCACGTCCGCCCTCGACCACCCTCCCGTGACGTACGGACTGTACCCCTCCGTCACGACGACCTCCTTTCCTTCATGGAGCGAGGCTGCGGTGCCGAAGAGGTGGCCGGCCGTGATGGCTCCCTGTCCTCCGAGGCCCGTGATTCTTGCTTCGAACTTCATTTCTTGGCAGCCCCCTGGGCCGCGACCCTTCCCCTGAGCTCGTCGAGAAGCTCTTGGTAGCTGGGCCTCTTTCTATCAACGAAGTTCCCGACCACGACCTTGTCTTCCGGGTGTGCTGTGACGGCGATGTCGCTGAGGTCGGCGTTGTTATCCACCACGGATTTGTCCCTGAAGTACTCCATCATGTCGAGGGCCTCGGGGAAGCCGTTGAACTCCCCGAAGGTAGGCGGGCACGGGGAGAGAACCTCCATGAAGGCGAACCCTTTGACTTCCATCATCCTGCTAATCGCTGCCGTCACCTGTCGGACGTGTATCGCAGTCCAGCGGGCCACGAACGAGGCGCCAGCGGCGGCGACTAGGTAGGGGATGTTGAAGGGGGTCTCCACGTTCCCGTATGGGGAGGTGTGGGTCTTCGCCCCCAGCGGGGTTGTCCCACCGTGTTGTCCGCCCGTCATTCCATAGTTGAAATTGTTCACCATGATTACGTTCATGTCGACATTGCGGCGGGCCGCGTGTATCAGGTGGTTCCCCCCGATGACCCCTAGATCTCCATCCCCTGCGATCACCGTGATCTCCAACTCGGGGCGAACCACTGCCATCCCGGTGGCGAAGGCGATCGCTCTACCGTGGGTGGTATGGTAGGAGTCCAGGTTCAGGTATCCCGAGACGCGTCCCGTGCACCCAATCCCCGATATCGAGATATGGTTGTCACGAGGGATTGTCGACTTCTGAATGGCCCTGACGTACGCTCCCACGACTATTCCGATGCCGCAACCGGGGCACCAGATATTCGGGAGTCTCTCCGACCTGATTACGTCGTCGTTGATGTGGTGCTGAACCTTAGTCTCGGGTCCGCCGCGCACCTGAGGGGAGATCATGAGGCCGCCACCGCCTGCATGGCGTCCATAATCGCCCTAGGCTCGATCAGGGTCCCCGGCGCCCAGTTGGCCCCCACCACGGGGCAGCGGGAGCTCTCCCTTACTGGGTGGATCATCTGTCCTGCATTAATCTCTGCGACAACTAGGCCGGACACCTTACTGCTAAGCTTCTCTACCACTTCGTCCGGGAATGGCCATGGTGTCTGCAGCCTGAGGAGGCCGGCCTTAATCCCCTTGGCCCTGGCGCTCTTCACCGCAGCCAGGGCGGAACGCGCCGCGCTTCCATAGGACACGACAGCGATATCAGCGTCGTCCAGGAACCGCTCTTCCCACTTCCATATCTCGCGCGCATGGTCTCTGACCTTGCCTGCCAGGTGCCTCGTCATTCGCTCGGATACGTCGTGGTCAGTGGTCGGATATCCCCTCGAGTCATGGGTGAGGCTGTCGACGTTGGCTCTGCTCCCCATACCCGCGATGGGCATGGGAATGAAGTCCTTGGCATAGTCGAAGAGCGGGTGTTCACGCTCCTGTGCCTTGGCTGGCTCCATCACGAGCCTTTGCGCCACCTCGATCTCTTCGGCAGGCGGAACCTGCAGGCGCTCCCACATCATCCCCACGACTTGGTCGGCCATGACGAACACCGGCGTCCGGAACTTCTCAGCTGAGTTGAACGCCTGTATAGTGAAATCAAAGAACTCTTGGACACTGCTAGGAGAGTATGCTATGATCTCCAGATCCCCATGGCTCCCCCACTTCGCCTGCATCATGTCTCCCTGCCCGACGAGGGTGGGGATGCCGGTGCTGGGTCCTGCCCTCTGGACGTTGATTAAGACGACGGGCGCCTCCATGATGTAAGCAAGTCCGATGTTCTCCATCATCAGACTGAATCCTGGGCCTGACGTGGCGGTCATCACCTTGGCCCCGGCGAAGGAAGCCCCAACTAGTGCGGCCATGCTCCCTACTTCGTCTTCCATCTCAATGGCATTCCCCCCGACCTGTGGGAACCTCACACTCGCCCTCTCGAAAATCTCAGAAGAGGGAGTTATGGGGTACCCTGCGTAGAACCTGCAGCCTGCGAGTATCGCTCCTTCGACGCAGGCGAAGTTCCCCATGGTGAAGTAGTCCCCCGGCTTCATCGCGCCTCCTCCGCTGCTCACTGCCGAGGCTCCTCCTTGGCGTAGATTGCGAACTCGGGACAGATGGCCTGGCACATCCCGCAGTTCACGCACTCGTTCTCCTTGCCAGCCTTTACCCTCGGGTGCCGGTAGCCGGCGGCGTTGATTTCATCCGACATCTCGAGCACCTCGTTGGGGCAGAACGTCCAGCAGTAGTCGCACTCCTTGCACCTCTCAGGGATTATGTACACCCTGGCGAGGGGTTTCCAGAACTTGCTCAGATTGATGGGCTCACGCGTTATCGCGCCTGGGCCAATCGCCTTCTTCACGACAGCCTGAGCGATTGTTCGCAAACTTTGTTACGCGGCTCTCTGAAAGTATAATTTCGTTTTCTAGTCGAAATAGTATTTCTGTCGTATATTCGACCCAGGCTAACTAATTAGGGAACAGCGGTAAGTAATTCGCATTCGTGTAAGACCGCGCGATTAGATTGAAGGTCCCCATGAGCCTGTTCGGCGTCTTTAGACCGACCGACTGGAACGAGGAGGCGTACACCAGGCACCCTCCTTTTGTTGTCGAAACGGTTTCTGGACGCGTCTTCGTCATCCCCAGAGACTTCGACGCCGAGTCAACCATCGATGTGATTTCCTCTTCACTCGGGCTGAAGAAGGTGCGGCAGGGCCATGTCACCTATCTCGTCCACCGAGGGTACGCAGTCAAGGCGCTGAGGGAGTTCGATTGGTTCGTGCGCAGAAGCTGGAGGAACACGGAGCTGCGGGTGCTCTGGGCCTTGGCATACGTCGGCGAGAGAGGAGGATGGTTACAGACCGGTCTTCAGCTGCAGGGCCTCGCAGATACCGCAGGGCTCACGACCAAAGAATGCGGCCAAGCCCTGCAGAGACTCTTCCGCTCCAAGGGGGAAGAAGGCGCCACCCAAGGCCTAACCGAGTTCACCTCTGACAGGAGGCTCATCCAGCAGACGCTTGAGAAGAAGGTGGCCGAGCTGCCCATCTGGACCGAGGAGATGGTGATGTCGGTGCTGTGTACGAGCCCTGGGGGATCCGTCGCTGAGCTATACGAAGCCATGCTCGCCCAAGGGCTGGGCATAGGGGCGGTGTACAAGCTTGCTGAGCGCTTGAAGACTCGGGGATACGTCTACCCGCTGAGGCACTACAGGGTGAACGAGCGGGGGCCCATGAGGGAGATGCTTGCGGCGGACTGTAGGAACTGCTTCTTCGGCTACTCGAACCCGGACGTCTGCCTCGCGGATAGCCTCCGGCAGATAGAAGACGTCCTCGAAAGGGACTACGGGAAGGAGCCCACGAAAGAGGAGCGGGCGACTCTTTACAACTCGGTGAAATCCATACCGTACGCATCAAGGACGAACAGGAGGGTCCTCGCTTCCCTGAAGCTGATACACGAGATCGACCGGATGTCCAAGGAAGGGCGCGTGGCCAGCATGCTGAAGAAGATTGAAGAAGGCTATGGGGTTGATCTTCCTGTGAAGGTCACTCGGGAACCCGCGGACTAGATTTCGCGCGGTCCCAGGACGTCTCTGACACCCAAGGGCTGTGCTTAGCCTGCGGCTCAGCTTGAGAGATCGTCCTCACCAAGAGGCGAGGCCCTTCTGTAAAAGACGTCCCCGCTGGAATCTGGATATCGCTTGATTATCCCCTGAGAGGCCAAGGCATCGCACCCGGCCTGCACCTCGTCGGGGTCAAGCTCGACCTTGAACTGATCTTCGACCTCCTCTTCGATTTCTAACACGCCCTTTTCCTGCATGTCAGAGAGCACCTTCACTATCTTGCCTTGGAGCGTGTCTTGTGAAGGCGGCCGAGGGAGGGTGACGAGCTTCTGCCGCCCTGCCTTAAGGTTCTCGATCACGGGGACCCAATCCTTCAAGCCCTTTCCCTTCCGCTCCTCCCCCTGAACTATCAAGAACGATTTTCTGGTTCCCCCGTCCTCCCATTCTATCTCGAAGCCAGGCCTCTCAAGCCGGCCTCCATGGGGCTTGACGGACTCAACTGACGAGATGGGGATGAAAACGTTAGGTGGCTTCTGAGGAATCTGACCAATGTCTTCAACTTCTGAGAAAATGAGGTCTGCCTCTAGGAACCCCACAGGCAGTTCTACAAGCTTCTCATTGGTGCAAGCGAAGATCAGCCTCTGGTCAGTCAGGACCAAGGTGCCCTCGACCTCGCCGAAGCCGAAGTCGGCCTCCAACTCCTTCTTCTTCCCAGTCATGCTCAGGACTGCTCCCTGCTCCTGTGCGAGGATGACTTCTGAAGACTGGCCGCTCAAACTGGAGGTGCGGTCGGTCAGAGCATTATAAGCGAATCGAACAATAGATAGAAGGTGTTTCTGGCGGAGTTGCAATGAACCATGTGTGCGGCAGCATGCGTCCTTTGTAGTGCCCTCTGTGTACCTCCGACAGTGGACATCATTGTTGGGGATCACATTCGACAGCATGCTTGGGCGTTCCGTTTAGGGCCAGCAGCAGCTTTTGATCACGTTGACAGTGATGCTTGAAGGCCAGTGGCCCGAGGTGGATGAGTAGCTCGGGTAATCCTCGGAAACAGAGAAGTTGAAGGTGAACGGAAGAGGCGAAGGTCCAGAAACTCCACACCCAACCGTATTGAGCGGGGGAGCGACGGTGTAGGCACAGCTGGGAATGGACGTGAAGGTCACGTACTGGCTGTCGGAAGAGTAGACGAGTAACTGGACCTGAATTCCTCCAGCATAGGTCCCCGGTGTCGCGTCCATTTCGCTGACGCCGATTACAACCGTCCCGTTTCCCCCGGCACTGAAGTACACGGGACAGACGGCAGTATCGTTCGTCAACTCGCAGTCAGTCGGGCCATTCGTGCTGGTGAAGACCCTCCCGCTTTGGATTTTCGGGTATGGGATAGGGCCGCAGACAAGTCCGTTGCAGGGCGGGCTAGAAGAGGAGGAGAGGCTCGCGTAGGCTGCGATTGTAACTGCAACAGAGGCCGCCGCGAGGATAGCAGCTATCAAGACTAACTTCCTTCTTCCCACCCGACTTAGCCCACGCATTCTGGTCACAAGAAAATCCTCACCTGCGGTATTAAATTCTAGCAGCAAGAACAAACACAGAACGGGCCTTTGGCCAAGCTCTCGCGGTCAAACAATTGGCCCATGAAAGCATCCCCACCAACTTAGGGGGTCCGCCATACACACATTTTCATGGTCACTTACTTCGACATTCTACACCATGAACAAGCACTCCGTCCGGTAAAGGCACAGGTGCGGGGGGTGGGATTTGAACCCACGAACCCCTGAGGGACGGGATGCCCCCTCCGAAGCGAGGCCGGATCTTGAGTCGGGGAACGCTGTCCCGCACGGTTGACCAGGCTTCGTTACCCCCGCGCCATGGGCACTTCATTAGGTTCAGATTAAGGCTCTATCATTACTGGACGGTCGCCACCCGGCTGGTCTTCCTCAGCAGGCGGTGGGACGAAATCTCGATGATTATGTTGCAGTACCTGGCAATCTGTCCGAAGTAGGACGCAAGCACCCTCGCGTAGCCGAACTCGCCGGATGCAAGCATCTCCTTGGTAACCTCCTTCTCCAGTCTCGTCGTTTCCTCGACGAGGGCGAGCGATTTGCCGATGAGCTTGATGTCTGGGGTGAGCAGGCTCTCGACTGTTGTATTGAATGCCTCCTCTGCTTTTGCGGCGAGCTTTCTGAGTGCCGCTGTCACTTGTGGATTCATGTCCGTTCCCAGCCCCCTCAGCCTCGCCAGCTCCTGAGCTATGTCTTGGATTATGCCCCCGATTTCATCGAGCGTCTTTGCCGAGACCCTGTCGCCCGATGCATGGAGCGGGGACTCAATTCCTATCTCCGAGGCCAGCTCCCTCCTGTTCAGCGCCACCAGGAGCTGCCTGAGTATGAGCCGGTACA
>Ga0187771_10000683_pt1 | contig 21324 bp, 14 predicted proteins | sample 0116_SJ02_MP15_1_FD_133139 | JGI IMG/M metagenome (GOLD analysis project Ga0187771, IMG submission 133139) | Tropical peat soil microbial communities from peatlands in Department of Meta, Colombia - 0116_SJ02_MP15_10_MG | ecosystem: Environmental > Terrestrial > Soil > Wetlands > Peat | place...
CGGACCTGACCGAAATTCTCGATCGGGCGCGCACACCTTCGCTTATGGCGCCATTCCAGGTGTTCTTCATCCGGGGCGTGAAGAATCTGTTTGGGCGAGGATCGAACGAGGAAAGGCTGGCTGCGATTGAGGAATACTGCAAGGATCCGAATCCAGCCGCGGTGTTGATTTTCGTCGCCGACCATATCAGCATTCCTGCCGATGCGCGGCGCATGGAACTGACTGACAAAGAACGCTACGAACGGATTCGCGAGACTATGGGCGAATACTGCGCGATTGTCGAGCTGGCGCGAGTGGAGGAGGGCGAGGCGGTTCGCTGGATCGATGAATATTGCACTACGCAGGGTGTCAAAATCGATGCCGACGCGGCGCGCGAGTTGGTGGACGCGCTGGGCGGCGACATGATGATGGTTTCGAATGAATTAGAGAAGCTGATTCTGTACGTCGGCGAGAAGAAACGCATTACGCTCGGCGATGTCGAAACCATGGTGCTGGCCGCCAAGCAGCGCTCTTTATATGAGCTGACAGACGCCATTTCCGCCAAAGATCGTGTGCGCGCTCTCGGAATGCTGGATGCAATCTTAACCACGGGCGAAGGAGACGAAGCCGCGATCGGACATCTCTACATGCTGGCGAAGACGTTCCGGCAGATGCTGGTCATTCTTGAGCGCAACGTTCGCGACCAGCGCATGCTGTGGGCGGCGTTATGGCAGGGGTTTCGCGTGCCTCCGTTTGCCGCTGACGACATCATCAAGCAAGCTCGCCGCTATAGGTCGAAACGCGAATTGACCCGCGCCATCCGCCTGGTGGCGAAAACGGATTTGGCCTTGCGCTCGAATCCTCCGAATAAACGCCTTGTGCTGGAAAAGCTGGTGCTGGATTTGACGGCTGAGCCAAAGCGGGAAGTTCCAGGGTGGTCGCAGGAAGAGTTGCCGGTGTGAACAGCAGCTGTTAGCTCCTGGCTGTTGGCTTTTAGCTACAACTTTCTCGTACCCAAGTGTAGCGACGGTATTATGTGAATTGCCGCTCAATTCCTCACATTGAACGTGCCTGCCTATCTCGACCGCATTTCATACACGGGGTCCCTAGTGGCGACTGCGGAGGCCTTGCAATTGCTCCATCGCGCCCACATGCTGACCGTCCCGTTCGAAAATCTGGATATCGCGCTGGGTCGAAAAATCATTTGTGACGAGGAATCGATTCTTCACAAAATCGTTCAGCAACGCCGTGGCGGATTCTGCTATGAGCTGAATGGAGCGTTCGCCGCGCTGTTGCGAGAACTCGGCTTCACAGTCACCCTGCTGTCGGCACGTGTCGCGCGTGAAGACGGGAGCAATGGTCCGGAATTCGACCATCTCACCCTGAAAGTCGATTTGGAAGAACCATGGCTGGCTGACGTCGGATTCGGCGATTCTTTCCTTGAGCCGCTTCGATTGAAGATCGATATTGAACAGCGGCAAGGCGGAAGAAAGTTTCGACTTGTCGAGGAGCGGAGCTCCCTGCACATGGAAATGGCGGATCCTGAGCATTGGAAACGGCAATATTCCTTCACGCTGGTGCCGCGCCAACTTGGCGATTTTGCGGGCATGTGCCAGTACCATCAAACTTCTCCACAATCCTCGTTCACCCAGAAGAGTATTTGCAGCCGGGCAACGTCCGATGGGCGGATTACGGTTGCGGACAGAAAGCTGATTGTCACCTGGAATGGCAAGAAAGAAGAATCGGCGCTGGATTCAGATCAGCAGTGGCGCGAGGCGCTCAAGAAATATTTCGAGATTGTCCTGTAGCCCGTCAGGATTCGAGCCCATAAAGGGGAATAGCAGAGAAAGCTCGTCAGAATCTCGCGCGTGGTTTGAAGGGAATTTTCACCACAGCCTGAAGTGCTACCGGATTGCCATTTCGAAGAGCAGGCAGGAACTGCCAACGTAGAAGCGCATCACGCGCGTATGCCTCAAGCCGATCATCGACTTCGTTCAATACTCGCACTTCTCCGACCGAGCCATCGCTGCGGATCACGGCCGACAACTCCACGGTGCCCTGCACATTTTCGCGCATCAATTCCAGAGGATAGCCCGGCGCCACGGCGTGGGTGACCACCGGCGCGAAGAGATCGCCCTGCTTTTCGCCATCCTGTAACTCGGAGAAGTGCATCACCAAACTTCCGCCGGCGGAGTTCAGATTGGGGACGTTCAGAGTCATAGCATAGGATCTGCGTGCGCCGAAAACCTTGCGCTCGGTTTCGCTCTGCTGCTCCGGAGACATCTCCGCAGCACGGGACCGGGGAGCACCAGCGTGGGCGATTAATGGAGGGTCTGCTGTCGATCCTGTTATTGAACTGGTTGCTGATGACTGTCCGCTGACTGGAATAGCGCTCTGTGTTCCAGGGCCGCGCCCCACCAACAATCCAGGTGGCAGGCCATTGATGTTCTTGCTCGAACCAGTTTCGAAGCCATGAGTGCTCGGTGGTGTTCCACTGGCCCCAGGTTTGCCTTCGGGAGTCGCCGCAAAAGTGCCTCGACGATTTCCATTGGGCACTTCAACGCGGGCGGTAGGAGGCATGGCGTGAATGCTGAGAGCGACAATCCGGCCATCGTGATCCTGGCCAGCCACTCCCTGAGTTGCGGGAGGCGGAGGCACTACCGTTGCCGCCGAGTTCGTGAAAGAAGGCGGACCTGTTAAAGCATGCTGTTCATCAAGCGGCAACTGTGGGGCCGGAGCTACGACCTGCGACCGGCCGATGTTTATGTCGCTCAGTTTGCGCATGGCCGCCATCTCAATTCCTGGCGGGGGCTGGACAACCGCTGGCTGTGCGAGGCCAACCTCTCGCCTGGTATTGACCGGGTCGACTTCCGGCGCGGGCGCGACTAGGGCGGTGGGCAAAATTGGTGGAGGGTCCAGCTTACTCCGGCTTATCTCCGGTGCGGGAGCAACCACCGGCGCCGGCAAGGCAGGCAGCCTGAAGTCGGATGTTCGGGATGCAGTCGCCGCGGGAGGAATTGAAGGTGCCGACCGAGCCCACGCGACAATATTTGGCAGTGGCGCCTCGTGGCTCAATTTCAGTTGCGGAGGAGTCACAATTGTTTGCTCGTGATTGTCGGGCTCCGGCGGAACGGAAATGATGGGCTGTGGAGCGTATATCGGGTCCGCTTTTTGCGGCAGTGCTTGCGGCACACTCCCGGTGTTCAGTGGAGGCAGGTATTCCGACAGTTCGTACGTAAGTACATCAGAAGTGTGAAATGGCGGTGGGGGCGCAAGATGCGGTCGGTGTGGCCATAACTGGGCCGAGCTCCACAAAACCGTAATCACGGCCGTGTGGAAAATCGCAGACTCGACAAACCGGCCCCAAGGCAGCCGCGACTTCACAAAAACGTCAGTCCAGAAGAGTCCTGGCGAGGCTGACAGGTGGAGCGGCGGCTGCCGCCGGCGCCACAGCAAGTCTCGAAGATTGCGAGAAAATACGCGGTACCAGGGATCGAGCTTGATGAGGAAAGCGGGCGGCGGGACCGCAGACGGTCTCTTGTTCAGTTCGAACTCTATCAGCTGGAAGTCGGGTCTCACGGGTGCCACATTCGGGGCCAGAGTGCTTCAATTATAGCGGTCGGAGGAAGCACGGCGGCTCTCTCGGGAGTTCTTGGGGAGCAGTTTCCATGCTCTAATACCGTTATGAAACTGGCAGTGACCCTAGTGGTTATTTTCTTATGTTCTCAAGTTTTTGCGCAGACAAGCTCCAATCAAACGGCGCAGAGCGATGACTATTCGGGCATGTACACGTTCCAGCAAGAAGGAGAATTTGTGCAGATCACGGTGGAGGACGAAGGACGCGTGACCGGTTTCGTCTCTCGCTATGGAGATGGCGAAAGCGATCGTGGCGCATTTCTCGATCAGTTCTTCAAAGACGGAAAGCTTGAGGGCAAAAAACTCACTTTCACCACTCAAACCGTGCACAGCGTCTGGTATGAATTCAAAGGAACGGCGGAGCGCGGCTCCGGCAAAAGTCCGAATGATGAAGGCTACCACATTCTTAAGGGGACGCTAACGGAGTTCCGCACGGACGTGAACAAGAAAAACACGTCGAAATCGCACGAGGTCGTGTTCAAGTCATTCCCGCAGAGCATGGAACCATCCTCCAAGGACTGAGGCACATACCGAGCGGTTTGGTAAGGAAGCGAGCCAAACGCGCGATTACTGCGTCGCAAAGAACGCGACGCTTCGCGCGGCTCGCCCAGATCCCTCACTGCGCAAAAGAAGCTTGCTCAGGATGACGAACTACAATGCTGCTGAGGCAGAGCCGAACTGGGCCAAATTCCAGGTGTTAAAATAACGAGATTGCATGTCCTTCCTGAATACTACTGTTGCACATGAGAGCGAAGTGGAGTGCACCGAGAAAACGGCCTCTTCGCCGCCAAAGGTAGGCTTTGTCAGCCTTGGGTGTCCCAAGAACCTGGTGGACAGCGAAGTCATGATGGGTATGCTGACACAAGCGGGTGCTGAGCTGACGGCGTGCGCGGAAGACGCGGACGTTATCGTGGTAAACACTTGTTCGTTCATCGAGAGCGCGCAGCAGGAGTCGGTGAATGCGATCCTCGAAATGGCGCGTCACAAGACTGACGGCCGAGCCAAGAAGCTGGTGGTCGCAGGCTGTCTGGTCGAGCGCTTCCGCAATGAGATTCGGAAGAACATTCCTGAGGTCGATGCGGTGGTCGGGACAGGAGAATTGGAAAACATATTGCAAGCTGCGGGAATTGCTCCTGCACAGCCTGCAGATTCTCCCTTCAAAATTCTGACCTCCCGGCCAGAGGGCGCTGCCCGCGCCGCGCAGGGCCGATTCTCGCGGGAATCCTGGGACGGGGCGATTGCGGATCTGCCCAACTATTTGTACGACGAGGCGACACCGCGCGTTCTCGCGACCCCGAGTTACACCGCCTACATCAAGATTGCGGAAGGCTGCGATCATCCCTGCAGCTTCTGCATTATTCCTCAAATCCGCGGGAAGTTCCGCTCCCGGAGATTTGAATCGGTGATTGCCGAAGCCGAGCGGCTGGCGCGCTCTCGAGTGCGCGAGATTACTTTGATCGGGCAGGACACGACCTGCTACGGCGAAGACTTCGGCTTGCAGGATGGGCTGGCGCTCCTAGTCGAAAAACTCGCACGCATTGAAGATCTGCGCTGGATCCGATTCCTGTATGCCTACCCCAACAAAATCACGGCCCGGCTGCTCGAAGCCATTGCCGCCCACGAGAAGATTTGTTCGTACATCGATGTGCCGTTGCAGCACGCGTCAGCGACTGTACTCAAGCGTATGAAGCGCGGCGGCGGGGCAGAGCTGTTTCTCCATTCGATCGAGAAGATGCGGCGGACGATTCCAGACGTCATCCTGCGAACGTCGTTTGTTGTCGGCTTCCCGGGAGAAACAGAAAGAGATTTTGAAGAGCTGTGCGACTTCGTGCGAGCGGCTGAGTTTGACTGGATGGGTTGCTTCGGATACTCCGATCAGGAGGGTGCGGCTGCATTCTCGCTGGATGACAAAATTCCACCTCACGAAATCGAGCGCCGCCGCAAGCATCTGATGGAGATTCAGCGGCGCATCAGCAAACAAAAGCGTAGGACGCAAGTTGGTAAAGAGTTCGAGTTGTTGCTGGAGGGGCCTTCTCAGGAGAGCGAACTCCTGCTCGAAGGGCGCACGCGAATGCACGCTCCCGAGATCGATGGGAAAGTGTTTGTGAACGATGTGCCGGACGGGGTTGAGCCCCGCTCGGGCGAGTTTTACCGCTGTGTGATTACCGAAGCCCACGATTACGATCTGGTTGCGAAAATCGTATAGGAACCATGGCTCGCAAGCGTGTTCAGAAGCTGCCCTGCCCCACCTGCAAAAAGCCCGTACAGCGCAGCAACTCCGATTTTCCTTTCTGCAGTGAGCGCTGCCGGCTGATTGATCTGGGCAAATGGGCGAGCGGAGAATATGTGATTTCATCGCCGGTGCGAGATGTGTCAGACTCTGTGCCGGATGTTCCTGCAAGGCGCTCCGATGAAAAGTGAGTCAAGAAGCAGTGCCGCCGAGGACGGCGGCGCTCCATGAGAGCGCCGCGCTGGGCCACGCTGGTTGCAACGTTTTTTGGTATCGGATGGCTGCGTCCGGGGCCGGGTACGTGGGCATCCCTGGCAACCGTGCTTATATGGTGGCTGCTGACTCGCTGGATCCCTCCGAGTTGGCAAGCGGTTGCAGCGGCCTTGCTGGCTGCAATCACGACACTGATTGGAATTCCTGCCGCTACCCGGGTTGCGCGAGCGGCTGCACTTAAGGATCCGCAGTTCGTCGTCATCGATGAAGTTGCCGGCCAACTCATCACTCTGATTGCGGTCCCCGTCTCATGGAAATCTCTGTTGCTCGGCTTTATACTTTTTCGTGGCTTCGACATTGTGAAGCCGCCTCCGGTGCGTCAACTGGAGCAACTTCCCGAGGGTTGGGGCATCGTAATAGACGATGTGGGGGCGGGGCTTTACGCATTGCTGATCATGCAGGTGTTGCTGCACTTCCGTCTTTTGCCGACGTAGAATGTCGCAGGCCAGTGCTGTTGGAAATTGAAGACCATGGGGATCTCTGATCGTTTGCTCGGCCGGAAGAATGTTAATGGGAAACCGCACATTGTAGCGGTGCAACCGGGGTCTGCCTTGCCGGGTGGCGAAGTGCGCATAACGGGTACCGACCTCCGGCCCCAGGATCTCCGCCGTCCGCGCGTGCGTTTTGGTGAAGTTGAAGGCTCGGTCATCATCAGTTCCGACCAGTTTCTGGTGGCCCGGGTGCCGTACGGCGCCGCTTCCGGACCTGTTGTCGTTTCGACGAACGGTCATTCCAGCAACCCACACCAGATCAAGGTCGCGGTCCCGATCGCGGAGAATCTGCACCCGGTCACCAACCCTGCTCTGGATTCCGAGGGCAACATTTTTGTCACTTTTTCCGGCAGCCGGGGACAAAAGGTTCCGGTGTCGATCTTCAAAATCGACACCAACTACAACGTGAAACCGTTTCTTTCCGACCTCATGAACGCGACCTCGATTGCGTTCGACAAAGCTGGACAGATGTACGTGTCGTCGCGGATGGACGGCACCGTGTATCGCGTCGCACCGAATGGAACCATGTCTTCCTACGCGGAAGGAATGGGGGTGGCGACTGGGATGGCTTTTGATCGCGCCGGGAACCTGTATGTGGGCGATCGCAGTGGAACGATTTTTAAGATCGCGCCCGACCGGCAGATTTTTGTTTTCGCCACGCTGGAGCCCAGCGTGTCCGCTTACCACTTGGCTTTTGGACCGCGAGGTGATCTGTTCGTCACCGGTCCCACGACTTCCAGTTTCGATTGCGTGTACAAGGTGGATCCTCAGGGAAGCGTTTCGACCTTCTATCGCGGCCTAGGACGTCCGCAGGGTTTGGCGTTCGATCAGGAGGGAAATCTCTATGTCGCGGCCTCGCTGGCGGGCAAGCGGGGGATTGTGAAAATCAACCCGACTGGACAGGCGAGCCTCGAAGTCGCAGGCAGTGGCCTGGTCGGACTGGCTTTCGCTCCCGGTCGTTCCGCGGTGTTGGCAACCACCAATGCCGTCCACCACCTCGCCTGGAATATCCAAGGTGCCGCTCTGGTAGATCTGCCGGTCTGAGCTTGACCTCAGTCTTCCCTGCGTCCTTTGTGGTTCATCATTTAAACTTCTAGTCCAATGAATGCCGAGATCATTGCTATCGGCTCGGAACTCTTGACGCCTTTCCGGCAAGACACGAATTCACTTTATCTCACCGAAAAGCTCAACCAACTGGGCGTCGAAGTGATCTTCAAAACCATTGTGGGCGACCGCAAGGAGCATCTGGTTCAGGCGGCGTCCCTGGCGCTGTGTCGCGCCGACATCCTGATTTTCATGGGGGGGCTGGGTCCGACCGAAGATGATCTCACGCGCGAATCCGTGGCGGAAGCGCTGGGCCTTGCACTGCACCGCGATCCTGAGATTATTGCCAACATTGAGCAGCGTTTTGCGTCTCGTGGCTGGAAAATGGCGGCCAATAATGCGAAGCAAGCGGACGTTCTGGCGGGAGCGACCGTGTTGCCAAACGCCAACGGAACGGCTCCCGGGCAATGGATCAGCGGAAAATATGATGGACATGAAAAAATGATTATGTTGCTTCCCGGGCCTCCCCATGAATTGAAGGCTCTCTTTGAAGAACAATGTATGGATCGGCTGCGCGCCAGACTGCCTGCTCAGTTCATTGCGACGCGCGAGCTCAAGATTACGGGGATGGGCGAGTCGCATTGCGACGCCAGAGTTGCGCCAATCTACAAGCGCTTTCCCGATGTGCAAACCACGATTCTGGCGGGCGCGGGAGAAATCCAGTTGCACTTGAGAACCCGCGGCAGTTCGGCGCAGGCAGCGCAGCAGAGGGTGGACGAACTGGTCGCGCAGATCGAAGAAGAGCTGGGAGACCATGTCTTCTCCGACAACGGCGATTCCATGGAGCAAATCGTCGGCTATTACCTGCAAATGCGGAATGCGACATTGGCAGTGGCGGAATCGTGCACCGGCGGCCTGCTCGCCCAGCGCATCACATCGGTAAGCGGAAGTTCGCGATACTTCCCTGGCGGCGCGGTCGTGTATTCAAATGATCTGAAAACTTCGCTCGCCGGTGTGCCTGCAGAACTGATCGAGAAACACGGCGCGGTGAGCCGTGAAGTCGCTGCGGCTCTGGCCGAGGGAATTCGCGAACGATGCGGCGCGACCTTCGGGATCGGAATCACAGGTGTGGCTGGTCCGACTGGCGGAACCGCGGAGAAGCCGGTGGGGCTGGTCTTTCACGCACTGGCGAGCAACGGCCCCACTGAAGTGATCGAACGCAAATTTCCCGGCGACCGCAAACGTATTCGCTGGTTCGCCAGCCAGCAGGCGTTGGATATGGTGAGGAGGAAGTTGATGTAGTACCGGTATTATGCGTCTATTCATCGGCCTCGATATCGACGACGGCATTCGCGAGCGCATCAAGCGCTTTATGGAAGGGGTGCGCGAGTTTGCGCCGGATGCGCGCTGGGTGCGTCCTGAATCGCTGCATGTAACGCTGAAATTTATCGGCGAGAAAAGCGCCGACACCCTTGAAGAGATCAAGAGCGCGCTTGCCGGCGTAAAAGCTCAATCGTTTGAATTGGTGTTTCGCGGATACGGTTTTTTTCCGACAGCAAAATCAGCCCGAGTTTTCTGGATCGGGATTGAATCGGGGCCACAAGTTGGGACTCTCGCCACAAGCATTGACGACGCTACCGCTGCGCTCGGAATTCCTAAGGAAGATCATGAATTCAGCCCCCATCTCACGCTGGCGCGCGGCGGCGGACGCTCGGGAGCGCCAGGCTGGCGCAAAGGAGATACGAGTAACAAGAACTTTAAGTTGCTGCAGGAGAAATTGTCGGTTTTGCCTGCTCCAGAGTTTGGTACGATGACCGCCCGTGAGTTTTTTCTGTATGAGAGCAAGATCATGCGAGGAGGTTCGCAGTACACGAAGCTGCAACGATTCCCGCTCGTTTAGCAATCGCCCATGAACGTTTATCTCGTTACCGCCGCTTACAGTTACCTCCTGGGATCGATTCCCTTCGGCTACATTCTGATCCGTATGTTCCACGGACAGGACGTGCGGCAGACCGGCAGCGGCAACATTGGAGCGACCAATGTGTCGCGCACATCGCCAGCCCTCGGTGCGATCACTCTGATTCTGGACGCGCTCAAAGGAGCGGCCGCAGTGCTCATCACGCGAAGGCTGTTTCCCGGTCAAACTGTGTTACTGGCACTGGCCGGCTTGATGGCTGTTGCTGGTCACGTCTTTCCAATATGGCTGCGTTTCCGTGGCGGCAAGGGCGTAGCGACCGGACTCGGCTCCTTCATGGTCCTGGTTCCGAAGACTGTCCTGGTGTTGATTGGTATTTTTGTCGCGATCTTTCTTGTATTCCGTTATATCTCTCTCGCTTCGATAATCACCGTCGCGCTGTTTCCATTGGTTGCCTGGATTCTCAACCCGCATCTCGAAAGTCCTGAAATACTTGCGTTGCTGGCCGCCGCTTCGCTGCTGATCATCGTGAAACATCATGCGAATATTCGCAGGCTATTGGCCGGTACCGAGCCTCGCTTCCACTGGAGGCGGGGATGAGCCGCATCGCAATCGTCGGCGCAGGCGCATGGGGCACGGCTCTGTCTATCGCGCTGGGGCGAAAAGGCACGCATGGCATACGATTGTGGGCGCATGAAAAAGAGGTGCAAACCTCGATTTCATCACGACGCGTGAACGAGATTTTCCTGCCCGGAGAAGCTCTTCCCGAAAGCGTTTCGGTTACCGGTGATTTTGAGCAAGCCTTGGACGGCGCGGAGATCGTGGTGAGCGTGATGCCGTCGCAGCACTGCCGGCGAGTTTTTGAGCAGATGCGTCCGTTTGTAACACCCGACATGCTTTTTGTGAGTGCCACAAAAGGTTTGGAGGAGACAACTCTATTGAGGATGACGGAGGTGATCGGCTCGGTGCTCGCTTCTAATGGACGGCAACCACGAATCGGAGCGCTGAGCGGGCCCAGCTTTGCCAAAGAAGTTGCGCGTGGCGATCCAACCGCGATCACCATCGCGTCAACCGATGGGGCACTTGCGGAAACTGTGCAACGCGAGTTTAGCGATCCGCGCTTTCGTGTTTATACCAATGACGACGTCACTGGCGTCGAACTGGGCGGCGCGCTGAAGAACACTGTCGCGATCGCGGCCGGAATCTGTGACGGCGTGGGACTCGGCCATAACTCCGTCGCAGCACTGATCACGCGTGGCTTGGCGGAGATCACACGACTGGTGGTTGCATGTGGCGGGCGGCAGGAAACCATGGCGGGACTCGCCGGGTTGGGAGATTTGGTCCTGACCTGCACCGGCGGACTCTCGCGCAATCGCAGCGTAGGCGTGCAACTCGGCCGCGGACGCAAACTGCCGGAGATCATCGCCGCTATGCGCGGGATGGTGGCTGAAGGTGTCTTCACGACCCATGCTGCACTCGGGCTCGCCCGATCGCGCAACGTAGAAATGCCGATTACGGCTCAAATGGATGCCATCTTGAATCGAGGCAAGTCTCCGAAAGAAGCCATTCAGGAACTTATGACGCGCAGCGCAAAGAGCGAAACGGGGTTATATCAGACGGGGTGACTGTGGCGGCACAACACCAAAGGCAGACGGCCGACGCTACCGGCAGGCTCGCTGGCATCCTCAAGGAGAACCAGTGCGGCAGAGCCGTTGGGGTCTATTCAATCTGCTCCGCTAATCGCTTCGTTCTGGAAGCCGGCATGCTGCAGGCGCAGCGCGATGAGAGCCTGCTGTTGATCGAATCAACCTCCAACCAGGTCAATCAGTTTGGTGGCTACACGGGTCAGACTCCGGCAGAGTTTGTTTCCTTCGTAAAGGAAATCGCGGCCGGGATGAACCTTCCTGCAGAGCGGATCATCTTTGGCGGAGACCATCTGGGGCCTCACGTCTGGCGCAAAGAAGCCGCCTCCTCCGCGATGGAAAAATCCGTCGAACTCGTGCGTGCGTGCGTGCTGGCCGGCTATACCAAGATTCATCTGGATACCAGCATGCGTCTTGCGGGCGATCCCGGAGATTCCTCCAGCCCACCCGCGGATGAAATCATCAGCCGCCGCGCAGCGGATTTGTGCCGGGCCGCCGAAGATGCATATCAGCAACTTCCATCCGGTTCGCCCGCTCCACTCTACGTCATTGGAACCGAGGTGCCGATTCCCGGCGGCGAGCTTCTCGATACACAAGCCCCGGAAACGACGCGGCCCGAAGACGTGGCGCGAACCATTCAACTCGCGAGGCAGGCCTTCGAGGCGCGTGGCCTGCAGCCAGCATGGGAGCGCGTGATTGCTTTAGTTGCGCAGCCCGGCGTGGAATTCGGTGATGCCACAGTCTTCTCCTATATGCCGGAAAAGGCGTCTGCGTTGTCTCGATTTGTGGACCAGCATCGTCAGGACAAGCAATGGCAAGGCGTGTACGAGGCCCATTCGACGGATTACCAGTCGCCGGCAGCTTTGCGGCACATGGTCCGCGATCACTTCGCGATCCTGAAGGTGGGCCCATGGCTGACCTTCGCATTCCGCGAGGCCGTATTTGCTCTGGCGGCGGTGGAAGAAGAATGGCTGGGCGATCGCCGGGGAATCACAATCTCCCGGGTCAGAGAGTCGTTGGAAGAGGCGATGGTCGCGAATCCGGAGCATTGGAAGAACTATTATCGCGGCGATGAAACGGCCTTGCGCCTTGCGCGCAAATACAGCTTCAGCGATCGCTGCCGCTATTACTGGACGCAACCGAACGTTGCCGCGGCCCTACAACGACTTTTTGCGAACCTGGCCGCTCATCCAGCCCCGCTCTCGCTGCTGAGCCAGTGCCTGCCTGATCAGATTGCAGCGCTGCGCTCTGGAGACGTTTCAAACGACCCCGTTGCGTTGATTCACAACAAAATTCTGGGAGTCATCGAGTATTACGCGCAGGCGTGCGGGATGAGTGCGCGCTAATCCTGAGCAAGCGGATTTGTTTTGAAGCCTAGAACAGCCTTCGAAATGCCCAGAACAAAAAGCCGGACAGGACCATAGCCGCGGGCAAGGTCAGAACCCAAGCCATGGCCAGGTTGCGAACCGTCGCCATCTGCAGTCCAGAACGGTTGGCGGCCATGGTTCCAGCTACGCCTGAGGAAAGTACGTGCGTGGTGCTCACGGGCAATCCGAAATAGTCAGCCGCACCAATGGTTGCCATGGCGGTGATCTCCGCTGCTGCGCCCTGCGCGTAGGTCAGATGCTCCTTGCCGATCTTCTCCCCCACAGTGACAACAATGCGTTTCCACCCCACCATGGTGCCTAAGCCCAACGCCATGGCTACTGCAACCTTGACCCAACCTGGGATGAACTTGGTAGCGGCGTCGACGTGCTTCTTGTAGTTTTTTAGGACGGCCCAATCGGCAGCGGAGATCTGTGGCTGTCCGGATTTCTGCATTATTCGCAGCGCCTCGCTTACCAGGTACATGTCGTTGCGGAAGTTGCGAACCTGATCGTTGGGGATTTTCTTCAGCTCTTTGTATAGGGCGGTTTCGTTGCCAAGGTCGGTAATCAACTGACGCAGGGCGAGCATTGTGTTGGGTGTAAATTCGCGCGTCCGGATAAACGCGGTGATATCGTCACGCGCATCTCCGATTACAGCATTACTGCTGGTGTATTTGTTGACGACCTCAGCCGCCTGCTCGGAAACAGCGATAAAGTCCTGCGACTGCTTTGTTGTGATCGCGTGGTTCAGGGCATATGCGGTTGGCACCGTGCCGATCAGAATGAGCATGATCAGCCCCATACCCTTTTGGCCATCGTTCGAGCCATGGGCAAAGCTGACGCCCGTGCAAGTGAGCAGCAGCAGCGCGCGAATCCAGAACGGCGGTGGCGCCGCACCTTCCGGCGCTTTGTACAGAGTCCGATCCTTGATCAAAGCTTTGCTGAGCAGCAGCAACAAGCACGCGCAGACGAATCCTACGAGGGGAGAAAGCAGCAGTGATTTGCCAACGTTGGTCGCTTGTCCCCAGTCGACCCCACTGGTTCCGGTGCGGACAGAGATGAGCTGATTTGCGATGCCAACGCCGATAATGGAACCGATCATGGTGTGGGAACTGGATGCGGGCAGGCCGAAGTACCACGTTCCAAGATTCCAGATGATCGCGGCCACCAGCAGAGCAAAGACCATGGCGAAACCTGCCTTGCTCCCGACTTGCAAGATCAGCTCGACCGGCAAGAGCGAAATCACGGCAAATGCCACCGCACCGCTCGAAGTAAGTACGCCAAGGAAATTCCACAGCCCCGACCAAACCACGGCAATGTGGGGCTCCAGGGAATGCGTGTAGATGACAGTCGCAACCGCATTGGCGGTATCGTGAAAGCCGTTGACGAACTCAAAGCCCAGCGCCACCATGAGCGCCAGTCCGAGAAGCAGAAAGGGCAGAATGGACACGCTCCGGATCGTGGAAAGATCTGCCGCCAAACTGACGGCAATATAAAGCAAAGCCACCAGCATGATCGCCGAGAAAACTATGACTCCCAGCCGCCCCGGTTTTCTTGCCAGCTTTTCCTGAAGTACGGTAGAAGTCGCGGCTACAGTCGCCATGTCGGTCCTCGTTGGCCCAGAGTCTTAGGGATATTTCAATTCTCGGTAGGGTGCACACTATACAAGGGGATTGTTAACGCCAGATTAAAATGGGGGCAACAGGTACTGTCCTAATTTCAATGACAGTACCGGGCAAAACCTTCGAGTTCGATACGGTCATTGACTCATCTCATCTCAGGGTGACTCTTGTCACTGCCGATGGGCTGCGAACATTTTATTCTGAGTTGTTATGTTGGACGCGTCTGTCTTCGAGGCCAGCTTCCGCCAACTAGGGCCGGAACAATTACGCAGTGCGCTTGCCGGTTTCCTTCCCCAAAATGCAACGAGAGCCGAGAGGATCAGCGCCATCGAGGCCGGGTTGCGAAGTCCTGCCGGCCAATCCCTGCGCGACGCGATGGCGCGATGGATCGTCGATGGAATTGTGCCGGTCGATGCGTTGGTGCCGGAGGCCTATTTGAAATGGCGGCCGCCGGTTCGCGACTGCATGATGTTTGTGATAACGCGCATATCGCCGGGACGCCTCGCCCCCAAGCTTCTGGAGCAACTGGAACTGCCCGCGAGAACACCGCCCGAGACGCGCTTGCTGAAGCTGATCGCAAAAGTGCCCGGCCTGCAGAAATTAGGACAGGTCATTGCTCGAAATCAGCATCTCCGGCCGGCGCTGCGAAATGCGCTCGCCAGGCTGGAAAACAGCATTCGCGATGTCAGCCCGGACGAAATCCGGGCAATCATCCAGAAGGAACTTGGGCCGCGGCTAGACAAATATCAGGTTCGCATCGCACCCACCATACTCTCAGAAGCCAGCGTTAGCGCGGTGGTCCGCTTCACGTGGCGAAATCCTGGGACTAAACAGCGAGAGCGCGGCGTCTTCAAAGTCTTGAAGCCTCACATCCCTGAATACTTTGCTGAAGACATGGACTATCTCCAGGGACTGGCACAGTACTTCGGTGACCGGCACCACAGCTATGGATTCCCGAGGCACCTTATTCCCGACACCTTTAAGAAAGTCCGGCGACTGTTGCAGCATGAGGTGAACTTCGCCCGCGAACAGAAGACGCTCGGAGAAGCGTGGGACCTGTATCGTTCGATGCCTGGCGTGCGCGTGCCGCGGCTGATCAAACCACTGTCTACACCCGGAATTACGGCACTCACGGAGGAACACGGCATAAAAGTGACGAACGCGGCTGCGCGTTTGCCTGCTTCTGGTCGGAGCCGAGTGGCGGAACAAATCATCGAAGCGCTCGTCGCACTTCCTCTTTTATCTGCAGAGGAAAATGCCATCTTTCACGGCGATCCTCATGCTGGAAACCTGCTTTACAACAATCGCGCCGGTGAACTGACCATCATCGATTGGGCCCTGCGAGAACGCTTGAGCCGCGATCAGCGCCGGCATCTTGCGCTGCTCTTCCTGATGTTGACCCTGCGAGATTCGGTAGGTGCAAGTGACGCAGTATTGGCGCTCAGCCAGCGGCACATTAGAAGCAATTCTCCGCAGGCAAAGATTGTGCATGAAGTGGTCCGAAATTTTATTGAAGAACTGCCGATGCGGAAGTTACCCAGCGGCGCCGATGCCATGAAGTTGCTGGAGGGCATCGCGGTCAAGGGAATCAAGTTTCCCGGCCCGCTGGTCATGCTGTCTAAAGTCATGTTTACACTGGATGGAATCCTGAGTGACGTCGGAGGAACCGACACGGGGATGGGTTTCACGATTGCCCGTCACGTGGCCCAGCATTGGATCACGGACCGCGCCGCATACCGTTCGCCGCTGATGACACGGGACTGGATCACGCTGCAATGCAGCGCATTGCTGTATACCGGCCGCTTATGGCTCCAGTGCGAACAAGCCATTCTGGATCGTGTGCTACCTCCCAGTTCCACCGCACCTGCCGCGACTGCATAAACACGGCACTGATGCATTCGGCCATATCGTATTCGCGAATGGCCCTTATCAATATTTTGATCTCGGCGAAGCATCGCATCCGGGGTAGCCTAATGATACGGAAAGTGGGTGACGCGATGAAAAAGTTAAGAAATCCGAAGGCCGGCCAGGTCCCTCGGCTTTGCCGGCAGATCGGTGAACCAGCCGCGCGCAGCAAGCAAGCACGCCCAGTGCGTGACGCATTGAGCGGCGTACCCCAAGGACTTTCGGTGAGAACCGCACCAATCACGAACCATTTGAATGAGATTCTGCTGGCGATGGGATATGAATCCAGCTTGGTGTCATTGCTGGGGCGGAAATACCGCGGCTGATTCCTGATGGAGGGCTTGTGCGGTCCTTTCAATCCCTGGGGCGCGTCCGGAGTAGACCGGCGGAGGCAAGACGGAATCAGCAACCAGAGTCCGCACCAGCACACCGTTTTGTTGCCACCAACCATGGAAGATCTGGCCGTTCGTGTAACGAACCTCTAATGGGCGCCAGCCTGCGAACTCTCGTGAGAATAAGGTCGGGGAAACTAGTACAGATCTGGTATCCAGCCGCAGCCCTGCACGCAGCGCTTTGAGCGCGCTCTCCTTTGCACTCCAGAGCAAGGTTGATACTAGGTTTTTGTTGTCGGCGCGTGCAAGCAATGCTTGCTCCTTCTCCGTGAAGTAGTCGGCAATAAAAGCGTCGCTGTGCGGCTCAACAATCTCCAGATCACATCCGAGGAGCAGGTCCGCGCCTCCAACGGCGCAAGCGGCAATTCCATCGCGATGAGTTAATGAAATCGTGACGTCCGCTGGATCGTTGCCGAAAAAGACTTCAGGCGCACCAGATGGCGCGGGGAGAATCTCGATTTCTGCGAAGTCGCGAGTCTGATTTGATAAGTGCGGGTAAGCGCCGACCGCATACTTTGCGGTCCAACGTCCCAGCCGCCAGTCGGCGCGGCGCTTTGCGAAACGCAGGCCGCGGAGGCGAAGGAGTTCGCGGGCGCTGAGCCAATCGTTGTCGAGTGGCACGTCGGATTCGGACTGTTCCAGCCAACAGATGTGCATCGCGTCCTTGGCCCTAAGCGGCACGGCTGAAGCCGTGACCTCCACAGGTTCCGGCTCCTACGCGGCTTCGGCCATCTCGACTTCCACTGTCTCTATTGCCGCTTTCCCCGAGGCTGCTTGTTCCGCTCTCGTGATACCGCGTTTGACCGCGTCGATGAGATACCGTCGCAGCGTCGCGGGTGGAATGATACGATGCAACGCACCCACTTCGAGTGCGCGCTGCACACTGTGCACGCGATCAAATTCGGCGGCCATCTCACCCAGTTTCTCGGAATGGATAACCTTGAAAATTTCCTCCCACTGGGCACGCAGACGGCCCTTTTCTGCGCCGCCCGCCTTCGTCATGGCCTGCATCAGCGGTTGCAGGCGCTCGTCCTTGCGGGCTCGCGCTTCGACCTCGCTCGCGAACACCACAGCTGCAGCTGGCGCGCCGCCGATTACAGAGGCATAAGTTCCTTCAAGAGCCGCGACTTCCAGGTTTTCGTTCAGCGTTCGGGAGAACACGACATAAGCTCCGCCGTGATAGCGCGAGATTACGCAAAAAATCATAGGCCCTTTGAAGTTGACCACGGCCCGGCCAATTTCCGCGCCGTATTCCAGTTGCAGCCTGCGCATGGACTCCGGTGAGCCATCGAAGCCGGACAAGTTGGCAAGCAGGACGACTGGCCGGTTGTTGCTGGCGGCATTGATGGCCCGCGCAACCTTCTTGGAAGATTGCGGGAAGAGAGTGCCAGCGCACCACTGATCGGGGCCATCAGCTGGCACAAACCCTAAGCGCGGCAGGGGCTTGGATTCGATGCCGATAAGGCAAACAGGATAGCCACCAAGATGTGCATCCCAGACGACTGCAATTTCGGCTGCGCGCATACCGGACCAACGTTCCAGCGGGGCATGGTCCTGATCTATCACGGCCGTCATCACCTTACGAATGTCAAACGATTTCTTGCGGCCCGGGTTCACCTCATCCGAGAAGATGTCGCCGATTGTCGTGAAATGTTCCCCAGCGTTCTGGCCGTGGGGGTAAGTTCGCACGTCCCGCTCGATGGGATCGGTGGTCGCGGCCGGTCTGGGGAATCGTTCCCCAGGCGCCACGTAGGTGTGATCGTAATGCCGGAAAAGAATGTGGCAGGCCTCATCAATATCTTTTGCCCAATATTGCGCCTGGCCGTTGATCCCCATAATGCGGTCGTAACCGCCGATTCCCTGGTTGTCTTCCGCCGAGACCCCACCGGAATAGTCCAAGGCCCGCTTACCTGTCAGAACCATGGCCGCCCGCGGAGTCATGACCAGAATGCCGCGAGTGTGCATCAGCATGGTTGCCTCGGCATTCCAATACGGCTGTGCCCCGACGTTGATTCCATCGATCAAGAGATTGACTTCGCCGCCTCCCTGGGTGAATTCCACGAGACGGCGCAACACGCGGGCAATCCAATCCATGTTCTCAACGCCACTATTCATGGAAATCTTGGCGCCAGCCGAGATGGCGAACCATTCCAGCGGCACTCCCTTTGCGGCTGCCAGGTCCAACGCCGCGATGATGCGGCGGCACTCCGCTTCGGCGAGCGCGCCGAGATCCTTACTCGGATCGCCCAGCAGGATGACCCGCGTCATCCCTTCGGGATACCTGCTCGGAAAGTTGCGGATCACGCCAACGATGATGTTGGCTTTGTTTTGCCCGTGCGGACGGTCGATCGGAATAAGGTGGCCGTCTGAATCCAGATCGTGCTCAACAAAGTCTCCCGGCGGAAATTCAGCGTGCGTATCTTGGGGAGGAGGCGTGAGCATCTTGATAATTTCGTACGGGTAGAGCAGCCCACGCTGGCGCATGCGGAGTACTTTCTGGTCGTATTCGCTGAGCGGTTTAATCGCCTGCAGTTTGCCGACAGGCCGGAAGGTGATGAGCGCCCCGCTGCCCCCCGGGTTTGAAATGCGTACCATCATATCGCGCAGCTCGCCAGTTGCCGGATTAGGGATGCGCGCCCGCACGGCGACTTGTTCCAGTCCGAGTCCCTCGGTCGCCGGAGTCAATCGGCACACGATGTCGCGCAATTCATCGGGCGCAAGATTGAGTGGTTCCCACACATAGAGAAATATCCGGTTCCAATGGAGGCGCTGCTGGGGCGGGCGGCGTGACTGGAACAGGCGCATGCCAGCCAAGGCCTCCATCAACATGCGTTCCAGGTAGGGCAATTCCACAATGCGCCCGTTCTTATCTCGCACCGGCGTGACATCACGAACCTCGGCGCAGGCGAAAAGCCGTTCGTCTTTCGGGTTGTCGCGAGCGACGGCATGAAGGAGATAAACATCCTCGACTGATGGCAGGCGCTCGAGGTTGAAGTGGCTGAGCCGCCACAGATGCAAACGCTTACCCATCATGGGATGAATGCCACGGTAAAGCTGCTCTTCTTCGTACGAATCCTCGCGAGGACGATAGGTGAAATACTGCCGGTTGCGTGGGCCTTGGCCCGACTCCGGCCCGGCGACCTCTATCACAATCCTCCGGATGGGGCGAACGAATCCTGCCTCGCGGAGAAGCGAGCGAATCTCCTGCTGGCTGATCTCCGGATCGCTGGGCGGGTTCGGATGCCACGTGTAAAAGTCGAGGACGATGTCATGGTCGGGTGGTACGTCTGCGATCAATGAAAACATGGCCCGTACCGCTTCGGGCAGCCGCCAGTAGTCAGAGTGTGTGGCAAAGACATGGATGCGCTTGCCCTCATGATCGTATTCGGCGAAGGCATAACAGTGTCCGGCCACTTCCGCGCCGCCAAGATTCTCCAAGTTCCGAATCCGGTAGAACCGCGCTGTAATGGCTTCCAGCATAAACTTGCGCATGGCAGCATCGGCGGTCGCAAATCGGCTGGAAAACAGGCTGGCCAGGGGCTGTGGACATTCGACCAAAGCGCGGATTCTCTCCTGCCGGTCTGAGGCATCCGGATTCCCTGCCATGTAGGAAAGGTGGTGTGCCACCTGCGCATAGATCTGCTTTCGGGTCCGCTCAAACAGCGGACGATCGAAGTAGCGATATCGCGCTTCCCGTGCCAGATCGTTGATCGCCGGGAAAGCTCCAACGCTTATCGAGATTAGTTGGTCCAGAAGTTTCCGAAAACCCTTGCCGGCTTCTGGCGCCAAAGTTTCGACACCTCGCAAACGGCGCTCGAGTACCCCAAGAATTGGTACGACTTGCTGTGCTACTCGCTGGTGGGATTTGTAGATCCAGAGAAGGCTCTCTTCCAGTTCGGGCGAACGATCCAAGGTGCGGACGCCGTAATGAGCGAGGGCACGCCGGAGGGCCTCAACAAAGGCCGGAGGAAGTCCGTCACCGCCGGTCTCAATCATGCGCAAGTAGGAAAACAGATACGCTTCGGCGCTGGGCGCTTCCCCGTTATTGCGGTGGTCTACTTCGGGTTCGCGCTGGAAAAGGGAGCATATATCCACGAAGATGTTCAGAGCATCGTCTTCGGCTCGTCTTATCTCCTCATCATCCTCGTGCCGATCCTGGTCCCATTCCGCGAGCACGTGCGCGGTACGCTTCGGATCCACATCAAAGCCGAGCATCACTTGGCGGAGTTCTTGCAGAGCCTGGCGAGAGGGAGCTGCGACTGCTTCACTTGCAGCAACCGGTCGCGATGCACCAAAGACAACCCGCTCCGCTGCGGCAGCCGCTTGATCAGCAGCAGCGGGTTCGAGTTGCAGGAGTGCAGCGCCGGTATCGACTTGCACATTCGGTATGATCATGACCTGCCGAACTTTTCCAGAAAATGGGGCCACGATCTGCATTTCCATTTTCATGGCTTCCAGCACGGCTAGACGCTCACCGGCCGAAACCTCGTCACCGGGCTTGACGGCAATCGAAACTACCACGGCGGGCCCCGGAGCATGCACGATGCCGCCGTCGTCACGATCAACCCGGTGGGACACACCGTCCACCTCAATGCGATAACTCGATCCCTGGGCTATGGAAACGACGTGGAAGCGGCGATCGAAAACGGTAAGCCAGTGCTCAAACAGCCCCAGTCGATCGATGTGCGCTTCTATCTGCGATCCATTGATGTCCACTCGGTAGTGATGGGGGCCGAGACGATAGGTTTTCGGAGAGTAGGCGTGTCCGCGATAACGGAGGGCTGCAGTGTGGCCAACCTCGCTGCGGACTTGCGGGCGCCCGCGCAC
>Ga0187771_10000685_pt1 | contig 21270 bp, 17 predicted proteins | sample 0116_SJ02_MP15_1_FD_133139 | JGI IMG/M metagenome (GOLD analysis project Ga0187771, IMG submission 133139) | Tropical peat soil microbial communities from peatlands in Department of Meta, Colombia - 0116_SJ02_MP15_10_MG | ecosystem: Environmental > Terrestrial > Soil > Wetlands > Peat | place...
AAGCCCTGGTCATATGTCTGTGATGAAAATGAATATAGTTTGATTTTTGAATAAGGGGACCAGAATTCAAAGGCTGTTTGTGCGGAGTACAAGAGGAACAGGGAAGCCAATACAGCGAAGAGATTTATCAAATAAGATGTGCGTTTTGTGTACCCGCGCATCAGCCAAAGCAAAGGCACTAATACAATTGCGAACCATATGATGGGCGTAATCCAGAATCTACCGATTAGCTCAAACACTGCTATTCCCGCGATAGCGCCTGCAATATTGACTGAATATGCAAGGAGCGGCTTAAATGTTTTCATTCTCCTCGCCGTTTCCTGCCCAAACGGAATAAAGTATAAAGCGATTAATACGTAGGATACAGTAAGGACGCCGAGCATCGGAACACTTTTGGCCTTTGTATTGGCCCAGAATTCCGGCCAAATTGATTCGCTTCTAGAACCAAAATCGATGTCTATCCGAAGGTAATTATGAAAATTGATTATGAGATAAAGAAGAATTAGTGTAGCAACGGGCAGGAGTTCGATATAGTTTCTTTTCTCTCGTGATATCATGAACCCTGTCCCGATCCCGAGAAAGATTGAAAGGAGTATCGCATTCTTATAGTAAGACAGAAGATAAATATTACTTGTTACATATCTGATGAAGACGAGTTCAGCAAAGAGTGTAAGAAAACTTAATAACAGCAGATCAAAAATCTCCCTTTTGCGATTCATTTGAACATCCTTTCTCGTCCTAGTCAGCCTAATAAAAAGGGTCATCCAATGCTGAATGCATTCATTCGTTAGAGTATAACGTTATGGCCACCGGGCTTTCCGCGATCGACTACAGCTACTATGGAAATAACTGATGAGGCTGAGACCACTCGTGCGGCGATATATTCTCTTTTTTTTGGAATAGCAAATTCGACGTATCTGTTTAAGGGGCGTACAATGAGTTGGTAGAACCCGATGCCGATATGTGGAAGCATCACAAGCATTTCCAAACAGGCGTGGTGTAAAATAGATTGATCCCGGGAACATTCAGAAAGAATTTCGTTCGCATATGATAGTCAGAATTGTATTTTAAATCATTTTAAATCGTAGTTGTGGAGAGTCGAGGGATGGCGACATATTATTGCAAAAAATGTATTGGTCAGTCAAGGGATATTTTCTATTAGCTATTACGAATCCAAGATGTATTTTACAATTTTCACTTGATACAACTTACGCGGACTACAGTATGTAGCTATCGACGGAAACTTATATCACAAAATACAATGATACAAAAGAATTTGTGAACATGAACATTTTTTATCAAATGAAGTGCCTGGCTTCGTTGGATTTCATCATGATGATGTACTTAAAGAGACTCACACTATCAAATCTTTTTATATCTGGACGTCCGGAATCGAGTTTGATACCTTATTGATAACGGTGTCCAACGAATACTGAAATCGCTATCCTAGCTGCTTCAAAAATACTTCGGAAACTGATTTACGATGAGCCAATCTCCGATAGGTGGAGTATTTAAATAATTTTGAACTGAAAATTCCAAAGTAAGAGCTTGAAAAATGAGCCAACGGGTTGGATTGAGTTGACGAACTGCTGATTACGAAGGTGGAGTTTTTAGAAAAAAATTGATTCGGAAAATTGGCTATAAGTGTCTGTAAATGTTTACAAATGGAGCCGGCGAGTGGGATTGAACCACCGACCTGCTGATTACGAATCAGCTGCTCTACCACTGAGCTACGCCGGCATATCGAGACAAACCCATGAAAAAAGAGACGGTAGGTTATACCTTATTCCCGCTTTCAGTGTCAAGGAAATCTTTTCCATTTAATAAAATCTTAAATCATAAAAACATGTCCGGCTGTAAGCATTTATGGACGCCGGCCTAGCTGCTCACCAATCAGCAGACTGTATTATCTTATCTGATACCGAACCGCTTCATTCTGCGCCTGAAAGCGTCCCGCGGCATTTTTAAAAGCTGGGCAGCCTTGGTCTGGTTACCGCCAACCATATCAAGCGCTTTACGCACGAGGGCATTTTCCACTTCTTCGATCGACAGCCCCGTATCTGGGATAAGAAAGCCGTCAAGAGAATCCAGAGTATTTGACGCCGCCGATGTAACAGATCTCCCTTCTAGAATATCGTGGGACAAATGTTCGGGGAGGATCTCGCTATCGATATCGAGGATCATTGCCCGTTCGATGACATTCCTTAGTTCTCTCACATTTCCCGGCCAATCGTAAGAAAGAAGAATTTGTTCTGCTTCTTTTGAGATCCCATGTACGCTTTTATGACACTCGTGGTTGAAATACTCAATAAAGTGTTGTGCCAGCAGCAAAACATCACGTCCTCGGTATCTGAGGGGGGGCAGGTAGACCGGCACAACCTGAAGCCGGTAATACAGATCTTTCCGGAACTGACCTTCGTTCATGGCTTTCACTAACTGTTGATTTGTTGCCGAAACGACACGGACATCGACCTTGATGTCTTTCACTCCACCGACACGCTTAAAGGTCTTTTCCTCGAGCATGCGGAGCAGTTTGGCCTGCATGCTCATACTCATATCGCTGATTTCATCGAGAAAGACAGTGCCGCCATCGGCGAGTTCAAAGAGGCCTTTCTTCGAAGTTTTGGCGTCAGTAAACGCGCCCTTCTCGTGTCCCATTAATTCACTTTCAAGCAGCGTCACGGGCAAAGCGGCGCAATTGATGGCCATGAATGGCTTGTTGGCTCGGGCACTAGTGAAGTGCAGAGCTTTTGCTACCAGTTCCTTCCCTGTTCCGCTCTCCCCCTCGATCAAAACGGTCGTAGCATCGCTCTTGGCAATCTTTTGAATTAGGTTTTTTAATTTCTTCATTTCATCGCATTCACCGATGATTGTGTTAACAGTACCACTGATGTTCTGGCTGAGCTGTTTCACTTGAGACCTCAGCGAACCTGTTTCCAAGGCTTTCTTGATCACAAACGTGATTTCTTCGAGATTAAACGGTTTGCTGATATAATCATAAGCCCCGCGCTTCATTGCTTTTACTGCCGTCTCGACCATGCCATAGGCAGTGATCATGATGACCATGAGACCGCGCTCCTGGACGTTGAGCTTTTCGAGAAGCTCCAATCCCGACATTTTCGGAAGACGGTTATCGAGCAGGATGAGGTCAGGCGCGTCTTCTGTGATAAGCTCAAGTCCCTTTTCTGCAGATTCTGTGGTTGTCACGTCGTAGCCTTCTTTTACCAGATGCTGTTCCAGCGTCCAGCGAATCAACTTTTCATCATCCACCACAAGAATTTTCTGCGTCATCGTACGAAACTCCTCTTATGCGTTGCCATCCTGCACATACGGGAAATGGATGGTAAAGCTCGCTCCCTTCCCGAAAGAGCTCATCACGCTAATCTCACCGCTATGCTGTTCGATGATCCGCTGGGTGATCGAAAGACCGAGACCCGTCCCCTGCTGCCGCGTCGTAAAAAAGGGACTGAATATCTTGCTCAAGTTTTCTGAGGAAATACCCATTCCTGTATCATCCATAACGATCTTAACAGATCCTGGTTTTTCTCCAACCGGTTTCATCGCTATAGTCTCGACTGTAAACTTCCCACCATCGGGCATCGACTGAATTGCATTCAATGAGATATTGATTAGTGCCTGCTGCATCAGGTCCGGGTCGAGCGTCAACCAAGGCAATCCCGGCGATAGTCTCCGCTCGACTACGATGGAGTTCCTTGAAAACTGTGGCATCAGAAAATCAAGCAGTTTATTGATCAACTCGTTAATATCCACCAATGTCATCTTCGGTTCCGGTGGCCTAGTAAAAGATAGCAGGTTCCGCACGGCCTTGTCCATACGCTCAACCTGAGAGAGGACCTCGTCCAACACCGCCCATTTCTGGTCGCCCACCGCATGGTCTTTTTTAAGCACCTGAATGACGCCTGCAATGCCGGCCAATGGGTTCTTAATTTCATGGGCGATGCCGGCAGCCATCTCTCCGATCGAGGCAAGGCGGTCGGCACGTTTCATCTGCTCATAGTGATACCGCTCCACCCTCCGGCGTGCCCGCTCCAACTTCGTCAAGAGCGAATTAAAAGCCTCACCAAGCCTGCCGATATCGTCCGAGCTTTTTACATCGACCCGTGCCTCAAGACCGCGTTCTGCACGTTCCATAGTGGTTATCAATTCCTGGATCGGGTTGGAAACAAAACGGGTCAGAAAGAGTGACAAGAAGAGGGCCAAGATTGATGTGATTCCAACGGCCCAGAAAAACATAGTTTTGCTGTACGCGTCCAGCTCCTGCTGAGCTTGGGTCATGGTCACGTCAACTGCAAGCACTCCGGTCAGTTTGACATTTGAACCATGACAATGAAAGCATCGGTCTCCGTTTGCGATGGGGAATAGTACGGTGAATGTGCCTTTATCTTTGCGTTTGATTGGTTTTTGGAATTCCTGGCTGGAAAACCATTTCTGAACAACCGGATCAACTCTTCTCCCTATCTTCCACCGCTGGGATGATTTTAAAATGACTCCGTTCGGGCTGAAGATCTTAACTTCCTGAATGTTATGATACCTGCCTACCGCTTCGAGAATACTCTGTACTTCCTTGCTCTTACCGGAGGTCATGGCATCGATAAGGCTTCGTTCAATAGAGTTCGAAATAATGAGTGTGTTATCTGCGAGCGAATTCTCTATCTGCACACGTTGATATCTGATATTAATCCACGTACCTAATCCGATGGTAACGACCAGAATTGCAGAAATTGCGATAATGATCTTGCTCTTGAGGCTCGTGACGATCCTCACCGGACGTTCACCTTCCCGATAAGATCCTGTATAGTGCCGACCCGCTGTTCAATCAGGAGGTTTTCCAGCCCCTCAAGCACGTCGAGAGTAGCCCGGGGGTTCGCAAAATTCGCCGTACCCACGGCGATGGCTGAAGCTCCTGCTAGAATGAATTCGAGAGCATCATCTCCCGTCATAATGCCACCCATGCCGATGATGGGAAGAGACACAGCTTTTGCTGCCTGCCACACCATGCGTACTGCTATGGGCCTGATCGCCGGACCTGACAAACCGCCGGTACAGTTTGCGAGTCGCGGCCTCCTGCACCGAACGTCGATTGCCATGCCGAGCAGGGTATTAATGAGCGAAAGGCCGTTGCAACCAGCATCTTGAGCAGCCTTGGCAAACTCTGTCACGTCGGTTACGTTTGGCGAGAGCTTGGCGATGATAGGCAAATTCGTCGCCTTGCGGACTGCCGAGAGCAGTTCGGAGGTGGCATGCACGTCCGTGCCGAACGCCATGCCGCCTGCCTTCACGTTGGGACACGAGATATTTACTTCAATAGCGGATATCCCCTGCACTCCCTCAAGGCATTCCGTAACTTTAACGTATTCATCCAGACTGTAGCCAAAAATATTTACGATAACTGCGGTGTCGAACTTTCGCAGGTACGGAAGTTTTTCAGTGAGGAACACATCTACGCCCGGATTTTCAAGTCCGATGGCGTTCAACATGCCTGAAGGTGTCTCCCAGATGCGCGGGGGGGGGTTGCCCTTGATCGGGGTCAATGAAATGCCCTTCACGATCACGCCGCCGAGCAAATTCAGGTCAACAAATTCAGCAAGTTCCTCTCCGTATCCGAAGGTCCCCGACGCCGTCAACACTGGGTTCTTGAGCTTGATCCCAGCAAAATTTATATTGAGGTTCGGTTTAACTTTAATCGGTATTTTTTTCATGACACAAATTCATTAATACTGAAAAAGTCAGTCTGTTTTCAAGATGTGCTAAAAGAGGCCCACTATAGTTAATGGTTTAATTACAGACCGGTCAACGTTCTCTGGTGTTTAATCGTTTATTCATTTGAGGAAAAGGCAGGGCAACTCTCTCGCTCCAATCGATCTCCTGCGCGTCGAACACAGGACCTTCCTTGCACGCCCTCTTGTACCCGCCTCTCTTCATCGGTATCGAACAGCCCATACAGGCGCCAAGGCCACATGCCATGCGCTCTTCCATAGAAACATAACAGGGGATCGCATGCACTGTAGCTATCCTGCTTACCGCTGCGAGCATTGAATGAGGACCACAGGCACAGAGGACGATATTAAATTTCTTTTCTAGCTTTGTCACGAAAACATTTAAGATGTCAGTGGTCATTCCTTTGGTCCCCATGCTTCCATCCTCGGTTGCGATATGCACTCTCGTGCAACTGCTCCTGAAATTCTTCAGGATACCCGCAGGGGGAAGGCATGCTCTGTCTCTGGAACCGAGGAACAGATGAGAACTGCATCCTACTTGCCGAGACAGGAAATGCAGAGGGGGAAAGCCACTCCCTCCTGCAACCATGACAAGCGTCGTATTCTTTTCTGGCAATGGGAAACCTCTACCGAGGGGACCGAGTACACCGAGTTGCTCGCCGGCTTTTCTGCCGGTCAGCATCGTTGTCCCCCTGCCTACAACGCGATAGAGTATCTCAACGGATGATTTTGTAGGAACATCAGAGATGCCGAACGGACGGGCAAGGAGCGGATCAAGATTTTCCGATACCCTGAGCATTACGAATTGACCGGGACGCGCTGCTGATGCAATCTCTGGCGCATTGAGCACAATGCGGTAATATCCCCTCCCTACTGATTTATGGGAAAGCACGGTCGCCTTGCTCAATCTATTCAAGGGCAATCTCGATGGCTTGGATTTCATATTCTACAATTTTTACCGGTGTCTTGATCGTAACCACATCTCCAACCTTGTGACCGATGAGCGCCTTTCCGACGGGAGATTGAATCGATATCTTCCCCTTTTTTAAGTCCGCTTCCTCCTGACCTACAAGCATATACTTCTTCGTATCTCCTGATTCAGTGTCTGCAAGCGTTACGGTAGCACCGAAGACAACCTTTTCGTTCGAAAGCTTCGAAACATCGATAATCTGGGCATGGGAGAGCTTATGCTCCAGCTCGCGCTTTTTGGCATCTAAATGGCCCTGACGCTCCTTAGCCGCGTGATACTCGGCATTCTCAGAAAGATCGCCGTGAGCACGTGCTTCTTCAATATCTTTGATATTTTTAGGTCTCTCGACCTTCATGATATGGTCCAGTTCCTGCTTAAGTTTCTCGTAGCCCTCTTTGGTCATGGGGATTTTCTGCGTCATGATGTATGATACTCCTGAATTGACTTGACTTGCAAAGGATTTGCCTTGAGCGCCGAAATACCGTGTACCGCGGCCTTCGCTGCTGAAATCGTTGTAAAATAAGGTATGCCTTTTATTAGCGTCGTTCTTCGTATCGAATAGGAATCCTTCTGCGACTGGGCACCATAAACTGTATTGATCACGAGATCAACCTTCATATCCGTTATCTGGTCCACGATGTGCGGCCGTCCCTCGGTCACTTTGTTCACGGTCTCGACCGTGATGCCTCGTTTTCTCAGATATTCGGCGGTTCCCCTTGTGGCCACGATCTGGAACCCTGCTTTTTCGAGTCCTTGTGCCACTTCCAGCACGCCTGCTTTGTCTTTATCTTTAACGCTCAGGAAAACCCGACCAGACATGGGCATGGGGTTTCCCGCAGCCATCTGGGATTTCGCAAAAGACATTCCAAACTCCTTGTCTATACCCATCACTTCACCCGTAGATTTCATCTCCGGTCCCAGCAGCGTATCAACACCCGGAAACTTGGCAAAGGGGAAGACAGCTTCCTTGACTGCGATATGCTTGATCGTAACTGCTTTGGTGAAACCAAGCTCTGCGAGCGTTTTTCCAGCCATTACTCGGGCTGCCAACTTGGCAACCGGCACACCAATTGCTTTGCTCACAAATGGCACAGTCCGTGATGCACGGGGGTTGACCTCGAGCACGTATATTCTGCCTTCCTTGACCGCGAACTGGATGTTCATGAGGCCCACTACCCCAAGCTCAAGGGCAAGTGCCTTGGCCTGACGGTCGATTTCTTCAATAATGTTCCTGGGAAGTGAAAACGGTGGGAGCGAACATGCCGAATCACCGGAATGAACCCCAGCTTCTTCAATGTGTTCCATGATGCCGGCAACGACGACCAATTCCCCGTCAGAGATCGCGTCTACATCGATCTCGATTGCGTCTTCAAGATACTTATCGATGAGCACCGGCCGTTCGGGCGAAGCCTTAACCGCCCGGCTCATATAGTTCCGGACGCTGTCTTCGTCGTAAACGATCTCCATGGCTCGCCCACCGAGCACGTAAGAAGGACGGACCATGACGGGATAACCGATGCGGTTCGCGGCGTCCACCGCCTCGTCGCAGGATACGGCCGTACCGCTTTCCGCCTGGAGAAGACCCAGCTTGTCGAGCAATTCTTTAAATCTCTTCCGATCTTCTGCCCGGTCAATGCTTTCCGGCGTCGTGCCGAGGATTTTCACTCCTTCGTTCGCCAGCGGCACTGCAAGTTTGAGCGGTGTCTGTCCGCCGAACTGAACGATCACTCCCATGGGTTTTTCCTTGTGTATAATATGTAAAACATCTTCCAGTGTCAAGGGTTCAAAGTACAACCTGTCCGAAGTATCATAATCCGTGCTCACCGTCTCAGGATTGCAGTTCACCATGATCGTTTCATAGCCGTCTTCTTTAAGTGCAAAGGCCGCATGGACGCAGCAGTAGTCGAACTCAATCCCCTGTCCTATCCTGTTCGGCCCACCTCCGAGGATTACGATTTTTTTCCGATCCGAAGGATTCGCTTCACATTCGGTTTTCATTTGCCCCGGGACCCAAGTCTTGGTATCCTGAATCTGATAGAATGGCTTCTCGAAGGTCGAATACAGGTACGGCGTATGGGCCTCGAACTCGGCTGCACAGGTATCCACGGTTTTGAACACTGGTAGTATCCCAAGCTCATAGCGCTTTTTGCGAACTGCATCTTCTGTTGTCGTAAACAATCTGGCTAGCCTTCGGTCGGAGAATCCGTATTCCTTTGCCCGTCGTAAGGGATGATCAAGCGCTACAGATGCATTGTTCAAGATGGTCGCCCCTTGGTCCCGCAGCTCTTTTTCAAAGTCCGTGATCTGCTGCATTTGGCGTAGAAACCACGGATCGATCTTCGATAGGCTGTATACCTCATCAACGCCCATGCCCAACCGGAAGCCGTCAGCGATATACCAGATCCGTTCCCAGTTCGGGATGCTCATTTTCTGGCGGATCTCGTCTAGGCCGTGTTCAACGTCGCCGTCCCGATCGCGGCGCGATTCAAGACCATAGCGGTCGATCTCTAGTGAACGAAGCGCTTTCTGAAAAGATTCCTTGAACGTCCTGCCGATGGACATAGCCTCGCCGACGGACTTCATCTGCGTGGTGAGCGTGGCATCAGCTTGCGGAAATTTCTCGAAAGCAAAGCGCGGAAATTTTGTAACCACATAATCGATTGTCGGTTCGAATGATGCCGGTGTGGCTTTGGTAATATCGTTCGTAATCTCATCGAGCGTGAATCCTACGGCCAGTTTTGCGGCTATTTTTGCTATGGCGAAACCCGTGGCCTTAGACGCCAGAGCCGAGCTTCGTGATACACGCGGGTTCATCTCGATCACGACCATCCTGCCAGTGGCCGGATGTACGCCGAATTGGATGTTTGACCCGCCGGTGTCCACGCCAATCTCACGAATGATCTTGATTGAAGCATCACGCATGATTTGGTACTCTTTATCACTCAGGGTCTGCGCAGGCGCCACCGTGATGCTGTCTCCGGTATGGACGCCCATGGGGTCGAAGTTCTCGATGGAGCATACGATCACCACATTATCCTTGGTATCTCGCATTACTTCTAGTTCAAACTCCTTCCAGCCTACTACGGACTCTTCAACCAGTACCTGATGTACCGGGCTCGCTTCAAGGCCGCGCGTTATCAATTCGCCGAATTCTTCTCGGTTATAAGCGATACCGCCGCCTGTCCCTCCGAGTGTGAATGCCGGGCGAAGGATCGCAGGGAACCCGACCTTTTCGAGCATATCGTAGGCTTGGTCCAAGCTTGTCGCGAAGCCACTCTTCGGAACTTCAAGGCCGATGTTCTCCATGGCCTTCTTGAACAGTTGACGATCCTCGGCTTTCTTGATCGCCTGGAGTTTGGCGCCGATAAGTTCCACCTGATACTTTTTGAGCACGCCCATTTCAGCGAGCGCCACTGCCGTGTTCAGCGCGGTCTGTCCGCCCATGGTCGGCAGCAGTGCGTCAGGACGCTCGCGTTCGATAATCTTTGCAACCACCGCCGAGGTGATCGGTTCTACGTAAGTACGATGGGCCATTTCCGGATCGGTCATGATCGTAGCCGGGTTCGAGTTGACGAGCACGATCTCATAGCCTTCTTCTTTGAGTGCTTTGCAGGCTTGCACTCCGGAGTAGTCAAACTCGCAGGCCTGCCCGATCACGATCGGACCTGCACCAATGATCATGATTTTTTTTAAATCTTGCCGTTTTGGCATTTGTTCCTTCCTCAACTCCAAACTCAGAATCTCAAGCTGTTATTCAAGCTCCTGCACCCAACCGTTCTCAAGCCCGTACGCCTGCATGATCTGATACGCCTCGTCATACTCCTCTGCTGTTATCCTGCGCGAGAGCTCCTTGATGTCGTGTGCTTTGTAAGCCGGGAAATATTGGGACATCAGGCTAACGCAAACATCTTTTGATATCTCTCCAGCAAGGAATTTCATGACGGCTTGGGTGCCCGACAAGCCGGAGGGGAGAATAAGGTGACGGATGATGAGACCTTGTTTTGCAATGCCCTTCTCATCGAGAACCACATTGCCTACCTGACGAAACATCTCTTTTACTGCGGTCCGATTGACGGTCCAGTAATGGTGCGCTACAGAATAACGCATTGCAATCCGGTCATCCGAATATCGCATGTCCGTCAGGTAAATATCCACAATCCCGTCCAGCAGTCTAAGCGCCTCTAAAGACTCGTATCCACTCGTGTTGTACACGATCGGCAGATCAAAGCCGCGCTCCTTGGCAATTTCTAGTGCCTTGAGAATCTGAGGCATGAAATGCGTTGGTGTCACAAGATTCAGATTATGACATCCCTCCTCCTGAAGCCACAGCATCTGACAAGCGAGTTCACCTGGTATCCGCTCCGTGCCATGACCCATTTGGCTGATGGGGTAGTTCTGGCAGTATACGCACTTCAGATTGCAGTTAGTGAAAAAGATCGTGCCAGAACCCCGAGTCCCTGAGAGCGGAGGCTCTTCGCCATGATGCGGGCTTGAGCTCGAGACCAGGGGGTTCAGACCTGACCTGCAGAAACCGAGCTTTTCGTTCTTTAAACGATTCACCCCGCACTCGTGGGGACATATGCGGCAACTTTCAAGCAGCTTGTAAGCCGCTTCGATCCTTTCATGCAGCTCAGATGATGACAGCATTGAAATCATAGCGTGATATTATTTCTCGCACATACGCAATCTTCCCGGCTGTGCGCTCCCCGAACTCTTTTCGATTTTCTCTTCGCCCGTACAAGCTGCAGGAAAAATTATTTCCTTGTTCCCTTTTCCATCATATCCACAAATCTTTGGAACAAATATCTGCTATCGTGCGGCCCTGGCGATGCCTCGGGATGGTACTGTACTGAGAAGGCCGGAAGGGTCTTGTGCTGAAACCCTTCGCAAGTCCGATCGTTCAGATTCATGTGCGTCATCACGACCGAGTCTTTCAGTGTTTCCATATCAACGGCGAAGCCATGGTTTTCGGCCGCGATTTCGACTTTCTGAGTTGTTAAATCCATGATTGGCTGATTGCCTCCGTGGTGCCCGAATTTGAGCTTGTAGGTCTTTCCCCCGAGCGCAAGCCCAAGAAGTTGCTGGCCCAAACAGATTCCAAATATAGGCTTCTTCCCGAGTAGATACCTGATATTTTCGATCGCATAAGTAACGGGCTCGGGATCGCCGGGCCCATTCGAAAGGAAAATACCGTCGGGGTTCATAGCAAGCACTTTTTCAGGATGCATAGTCGCAGGCACAACCGTCACCTCACAGCCTGCCTGGGTCAATAGACGCAAAATATTCCGTTTGATGCCGTAATCATAAGCCACGACCTTGTATCTCGACGCAGCTTTCTTCGCATATCCCGAGGCGATGTCCCAATCTCCCTGGTCCCAAGTATAGGCTGAGTTGCAAGTTACGTCCTTGGCGAGATCAAGGCCGGTCATCTTCGGAAGCGCCTTTGCCTTCGCAATAAGGCTCTCCGGACTTCCGTCTTTAGTCGAAATTACTCCCGGCTGAGCACCGAAGTCGCGGAGGTGGCGCGTCAATGCGCGGGTGTCTATTCCCTGGATACCCACAATGCCGTTCTCCTGCAGGTAGTAGTGGAGGGACTTTATTGAACGCCAGTTGCTCGGTATGTCAAAACTCTCCTTCACGATAAACCCTTCGACATACGGTTTAACGGATTCGATGTCTTCCTCATTTACACCGTAATTGCCAATCTGGGTGTAGGTCATGGTCACAATCTGGCCTTTATATGAGGGATCTGTCAGAATCTCCTGGTATCCGGTCATGCTCGTGTTAAATACGATCTCTCCAGAAGTCTCACCCCCCGCTCCAAAGGAGTGGCCTTCGAAGACCAAACCATCAGCCAATGCGAGAAACGCTTTTTTCATTGCAATAACCTTCTTTCAATCTCCATTCGATTCATCACATCAGGTTCTCTTGATTTACGGAGCGGTTGTCATGGAGCATTACAACCGTGAAATTATTCTGGCGGCGTTCGCGTGCAATCAATCTATGCCCAAGCTCTTGGGTCTTGAGCGTGCCGAAGGAAGCAGTCACCAGGGGGAACGACGATATTAACAAAAAATGTTGTGATATGCTGATAGTTTATCAATACCTTATATAACTGAGTCCGATCCGGTCTTTGCAGGCTTTCCATTTGGGTCAGCTGACTTCCGAATATTACAGCACCCCACCCACAATCGTCTGAATCGCTTTGCCTTTGAGTTTCCAACCATTGAACGGCATATTCTTTGACTTGGATTTAAACTGGGATGAATCTACAACCCAATCCTCGGAATGGTCAATGATCGTAATATCCGCATCATATCCGGCTGACAGTGAACCTTTGTCGATCATAAGTATTTTAGCAGGATTAACGCTGAGTTTTGAGATAGTTTCAGAAAGCGTAAGGACCCCTTCATCCACGAGTTTTAAGGTAAGGCCGAGTGCAGTCTCGAGACCAACGATTCCGAAGGCAGCGTAGTCGAATTCACCGAACTTCTCGTCTGTTGCATGGGGAGCATGGTCTGTCGAGATCACGTCAATCGTGCCATCTTTGAGGCCCTGTTTGATCGCGGCAACGTCATCGGCCGTTCGTAGGGGTGGGTTCATTTTTGCTAAGGTATTATAACCACGCACTGCCTCTTCGGTCAAAGAAAAGTAATGTGGACAGGTCTCTGCTGTTACTTTAACGCCGCGGGACTTCGCATCGCGTATCATGCGGACCGAGCCGGCGGTGCTCACATGGGCTATGTGCAACCTGGCGCCGGTAAGTTCAGCAAGAGAAATGTCCCTGCTCGTCATTACGTCCTCGGCTGCACGAGGTATGCCTCTGAGACCGAGTTCAGTAGAGACAACACCTTCATTCATAACCCCTTTTGCCGCTAGAGTTATATCCTCGCAGTGGGAGATAACGAGCATGTCGAATATCTTCGAATATTCCAGTGCCCTTCGCATGATTGACGCGTTCATCACTGGTTTGCCGTCGTCAGAGATGGCGATGCATCCTGCTGAATGGAGCTCTCCCATATCAGCCAGTTCCTCACCTTTTGAGCCCTTCGTAATAGCGCCGATCGGATAGACCCTGGCTGCAGCATCCCTCGCCTGGGAAAGGATGAATTCAGTGACCGAACGGTTGTCATTTACAGGGTTGGTGTTCGGCATACAACAGACGGAGGTAAATCCTCCAGCTTTTGCCGAGGCCGTGCCGGTTGCGATCGTTTCCTTGTATTCGTATCCTGGTTCGCGCAGATGCACATGCATGTCAATGAGGCCTGGGACCACGAGTTTATTTGCGGCATCGATGACCTTAAAGCCGTTCGTCGTGATTGAACCTGGTTTTCCAACTTTTGCGATCTTGCCGTCAGATATGAGGATGTCGAGCTTTTCGTCGACCTTGTTTGCAGGATCGATTATTTTACCGTTTTTAAGCAATATGCCCATATAAGCACCCGATGAAAGATGTTTGCGGAAAAAGGGAATTAAGAGCGAATGGGAGTAAAGCCAAAATTATCCTGCTTCTCCCTTTTCCCAATTTTCCTTAATGATTCCGTGAATTTACTGAGCGTCGGTCCTCATCCCGCCAGACAGCAGGAACATCACCGCCATCCGGACAGCCACGCCGTTTGTGACCTGTTCCAGAATGACAGCGGTCCCGTCTGCAACCTCTGACGATATTTCCACACCCCTGTTCATGGGACCTGGATGCATTACAATCGCATGCTTCGCGGCCCGTTCCAGACGTCGCGGATTGAGACCGAATAGCTCTGCATATTCACGTACACCCGGGAAGAGACCGGCAGCCTGGCGCTCGAGCTGGAGCCGAAGCATCATCACCACATCCGCTCCTTCGATTGCTTTATCCATATTGTAGTAAACCTGCGCGCCCAGGCACTCGATGCACGACGGAACCATTGTAGGAGGACCGCAGACTCGAACCTTTGCGCCCATGGTCGTAAGCCCATAAATGTTGGACCTCGCAACTCGACTGTGCATGATGTCTCCAACGATGGCCACGGTCAGTCCTTCGAGCTTGCCGAACTTTTCCCTGATCGTAAACATGTCGAGAAGTCCCTGGGTGGGGTGTTCGTGGGCCCCGTCTCCAGCATTGATCACCGAACTCTTAAGCCTTTTGGAAAGATATTCAGGAGCGCCTGAGCAGGAGTGGCGAACGATGATGATATCGCATTTCATTGCCTCGATGTTCCGAGCGGTATCGAGCAAGGTCTCTCCCTTTATCACACTGCTGGTCGAGGAGGATATATTTATCACGTCTGCCGAAAGCCGCTTACCTGCAAGCTCAAACGAAGTTCGAGTACGCGTGCTCGCTTCGTAGAAAAGATTGATTACGGTCTTACCGCGAAGCGTCGGCACTTTCTTGATGTCCCGCTCAGACACGTCCTTGAACGTTGAAGCAGTGTCAAGAATGAGTTTGATCTCATCAGCGGTCATGCCTTTGATGCCGAGTAGGTCTTTAGAACTGAGAGACATAAGATTAGCGTTTGCGGGTTTTGGTCCAAAGCTAATGTATTTCCATGACCATTGCTACTTGCCCTTGCCCCTTTCTTTTTCATTCTCCGAGAATAACAACCTTTTCATCCCTCCCATCCTCGGCCAGCATGACTTCCACCTTTTCCCTGGACGAAGTCGGCAGATTCTTTCCTACAAAATCAGCACGGATCGGAAGTTCACGGTGTCCCCGGTCCACAAGGACCGCCAGCTGAATCCGTTTTGGCCTGCCATAGTCCATGATACTATTCAATGCCGCTCGAATGGTCCTGCCGGTATATACCACATCGTCCACCAAGACCATGATCTTATCCTGTATATCGAACGAGATGTCCGTGGCCTGAGGAACGGGCTGGGACTTGCGTGTCGAAAGATCGTCCCGATACATGGTAATATCCAAGCTTCCGACGGGGATCAAAACTTTTTCAATTTCTAGAATTTTTGCCGCAAGACGTTTGGCTAGATGAACACCGCCCCGCTGGATGCCGACTAGGACAAGATCGCCGGCTCCCTTGTTCTTCTCTAAGATCTCATGGGCTACTCTCGTAAGCGCCCGGTCGATGCCGATCTTATCAAAGATCAGGGCTTTTTCCTTGATACTCATCGTTTTGACTCCTGTTAAGATCAAAAAAGATACAAAAAAACCTTCTTCCCAGAATGGAAAGAAGGTTTACATGTGTCTAGTCGCAAGCGTGTGTCCGCTGATTATTTTTTTCATTCTGAACCCTTCCTGGCCTCACAGGACCAGACTTAAAGAGAATTGCGGGAACATTTATACATTACCTCAAATACTGTATTGCTGTCAAGAACTTTCTCGGCTCCGATCCTTCTATAATGTCGCTAACCGGTTTACTCATCGGCCTGTTGATACCCGGTCATGAAATAGATATCCATGTGCAAAAAAACGCTCTACCACATCTAGCCATCGCAGTGGCGGTCTCAAAACCACTCGTTCTCAATCTAACTTCCATGGAAACCCCCATGTACCTACGCATTAATCTTCTTCATAAGCCACGCCATGTTCTTGCCGAGGTTCTTCATGGTCTGAACTCCTCCAGCGTCACTATTAACTGCTCCCGCTTGCCTGCCTAGGGCTAGGTTCCAGTAGCTTGATCCTGGAATGATCAGCTCATTTATCGAGAAAAAATAATTGAGCGAGTTAAACACATGTATCCCGCCTGCACGCCTGACTGCCACTACCGCTGCTCCTACTTTACGCTTATACATATCAGCATTTGCCCGTCCCACCATCCCTCCACGTTCAATCAGCGCTTTCATGCTTGCAGATACATCGGCAAAATATGTCGGAGAACCGAGCAAGATTCCATCTGCCTCATCCATCTTCTGGATGCATTCGTTGATGATGTCCTTTTCCACGACGCAGCGTCTGTTCTTCTTTTCGAAACACTTATAGCACGCGATGCATCCTTGGACCAGCTTCCCTGCCAACGAGTAAATCTCCGTCTCAATTCCTTCTGCTTTTAACTCATCCAGTACCAGGTTCAAAAGAATAGATGTGTTACCTTCTTTTCGCGCACTCCCGTTAAATGCAATAACTTTCATAGGCCCTCCAGTTTCTATCCGATAAGATTATAGCGCCATTCGATAGTAGATGTTATAGCACAAAATCATGCATTAGAAAAATGGATTTTCCTTATACAAAATAAACACCTTTTACAACAAAACGTCTTTACAATAACCCGCCGAACGGCTAAAATTGTTTCCACGAGGTGCCAATGATCCAGCTGAAACACGTAAGCAGATCTTATACTCATGGTTCAAAAGAAATCCGGGCCCTGAGCAACATAACTCTCAACATCTCGACCGGGGCGTTCCTTTCCGTTATGGGGCCGAGCGGATCCGGCAAGAGCACACTCTTGAACCTTATTGGCGGACTGGACCAGCCGTCGTCCGGTGAAATCTTCATCGATGACAGGCCGCTCCATGGAATTTCCGACAATGAACTCACTCTCATTCGACGGAGGCGAGTGGGATTCATCTTCCAGTTCTTTAATCTTTTGCCCATCCTGACCGCATCGGAAAACGTGGCTCTCCCTCTTTTGCTCGATGGCGTTCCGTTCTCGAAGATCAAAACGAAGGTTGAGGCCCAGCTTCAAAAAGTTGGCCTCGGCAACCGCATTGAACATCGGCCAGAGCAGCTCTCAGGCGGGGAGATGCAACGCGTTGCCATTGCTCGGGCTCTCATAACGGCTCCTGCCGTCCTTTTAGCTGACGAGCCTACGGGCAACCTCGATTCCCGTACGAGTACGGAAATATTGAATCTGCTGAAAGGACTCCATGAGGAAGGGCAGACCATTGTGATGGTTACTCATGACTCGAAAGCTGCATCCTATGGCACCCGCACCATAACTCTGAAAGATGGCAGTATCTCAGAAGACACGGCTTCTATAGGACTGGCGTCATGAACCTTGCCAATCTCCTCCGCTTCATCAGCGTCAGGCGCATACGGCTCCAGAAGGTCCATACGCTGATGACCGTGTCAGGCATCTGCCTTGGTGTTGCCGCAATCGTCTCCATAGGTATTGTGAACAAAAGCGTCCTTCGATCGTTCGAAGACTCGATCAATCGAGTAACTGGACGAGCAGCGCTCCAGGTCACAGGTGATGCATCAGGCTTCTCGGAAAGACTCATCGATCGCGTGCAGAATGTCCCCGGCGTTGAGTATGCCGTGCCTGTAATCGATACTCAGGGCATCCTCGTGGGAGCAAAGGAACGCTCACTCATGATCCTCGGTGTCGACGTGCTCCAAGATGGCAACATCCGTGACTATAAACTCTCGGAAGAGAATGCAGACATACCAGACCCGCTCCTGTTCCTTGCACGGCCCGACTCAATCCTGCTCACCAAAGAGCTGGCTGACCGCGAAAACATCAAGATAGACCAGAAGATACAGGTCGAAACCGTGCGGGGCATCCGGACCTTTCGAGTGCGCGGTCTCCTGAACCCAGAGGGCCCGGCGAAAACCATGGGCGGCAATATCGCGATCATGGATTATCCAGCAGCGCAGATGTCTTTCGGTAAAGAAGGGAGGATCGACCGGATCGATGTGAGCCTCCTTCGCGGTGAGGACCTTGATACCGTAAGGGACCGTATTAAGCATTCGTTGCCTGAAGGGTACAACGTCGTAACGCCAGAAGGCCGGACAAAGCAGGTGGAAATCCTTGTCTCCCGCTTTCAGAAAAACATAAACTTAATCAGCTTCATTGCCGTCATTGTCGGCATGTACCTCATCTATAATGCGGTCTCAATATCCGTGGTTCATCGAAGAAAAGAGATCGGCATATTGCGCGCATTAGGGACGACTCGGCTCCAGATCATATCGCTTTTTTTGGGGGAGACTTTTGTCATGTCCCTCGTTGGTTCGGGACTCGGCTTGGCCGTTGGCATCCTCTTCGCGAAATCTGCTATCGGAGCGGTGGGTCAGACCGTGTCGGAATTGTACATGAGAACGTCGATATCTGAGATTGCAATATCCTGGGCCAATCTTGTGATCGGCTTCACCACCGGTATTGTTGCTAGCCTAGCAGCAGCATTTTTCCCTGCTCTCGCAAGCACCCGTATAACGCCAGTCTCGGCAATTCGGTCAGTGCCCTATTCGGAAGAAGGTTTTCTCTCGGGGAAAAGGCTCAAAACCGCAGCTGCTTTTTTTGTCATACTTGCTTCACTGCTTCTGCTGCTCTACAGAAACACACCAAGATCGCCTACGTTCCACAGTACAGCTGTCATGTTCTCTGCTACCATTTTCATCCTCCTCGGGATATCCTTGGCCACGCCTGCCCTACTGCAGGGCTTTCTTACCCTGTTCCATAGGTTCCTATCGCCACACATCGGCGCCACGGGGAGACTTGCCGGGCTCAACCTCCAGAAAAACATTACACGCAACGCAGTGGCGGCGGCAGCTATCTTTTACGGCATTTCAGTGTTTGTCAGCTCAGCAGGCATCATCTTCAGCACGAAACAATCAGTATTCGAATGGATCGATTCCTATGTGAGGGGAGACATCATCGTAACATCGGGCCATCCAGTTGCAACTACGGGCGCGCAGAATATTCCCATGCCTGTCGAGATGTGGAAAGATATTGAGACGGTGCCAGGTGTTCTCTCGGCTGATCCCTTTCGTAAGATCTATATCGAGTATCATGGCAGACGGATCCTGCTCCTGACACTTGACATAACCCGCAGACTCGAGTACAGTCCTTTCAAGATCGTCCAGGGAAACCGCAAAGACATGGCGCACTTCCTGCCTAATCAAAATTATGTCGCGGTGAACGAAGCCATCGCATCGCAGGAGCGTGTCAAGCCCGGAGATACCATAATTCTTCCGACGCCTGAGGGGCCGGTTGCCTTCAAGGTTGCTGTCATCAATGTCGATTACAGCTCTGACTCCGGTTCGGTCCTGATGGACATGAATACCTACCGTCGATATTGGAAAGAACAACTTGCCGATTCTTTCTCGGTCCGGGTGAAGCCGACGGCGAATGTCGAAGCCGTGCGTGATGAAATCATAAGAAGATTTGGGAATGACCGAAAGCTCTTTGCGCTCCCCTCTCGGGAATTTAAGAACGAGATCCGCAAGATTATCGAACAGGGCTTTGTCGTCAACGATGCCATCAATATCATTACCATTGCAATCGCTTGTCTCGGCATTATCGTCACCCTACTCGCATCAGTCCTCGAGCGTACGCGTGAAATCGGCATCCTTCGTTCCATCGGCATGCTGAGGAACCAAGTGTCCCGCGTGGTCGTGTTTGAATCCATGCTCCTCGGCACCATCGGCGGCTCGCTCGGCGCGGGAGCCGGCATCATAATAGGGTGGATGAGCCTCGAAGGGTTTCTCAGGGGAGACTATGGCGCAAGTATGCAGTACCACGTCTACTACGCCGCTATCTTCTGGGCGATCATTCTTTCTGTCGTGCTTGCTGCATTTGCGGGCATTTATCCGGCACAGCGCGCGGCAAGAATTAATATCGTGGAGGCGTTAGCGTATGAATAAAGAGTTAAAGGTTCGACGGTTAAAGCACAAAGCATTGCTTTTTTCTTTCCTGCTTACCCAGAACTCGATACTCTTCACCCCTCGCCTTGATGGACGAACATCACGAATTCTATTTATAGCTGTCATCTTTCTTGGAACGATGATGCCCTCCGTTTCTGCATCGGCCATGTCAGGACGTGAGGTCTACGAGAAAGTACACGAGGTACGCTCCCATGCGCTTGACCGGAAAACCGAGGCGACGATGGTCCTCTTCGACAAAGGTGGTGGTACGCGAACGCGAACGCTCACCGAGTATTCTAAAAAAGCCGACCCGGAGGCCTATAAGGTTCTCGTCGTTTTCCGCTCGCCTCCGGACCTAAAGAACGTTGGTTTCCTTATTCACGCGCACACCTTTGCCGACCGCGACCTCTGGGCCTATTTCCCGGAATACAAACGAATTCGTCGCATACCCACGAGCTCGCAGGATGATTCCTTTTTCGGTTCTGACCTGTCCTATGATGATTTCGGAGGGCCTCCGAATCTGGATGATTACAAGTTCAACATACTGAAAGAAGACGTAGTGGACAATAAACCCTGCTACGTTGTAGAGGTGACTCCCAAAATTCACCGGAAGTATACCAAGTACATCGCTTGGGTCTCCAAAGAGTACTGGATCCATCTCAAGATTGACTATTATCAGGATGACAACATTTATCGCATGGTGGATTTCAAAGACGTCAAGATTATTGACGGTATCCCGACTCCTTTTTTATGGAACGTGGAGAACAACAGGACTAGCCACAGAACTGAGCTGACAATTGAACATATTCAGTACCATACTCATTTTGCCGATGATCTGTTCTCTCAGCGTTCTCTGGAACGAGCAGGAAAGTAATTTTCTGGAGATAGACAGCACCCTGCAAACAATATCGGGGCGGCTGTCGACAAGCTGAGTCACTATAGCAGGAAGATGGACAAGGGCGAAAGAAGAGTGCGTCGTAGATGTTCTCAAGACCCTTCACAAGAAAAGAAACACATGGGAACCCTTTGTTAGCCATGAAAGTATCATA
>Ga0187771_10000686_pt1 | contig 21268 bp, 20 predicted proteins | sample 0116_SJ02_MP15_1_FD_133139 | JGI IMG/M metagenome (GOLD analysis project Ga0187771, IMG submission 133139) | Tropical peat soil microbial communities from peatlands in Department of Meta, Colombia - 0116_SJ02_MP15_10_MG | ecosystem: Environmental > Terrestrial > Soil > Wetlands > Peat | place...
CGCGCTGCTCATGGCGCTTTCCGGCATACTCTATATGGGCGCAATGTTATTCTATCTGTGGGCGCTGCAGTCGGAAGATGCAGCCTCCGTCGCGCCTTTTTATCAAGCTGCTCCACTGTTCGGTTATGTGCTCGCCTACCTTATGCTTGGAGAAGAATTGTCACCCACCCAAATGGTCGGGGGCATTCTGATCGTCTCCGGTACCGTGCTTGTGTCGCTGCAATCCAAGGCGCAAAAAACAGCTGTTAAAATCCATCTTGCCGCCTTGATGCTGACCTGCGCGCTTGCTTTGGCGTCAAGCTCGCTGATTTTCAAGCTATTCGCATTGCGCGCCGAGTTCTGGCCGACGACGTTCTGGATGTATGCTGGCGAGACGGTCTTTGGCGTTGTGCTATTGGCGATCCCATCGGTTCGGAAGCAGTTCATCAAACTCCTGCAATTCAGTCCCGGAGCCGTCCTGTCCGTCAACGCCGCCAACGAATTGATCAATCTCGGCGGCAGTTTGGGCACTCGTTACGCCCTGCTGCTTGCCCCGCTCAGCCTGGTGCAGGCCATCGGCAGCACCACCACAATATTCGTATTCGCCTTTGGTATCGCCCTGTCGATTATTTTCCCGACAGCAAACTCCGCAGAGCTCACGCGGGGAGATCTCATGCGCAAAGGCATCGCAGCGATCATTGTCGCGCTCGGTTCATTCCTCGTGAGTCACTAAATTAACCATCACCTGGGCACCGATTCGCATTGCGCAGATTCAATGAAAGCAGCGAGTTGCGGATACCATTTGCAGGACGCGCAATTCCGCGCGCGATGATGAGCGGTCACGCGCCGGTTGGTGCAGGGTCATTGGGCCCAAGTATCGCGCCGCCATCAGTCAGGTCCGGGCAACGCGCGGACGATTTCTTTGAAGCGATCCCACTCGGTCGCTGTCCAGATTTCGGTTTGGGCGTGGCCGAACGTCCGAATGATGGTAGAAACCTTGGCCGCCGTCTCGATATCATCGGCGATAAAGACATCGAGATAGTCGCACGGTCCGAGCACCGCATAGCTGCTGAGCCATTCGACACTGGGGCATTCCTCCCGCACGCGCTTCATAGCATCGCGCTCGAGTTGCTCCAGCCCTCTCGGTGAGCGCACCGCATCGGGATTCAGTCGCGTCAGCATAATGAACGTGGGCATGGCATAACCTCCCGTGTTTCAAAAGAAACAATACCGAGGCGCCGGTCGCGGGCTTTGATTTCAATCAACCGGCGAAAAACTGCCGCCTAGGCCGGCGCTACGTGAACCCCCGACATCCCAAGGCAGCCATTCGCCGGCTCGGGCTCTCAAAACGCCGCTTTTTTCTGAAAGATTTGCCGAGCGTAATCGAGTGTAGCCAGCTCGGGCGCATCGCCTGGCAATTGCTCGTGGCTTCCGATCACCAAATAGCCCCAAGGGCGGAGCCGTTCGAGCAGGTTCGCCAAGACTTTACGCTGTAGCGGCACAGCGAAATAGGTAAAGGCCACATATCGACACAGGATAAGGTCGAACATGTGTCTGGGCATCTCTGTCCGAAGATCCTGATCAAGAAACTCGATGCCTCGGCGATGCTCGGGCTTGACGCAATACTGGAGATCCAGCCGATCGAAAGCTTGCTCGACGAGCGGCGCCGGCAACTCATGTAAACTCGTCGCCTCAAAGCAGCCGCCACGCGCGCGCGCAAGCATTGCTTTGTCGACATCGGAGGCGATGATCGAGAGTGTGACGCCTGGATGGGCACCTGCGACTTCGACATCCCACAGTATTTTCAATGTGTAGGCCTCTTCGCCCGAGGCGCATCCGGCCGACCAGACGTGTATGTCGCGTCTTTCGCGCTGGGCTCGCGCGGCGATATCGGGCAGCACGCGCCTGCGCACCGTCTCGAATATGCCTCGATCCCGGAAGAACCGTGAAATCGTGATATGGCAGGACGCGTCTAAAATCCGCCACTCAGCCGGATCGGCCTCGAGCCGCGCGCGGTAGGCCGAATAATTGTCGAGGCCAAGATCGCGCATTCGCTGCCTGAGGCGTTTGCACACCTGACGTCGCACCTTGCGGAAGCCCGGCCAGCGCAGATCGAGCTGCGGCAGCGCCCATTGCAGGAATGCTGTGCAATCCAATTCGGTCACGATATTCGACTCATTCGTATTGGTCGCTGGCGGGAAATGCAGTTGCTACGGCCCTATCGACGGTACGCGATCCGACGAAAAGGCTTAGCAATTCTATGCGAGTGGCGGGAAACCGGCCCCCACTCAGGATAAAAATGCGAACACATACCTTATTGAAATTACAGTATAATTTCATAGGGGCGTCGAGGTCATACGCCTTTCGGGAGAGAAGAAATACTATCTCGCCAATCTGTCGATAGCGACCTGCCGACCCTGCAGGCTACCATGAATGCGCGATGGTATGCGCAGCCCCACCGGCAGTTGAAAGAGGAACTTGGTCTTACCAGTAAGAATAAAACTGCGAACACTTATGTTATTGAAATAGCGCTATAATTTCTGACGCTCCGAGCTATTCACTTGGGCTTACGATAGCGCAGTGCATCAACCAGCAAGCTGAATGCTGGGGGGTGCTGGCGACGGCTTGGGTAGTACAGGTGATAGCCCGAAAAAATCGAACACCAATCGGCCAGCACGCGTACGAGCTGTCGCTTGGCGACATATGGCTTCACGATGTCTTCCGGCAGGTAAGTCAAACCTAGTCCGGCCAGAGCCGCGTTCACTCTCAGAGCGATGTTGTTGAATACCAATTGCCCTTCGACATGAACCTTCATTTCGCGGCCGTTCTTCTCGAATTCCCAGGCGTATAACCCGCCGTAAGTCGGCAAGCGAAGATTGATGCAGTTATGGGTAGTGAGGTCCTGCGGTGTTTTTGGACGTTGTCGCTTTTCGAAATATGACGGCGCCCCAACCACCGCCATACGCATATCCGGCCCGACGCGCACCGCGATCATATCCTTGGCAACCTGCTCGCCAAGGCGAATGCCAGCATCGTAGCGTTCGGCGACAATATCGGTCAGACCGTAGTCAATGACGACCTCCACATTGATATCGGGGTAGTTCGGCAACAGCTTTGCTAGTGCAGGCCATAGAATCGTGTCAGCCGAATGCTCTCCGGTGGTGATGCGGATCGTGCCCGCCGGCTTGTCGCGCAACTCGCTCAGTGCCGAAAGCTCGGCATTGATCTCATCAAAACGTGGTCCCACGGTGCGCAGCAGACGCTCGCCCGCTTGCGTCGGTGCCACGCTGCGCGTGGTGCGGGTCAACAGCCGAAGACCCAAGCGCGTTTCGAGGGTGCGGACGGTGTGACTGAGCGCCGATTGAGACACACCCAACCGCGCCGCCGCCCGGGTAAAGCTTCGCTCTCTCGCAACAGCAAGAAAGGCCTGAAGGTCCTTGAGCTCGGCTTGCGACATTCATGAATCCGTTTCATAGGTTCATACAAATATTACCAGCTAATCGAATAATGAGAAATGCACTAGATCAGTCCCATCACGCTGGGCCTTCAGCCTTCAGATTTTGGCTGGCCCGCATTCGATGGAGGCACAGATGCAAATCGCCCGCGCAGGCTCGCAGCCGTCCAGCAAGGGCCCCTCGGACTGGTTCACCGGTACGGTCCGTGTCGATCCGCTATTCCAGGCGCCCGAACCAGCAAGGGGGGTTGGCGCTACCGTCACATTCGAGCCGGGCGCTCGTACCGCCTGGCATACGCATCCGCTCGGCCAGACCTTGATCGTCACCGCCGGCTGCGGCCGGGTGCAGCGGTGGGGCGGGCCTGTCGAGGAGATTCGGCCAGGCGACGTGATCTGGTTCCCGCCCGGCGAGAAGCATTGGCATGGTGCGTCGCCCACCACGGCGATGACCCATATTGCCATTGTCGAACAACTCAACGGCAAGAGCGCTGACTGGATGGAAAAGGTCAGCGACGAGCAATACCGCGCCTAATCGCAGCACGCGGCTGATCTTGCGGCCTCAACGCCGCACGAGCACGTCGGAAGCAAGTTAGACGAGGGGCATCGCCATGAGAGATGTCGTTGTGGTTATCGGGCCTGGTCAGATCGGCCAGGCGATCGCGCGCCGCGTTGGCTTCGGTAAGCATGTTCTGCTCGCTGATATGCGACGGGATAACGCCAATGCGGCAGCAGAGACACTAGGGAACGCCGGATATGAGGTGAGCGTCGCGACAGTCGACGCGTCGTCACGCGATGCCGTTCACGCAATCGTCACGACAGCCACAGGTCTGGGTCAAGTGACCGGTTTGATCCATGCTGCCGGTGTCTCCCCCACGCAAGCATCACCGGCCACGATCCTTAAAGTCGATCTGTATGGCACGGCGGTTGTGCTCGAAGAGTTCGGCAATGTCATCGCCCGCGGTGGCGCTGGTGTTGTCATTGCGTCGCAGTCGGGCCATCGCCTTCCCCCGCTCACCGTTGAACAAAACAAAGCGTTAGCTACGACGCCGGCGGAAGAGTTGCTCAGCCTTCCCTTCCTTCAGCCTAACCAAGTGACGGATTCTCTTCACGCGTACCAAATCTCGAAGCGCGGGAACTCTCTGCGCGTGATGGCCGAGGCGGTACGCTGGGGCAAGCGTGGCGCGCGGATCAACACGATCAGCCCGGGCATCATTATGACCCCACTAGCGAGGGACGAATTAACGGGGCCTCGTGGCGCAGGTTACCGGCGAATGATCGAAGTGTCCGCTGCTGGGCGCGCTGGCACACCGGACGAGGTGGCTACCGTCGCGTCGTTGCTCATGGGTTCGGACGGTGGGTTCATCACCGGGAGCGACTTCCTGATGGATGGAGGGGTGACCGCGGCCTACTGGTACGGCGATCTCGCACCCCAATAAGCGCACGATCAGCAGCCGCCTTAGAGGCATAAGGAGTTTGAAAATGCAAAAGCGAAAACTTGGAAAAGGTGGCCCTGAAGTGTCGGCGATCGGGCTAGGCTGCATGGGACTGAGTTTTGGCTACGGCCCGGCGGTCGACGAGCAGCAGGGAATTTCGCTGATCCGCGCTGCTGTGGATCGCGGCGTCACCTTCTTCGACACCGCGGAAGCCTATGGCCCCTTTGCAAACGAGGAACTGGTCGGTGAAGCGCTTGCACCATTCCGCAACAAAGTCGTGATTGCCACCAAGTTCGGCTTCAAGGATGGAGACTCGACGCATGGCCTGGACAGTCGGCCGGAACGCATCAAGGAGGTCGCCGAGGCCTCGCTCCGTCGGCTGAAGACCGATCGCATCGATCTCTTCTATCAACACCGCGTCGATCCGGCCGTGCCGATCGAGGATGTCGCCAGCGCGGTGAAGGACCTCATCAAGGCCGGCAAAGTCAAGCACTTCGGTCTTTCCGAAGCAGGCGCGCAGACGATCCGGCGGGCACACGCCATCCAGCCGGTCACCGCGCTGCAAAGCGAGTATTCGCTATGGTGGCACGAGCCGGAGAAGGAGATATTGCCAACACTCGAAGCACTCGGAATCGGCTTCGTTCCCTTCAGCCCTTTGGGCAAGGGCTTCCTCACCGGCGCGATCACCGAGACTACGGTCTTCGATAAGACCGACTTTCGCAATATCGTCCCGCGCTTCACGCCGGAAGCGCGCAAGGCCAATCAAGCTTTGGTCGATCTGCTTGGCACCATCGCCAAACGAAAGAAGGCGACGTCGGCGCAGATCGCCCTCGCTTGGCTGCTCGCCCAAAAGCCCTGGATCGTTCCAATCCCCGGCACGACTAAGCTGCATCGGCTTGAGGAAAATACTGGCGCTGCCGCCATTGATCTGACGGCGGATGACCTTCGCAACATTGAAACCGCTGCCGCTACGATCACGGTGCAAGGCGCGCGCTATCCTGAAAAACTGGCGCAGTTGACCGGCCGCTGACGCACCAAAGACCGCTTCTGTGCAAGCCGCGACGGAGGAGCATCTTGCGTGTTGGTATTCTCGGTTCGGGATTGATGGGTGGCAAGCTTGGGACGCTGTTCGCGCGCGCTGGCCACAAGGTTGTGTTCAGCTACGCGAGGCGGCAAGAGAAGCTTAAACGACTGGCCAAAGAGGCCGGCGAAAACGCCCGTGAGGGTACGCTGCGTGAGGCCGCGCAGGACGCGGATGCGCTGCTGCTCGCCGTGCATTGGTCGCGCGTGGACGACGTGTTGAGCCAGTCCGGCGACCTGTCAGGCAAAGTGATTATCATCTGCTCGCTGCCGATGGATGCGGGCAATACCGGCCTCGTGATCGGCCTCACCGCCTCGGGCGCGGAGGAATTGGCAAGAAAAGTGCCCAAGGCACGCATTGTCTCTGCGTTCAATACGGTGCCAAGCGAAGTGCTGTTCGGCGTCTACGGCGCCCGGCGCAAAGCGAACCGGCCGAGTCTCGTCTATTGCGGGGACGAAGCGCGCAGCAAAGAGATTGCGGCCGAACTGATCAGCGACGTCGGGTTCGCGGCCATAGATGCCGGTCCCCTGCGGATCGCGCGCTACACCGAGCCGTTTGCGCTGCTCATGGGCCAACTCGCCTACGAGGGCGGAGAAGGTCCGGAACTGGCGTACCGCTTCGAACGGTTCGGGAGGTGAGCGCCATGGCAGAACTTGCCGAATGGGACAGCTTCTATGTGATCGTTGGCTCAGCCGCGGGCGCGCTGATCGGCTTGCAGCTTGTCGTGATGACGCTCATCGCCGAACGCCCCCCAATCCGCGCCGCCGAGGCCGGCGCGGCATTCGCCACGCCGACGGTCGTTCATTTCGGCGCGGCCTTGCTGTTATCGGCGCTTCTGCACGCACCGTGGCAAACGATCGGCGTCACAGCCACTGCCTGGGGCCTCGTTGGCTTCTGCGGCGCCATCTATACGGCCATCGTCGCACGGCGCATGGCGAAGCAAACGACCTACCTCGCGAGCTTCGAGGACTGGCTGTTCCATGTGGCGCTGCCCTTAACCGCCTACGCAATGCTCGCGCTGTCCACCTTCGCGGCGCCCGCCTACACGCGCGAGATTCTGTTTGGTGTCGCCGGCGCGACGCTGCTGTTGCTCTTCCTTGGCATTCACAACACCTGGGACGCGGTCGTCTACCACGTTTTGGTCAACAGACGAGACGCAAATACGAAGCCACCCCGGCGCGCGGCTTCAAGGAAAAGGTAAGGTCATGACAAAGAACATCGAAGGCAAGGTTGTCGTTATCACCGGCGCGAGCAGCGGCCTCGGCGAGGCCACCGCGCGCCACCTTGCGCAGCGTGGCGCTAAGCTGGTCCTGGGCGCAAGACGTCTCGAAAAGCTTCAAGCCCTCGCCGAAGAGCTTTCGTTGGGTAGCGCGGCAGCCATGCAGACCGACGTGACGCAGCGCGACCAGGTCAAACGGCTCGTTGATCATGCGGTCCAGGCGCACGAGCGCATCGACGTGATGATCAACAATGCCGGCCTGATGCCGCACGCTCCGCTGGAGCGGCTCAAGGTCGACGAATGGGATCGCATGATCGACGTCAACATCAAGGGCGTCCTGTACGGCATCGCCGCCGTGCTGCCGTACATGATGCAGCAGAAGTCCGGACACGTGATCAATGTCTCGTCGGTCGCGGGCCACAAGGTCACGCAGGCTGGTGCGGTCTACGCGGCGACCAAGCATGCAGTACGTGCTCTCTCCGAAGGGCTACGCCAGGAAGTGAAGCCCTACAACATCCGCACGACCGTGATCTCCCCGGGCGCAGTGGCAACCGAATTGCCGGACAGCATCAGCGAGCCGGATATCGCAGAGAGCATCCACAAATTCTATGAGACGTTCGCTATCCCGGCCGATTCTTTCGCGCGGGCAGTGGCCTTCGCCATCAGCCAGCCAGAGGACGTCGACATCAACGAAATCCTGTTTAGGCCGACGCGGCAAGAACTATAATCAGCCGGCAAGCAATGTCGGCTTTAGTTATCAGTTGACGAACCGCGGTGCTGGTAACTCGTTAACCTGACCACAATTTACCGGACGCGCTGCCGTTTTATGATCCGCCTCTACAGGAGTGTTCGCGGTTTTGTATCAAGTGGTGGAATTTTGGCGCGCCGGTTGGAATAAAACTGCGAACATGTATGTTATTGAAATAGCACTATAATTTTGCTCATCGACATGCGCTTTACACCCAGGATTAGTGAACAGGCGATCGGCCACCGCGAACAATATCTGGGAGCAAACTATTGTCCTGCCGTGCCGATCGTTGGTGAACGCGGCTGGTATTGGGTTGGCTATACGTCAGCCATGGCTTTGACTTCGCATGCAGCATCAACGCGCAAGCACGGCGGCCTCTGATCGAAACGGTCGGCGCGGGCTGATCGTGCAGCAAGGCGACCTGCCGCCTCAATTCGAAGGCCTCGTGTTCCGGCACCCAACGCGGTGAGTTCGATATCCTGTGGAACAATATTTATCAACACATGGTGCACATCGATTGCCACAAGACGCACTGGCCGGGACGGCTTTCCAATCGCGTATAAACTCCAATTTGGACCATTTTCGTTGATCCGACGTTATATGACAGCCTAGAACGTTGGCGGCGTGCTGATCCAAAGTACCCGCGCCGTGCGCGAACCGACGTTGCGGTAGGAGTGCGGAAGCTCGGATCGAAAATGAAAAGAATCGCCGACTTTGGCACGCAGGCGCCTGCCATCGATAACTAGCTCGATCTCGCCTTCAAGCACGTAGCCGATTTCTTCACCGGCATGGACAATCGTTTCGCTGCCGCAGCGAGGTGCGATTCGGTGGATGTTGCCCTGCAGCAGGTGTTCGCGGCTGTAGGGAATCAGGCGTTCCAGCTGGATTCCCTTTCCGGTCCGAAGATTGTCGGTCATCAGGATGGGACGCTCGCCAGCGCGGGAAACGATACGGTCACCGACTTTCGCGGCTGAATAGAGCTCGGAAATATTGGTTCCGAGCGCGGTCGCAATGCGGTGCAAGGTCCCAAAAGATGGCGTTGCCTTGTCGTTTTCGATTTTCGACAACATGCTCTCGGAGCATTGCGCCTCGTCTGCGAGCTGCTTCAACGTGATGCCACGGACCATCCGGGAGTGCCGAATCCGAACGCCGAGCCCCGAAGGCTGCTCGGCAACGCCACACTTTTTCGGTTTAGCTTTGGATGTGCCGACCGACTTGGCAATCTTGTGTCTGCGCTGAAGCAACTGTCGTTTGCTCATGGTGCAATGAGAATGTCTGGCACGATCTGACCGGCATAGTTGCTAAAAAGAAAGGATAGCAAATGCCAGAATGGCACGCGAGCAGTTTGGGGGAAACGAGGCGCATTCTTGCGGTGCGCCTCGTTTCCTGTTGGACCCTGTTTTGACGCTCAAAGCTTGCGATCCGCGAGCGGGGGCAGGAACTTCTCGGTGTAGACGCTTGCCGGGTCTGGCTTACTCGAAAGCTTGTACGCATCGGCGATCGAGTCGATCGTGAACTGCAACTTCTTCGGATCCACCACGCTCAGACCCTGCGCCACAACGTGTTTGGTTTTGGTCAATTCGAGGGCCAAGCCGAGGCGGACCTTCTCGATCTCCATCTTCATCATCGGATCGCGCTCCTTCATCAAGGCGAGTGCGGCGTCCGGATTGACAATAGTTTCCTTGGTGCCTTTGTTAAGCGCCGCAACCACACCCTTTACTGTCTCGGGATTTTCATCGGCAAATTTCTTCGTGGTCACCAGCGCCAAGCCGTACATGTCGGCGCCAAAGTCAGAATACTTGATCACCGACAGGTCTTTCATGGTAAAGCCGAGCTCAAGCGCTGCTGGCACGTTTGAGTTCGTGAAGCCGCCCGTCCCGACCACCTCACCCCGCTTGAGCATGGGGCCGAAGAGCTGTGGTTGCACATTCACCCAGTCGACCTTGACGTTCTCCGCCTTGGCCGCCTTCAGCAGGATGGAAATCGTGTCGTGCACTGCGGTTCCCGGACCGCCAGCGATCTTCTTGCCGTCAAGATCGGCGGGCTTCTTGATGCCGGCGTCGGCGCGCGTAATCACAGCTAGCGGCGTGTCGTCAAAGCTGATGTAGACCGCAATCAGGGGCGACGACGGGTTCATCGCGTTGAAGCGGATCATGGATGGCATGTCGACCCAGCCAAACTGATAGGCGCCGCCGGCGACGCTGACGGCGACATTAGTCGCGCCCTTGCCGGCATCGATTGCGTCAACGGTTACGCCATTGGCTTTGAAGTAGCCTTTTTTCTCGGCAATGAAGAACGGCGCATGCGTGCCCTGGATGATCCAGTCCATCATGATCTTGACGTTCTTGGTCTCCGCCCGTGCCGGCACTATGAACACGCCGGAAGCAAGCAGAAGCGTGCTCGCCACGCCGACGCTGAATACGCGCCTGCTCAAAGGCTGGGCTGTCAGTTTTGCGCTCAATTCTCCGGCACTTTCACACTTTTGAACTGCATTCAAGTGACTTGCAAACATTGCGGTGTCCTTTCAGTTCCGGCGCATGCGCAACTTTGCAAGAAGCGTGCCTTGGCATGATGGTTGCAGGCTCTTACGCATCTGGCGGCGTATGGCGTCACAATGAGTATCTTCGGCAGCGAGGTTGCCTCATCGATGATCACGCTGCACCGACATTGGGCGCCCGCCGCGCAAGCGACACAAACCGCGCATTAGGAGTGAGTCAGAATGTTGAAGCTTCCGGGCCATGGCCGCTACGACCACGTTAATATCAACCACCGGCCGGATTACAGTTGGCCCGACGGCAAGCGCTTGGCGTTCTACATTGCAATGAATGTCGAGCACTTCGCTTTTGGCACCGGCATCGGTATGGACCCGACCAATCGCGGCGGCCCGCAAACCTCGCGCAATTGGGCATGGCGCGACTACGGCAACCGCATCGGAAACTGGCGGCTGTTCGAAATTCTCGACGAACTCAAGCTGCCAGCGACAATTCTGCTCAACAGTTCCGTCTGCTACCATTATCCCGATATCGTCGAGAAGATCAGGCAACGTGGTGACGACGTCTGCGGCCACGGCCGCACCAATGCGGAAGTCCTCCAGTCATTCTGGGAGCACGACGAGGCTCGCGTCATCAAGGAAGTCACCGAAGTCATCGAGAAATATGTGGGTGTACGCCCCTACGGCTGGATGGGCCCCGGCGCCAATGAATCCAAAACGACGCCCGACCTGCTGAAGGAGGCCGGCTATACTTATCTGCTCGATTGGCCGGTGGACGATCAGCCGATCTGGATGCGCACGCGCTCCGGTCCGCTGCTATCGGTCCCCTACCCGCTGGAGCTGAATGACGCCGGCACGCTAGTCGCACGCGACCATTCTGGTCGCGAGTTTGCCGACATGATCGTCGATCAGTTCGAGGAACTCTTGGAAGCCAGCGAGAAGCAGCCGCTGGTGTTCTCGCTTTCTCTGCACGGCTTCATCGTTGGTCAGCCATTTCGACTACGCCCGCTCCGCAAGGCGATCAAGCATTGTGTCGAACACAAACATGCCGACCGTGTATGGTTCGCCCGTGCCGGCGAGATCGCCAAGTACTGCTATGCGATGAAGCCTGGCATTATTCCGGGTAGCGCTATGGCGGCCGCGGCCTGAGCACGACAGCAGGAACTGCTACCATGAATCAGCCTCTTGGCGCCGCAGAACCCGCGGTGAAAACCCATCTCTTGCAGTCGAAACCGGAAACAGTGCACTGGGGCTTTTTCGACGGAGCACTGCCGCCGGTGCTGACCATCGAATCCGGCGACCGGGTCGTGATCGAATGCGTCTCCGGCAACCCCGAATGGATGCCGCCGGAGGGTGCCGGTTTCAAGCCACTCGACGACATCAAGCTGGTGCACGAAAAAGCCAAGCGCGGCAGCGGCAACCACATCCTCACGGGGCCGATCTACGTAAAGGATGCCAAGGTCGGCGACGTGCTTGAGGTGAAGATCCTCGCCGTAGAAATGCGGCAGGACTGGGGCTTCAACCTCTTCCGCTCCTATGGCGGCACGCTACCCGAGGAGTTCAACTACCAACGGATCATCCATGTGGCGCTCGATCATGCTGCCAAGTTCGCCACCATGCCTTCCGGCCTGAAGGTGCCACTAGCGCCCTTCTTCGGCCAACTCGCGGTGGCGCCGCCCAAAGCCTTCGGCAAGCAGAACAGTAAGGAGCCACGCGAGTTCGGCGGCAACCTCGACTGCAAGGACCTGGTGGCCGGCAGCACGATCTACCTGCCGGTGTGGAACGATGGCGCTTTGTTCTCAACAGGGGACGGCCATGCCGCCCAAGGCCATGGCGAGGTTGATGGCACCGCCATCGAAACCTCGCTCAAGGGCACTTTCGAGTTCAAGGTGCGTACGGATCTCGACTGGAAGCTGCCACGCGCGGAGACGCCAACACATCTCATCGCCTTCGGCCTCGATCCGGACCTTGATGACGCCGCTAAGCAGGCGCTGAAGCAGATGATCGATTGGATCATCAATCTCGTCGGACTTTCGAAAGACGAGGCTTACGCGCTGTGCAGCTTTGCTTGCGACCTGCATGTAACGCAGACCGTGAACAACGTGAAGGGTGTGCACGCCATGATTGCTAAATCGATCTTGCAGAAACCAGCGTGACGCACCTTTGAATAAGAAGTTCGAGGCATGAAGCACTTCGTCGACATGTACGACGTGTCGCTGCGTTACGGCGAGGACGAAGATGGCACCCTCGCCTTGCGCAACGCCACGATGCGGGTAGATAGCGGTGAATTCGTTGCAGTGGTCGGCCCCTCTGGCTGCGGCAAATCCACCCTGATGAAGGTCATTACCGGTTTGTGGTCGCCGACCAGAGGCGCCGTCATCGTCGACGGCAGAGAGGTCGAGCGGCCCTTGTCCATCACCGGCATGGCGTTTCAGAACCCAACGCTGCTGCCCTGGCGCACCACACTCGACAATGTGATGCTCCCGCTTGAGATCGTGCAGCCGCATGCGGCCAAGTTCCGACGCGAGCGGACGCGGTACGAAGCAAAGGCTCGCGAATTGCTAGCGTTGGTCGGCCTGAAGGACTTCGAAGAGAAATATCCTTGGCAATTGTCTGGCGGCATGCAGCAACGGGCGTCGATCTGCCGCGCGCTCATCCACGATCCCTCGCTCCTGATGCTCGATGAACCGTTCGGCGCATTGGACATGTTTACGCGCGAGGAATTGTGGCTGGCCATGCAGGACATCTGGATTGCGCGCCGGCCGACGGTGATCCTGGTCACCCACGACCTGCGCGAAGCCGTTTTTCTGGCCGACCGCATCTTTGTCATGAGCGCGCGTCCGGGCCGTATCATCGCCGAGCGCACGGTCGAGCTGGCGCGACCGCGAGCGTTATCCATGACCTATGAACCCTATGCCGTCGGTCTGGTGCAGAATCTACGAGACCATATCCATGGCGCACGGGAGGCCGCATGAGCGAAATCGCCGTCCCTGCGCGGGCGCGGCGCCGCGGCAAGCTCTCGCGCAACAGGGCATTCCGCCGCCTGCTGCCCTGGCTTGTGGTCGCAGCAATATTCCTTATCTGGCAGGTACTGGTGACCGGCCTGCGCATCGAGTCCTTCGTGCTGCCATCTCCGAGCGCCATCTTCGCGGCCGGCTGGCAGTGGCGCGGCCCAATCCTCGAGAATTCGTTGCAGACGTTCTTCACCACGGCGATCGGTTTCGGCTTCGCCATCGTCTTCGGTGCGCTCGCGGGTATCGCTATCGGATCCTCGCCGTTGGTATATGACGGCTTCTATCCGGCGCTGGTCGGTTTCAATACGATTCCGAAGGTCGCAGTGGTGCCGATCCTCATCATATGGTTCGGCGTCGGCTCCATCCCGGCGATTATCACCGCCTTCCTGCTGGCGTTCTTTCCCATCCTGGTGAATGTCGCTACCGGCATCGCCACTGTCGAGCCGGAACTGCAGGATGTGCTGCGGGCACTGGGCGCGAGCAAATGGCAGATGATCCGCAAGGTGGGGCTGCCGCGCGCCATGCCCTATTTCTTTGCCTCGCTGAAGGTCGCCATAACCGTCGCCTTTGTCGGTTCGATTATCGCCGAAACAGTCGGCTCCAACAGTGGCATCGGCAATCTGATGCTGGTTGCCTCCTCACGCTTCGAAGTGCCGCTCGCCTTCGCCGGCCTCTTGGTCACTGGCGCCATGGGTATCGCCATGTATGCCGTTGCCGGTGCCATCGAGGCACGCATGACCGGATGGGCGACGCGCGGCAACACGGGCCTTAATAAGTAGAAAGTCGGCCGAGCGTAAAGGCTCGTGGACGCTAAAGACTATTCCAATCTAAGCTGACGCTCGACATATCATGACCGAATTTACGCCGGCGAAACCATGAGCACGCTCAATGACCTGTTCCTCACGGCTATAGCGCCGACGGTACTGCCGGTCGTGGGCGGCGGCCTTTTTCCGGTCCGACGCGTCTACTGCGTTGGCCGCAATTACGCTTCGCACATTCGGGAGATGAAAGAAGCCGACGAACGCGACCCGCCCTTCTTCTTCCAGAAGCCACGCGACGCCGTCGTTGGCGACGGCTCGATCGTTCCCTACCCGCCGGATACAAATGATTTCCAGCATGAAGTCGAATTGGTCGCCGCCATCGGCAAGGACGGCCGCGACATTCCCGTCGCGTCCGCGCTCGATCATGTCTGGGGCTATGCCGTCGGCATCGATCTAACCCGCCGCGATCGCCAGCGTGACGCTCGCGACCTGCGCCTGCCTTGGGAGAGCGGCAAGAGTTTCGATCATTCCGCACCCTGTGGGCCGGTCCATCCGGCTGCAAAAGTTGGCCACCCTTGCTCAGGCGCCATCACGCTTTCAGTGAATGGCACCGAACGCCAGCGCGGCGATCTTAACGAAATGATTTGGAGTACCGCTGAGATCGTGTCGCAACTATCGCGGCAGATGACGCTGAAGAGCGGCGATCTGATCATGACCGGCACGCCGGCCGGGGTCGGACCGATTCTGCCCGGAGACCGGATTGTCGCTACGGTCGATACGTTAGGCACGCTCTCGATTACGATTGGGCAATGTGCAGATTGATGCGATGAATATCCGCACAGGCGGTTTGGGATTAGCTGGCGCTCATCAACTATCGGTTACGTCCCGTCAGCCACTTTCTCACCTTCCGCCGCCGTGAGAGCGTTCGCTGTTTTGTACCAAGTGGTGGAAATTTGGCGCGCCGGTCGGAATAAAACTGCGAACATGTATGTTGTTGAAAATCACAATATACTTTTAAGCAAAGAGTGGCAAAATGCGATCCTGCTGTCTGCTTTGCCCAGTGACACGCGGTGGGAAAGGAACGCAATGCCGCTCGCATAGTTTTGCGAGCCCAACGTCCGACAGGCCAAAACTCCCTTTGCTACCGGCATGGACCAAACGAGGTCGTAGAGTTCTGTTCTCGTGAGCAACGGTTTCGGCACGCCACTGACCCGCCTTGTCGTACACCTCAACCCGCCGGCCTTTAAGTCGCGGCTTGACTGCGCGTTCCGGACGATCGTGATCACCCATTCCAGGCCATCGTGACTCACCTGAGTGTCCGCAGTTTTGTTCTGAATGGTGGGAAAATGACGCGCCGGTCGGGACAAAACCGCGAACATGTATCTAATTGATATATCACTATGATTCTGCTCGTCTTGCAGAACGCTGACGCCGCCCTCGCTTCCCGCGCTTTTTCCGGGCTGGAGCCAAGCTTGCTCGTTTAGGCTGATTTTTGGTCCGCGTTGCGCGATGTGGGCCGCCTTTCTTTTCCCCCCTGGTCATTTTCACGGCAGACTTTTTACTTGGTGTCGGCGTCTTGAAACGCAGTTTCCGCTTCGGAGCGGTGTTCAGGGGCGGATCGGAAATGCCGGCTTCAGCCATCTCCAGCCCAAACAGGGCCGCGACATCGCTGTCGCCGAGCACTTTCGCCTCGCCGGGCGTCGACTTGGACCGTGCAAGGTCCTGCCCGGCACCGGCGAGCAATTCGGTCTCATCGACGCCGCGCAGCACGAACAGCAATTGCGGGCTTTCATCCAGCCTTGCGCCGACGCCATAGAGCGCCGCTGCGACATGCTTGCACATATCGGCCCAGTCGGGGCAGCTACAGGACAGCCTGATTTCGCTCGGCGCTGGAAACAACCCGTCACCTTCGCGGCAAACCCGATCCATGACGCCTTTGGCCAAGCGTCCTTGCAGGAGTTCCACCAACGAGTCGATCGTGCCCGCACAGTCGCGACAGATCGCTCGCCAGCGCTTTGCCGCCACCGGTGAAACGGCGATTTTGATTTGGTAAAGCTCGGAACCGCTGACCAACGCCGCAACCTCACCCTCGCCGATCTGCAGGTCGACGACCGAACCGAGACGGACATAGGATCGCCCGCGCGGCAGGCGGTTCTCGAAGTCGCTATATCGCTCCAAGTTGCTGCACCACGCCTTGCCCCAGAAGCTCGCGGCGATCGTGCGTCCCTTAATGGTCACGGGCGCAATGGACCGTCCTCGCTTTTTGAGCTCGGCGACTTTCCTCTCGGCCCGCCGGCGTTTCTCGGCGACCGAAACGTAATCTTCCCACCCGAAGCCGAAATAGCTCACCGGTCAGCTTTCCTTGATGGCTGCCGCCAAATCGAGGCTTACGAGTTTCAGCAGTTCGTCGTTCGTCATCTCGGTTAGGTCGGTCTCTGCGCCGCCGTCAAGAAAATCCCCCGCGAGTTGCTGCTTGGCCTGAATCATGGCGTCGATCTTGTTCTCGACGGTGCCCCGGCAAACGAACTTGTGCACCAGCACATTCTTGGTCTGTCCGATGCGAAATGCACGGTCCGTGGCTTGGTTTTCAACAGCCGGATTCCACCATCGGTCGAAATGAATAACATGGGAGGCCGCCGTCAAATTGAGCCCGGCACCCCCCGCTTTCACGGACAGCACGAAGAAGGGAACGTTTTCGTCCTCCTGGAATCGGCGAACCAGGTCCTTGCGCGCCTTGACCTCGGTTGCGCCGTGCAGAACGAGACCCGGCCGACCGAACACCGAGCCCAGGAAAGCCGCCAACGGCGCCGTCGTCTCCTTGAACTGGGTGAAGATCAGCACCTTCTCCTGCCGTGCCGCAATTTCTTCCGCGATTTCGCGCAGGCGCTCGAACTTGCCACTGTCCGCCTCGGACCATGCGTTGTCGCCCAGCCATTGTGAGGGATGATTGCAAATCTGTTTCAGCCGCATCAGTAGCGCAAGAACGATGCCGCGGCGCTGGATTCCGTCCGCCTCTTCGAGCTGACGGGAAAAATCGTCGACCGCCTGCTGATACAGCGCCGCCTGCTTTCGGCTCAACAGACAAAACGCCTTCACTTCGGTCTTGTCCGGCAGGTCGGCCATGATGCTCTTATCGGTCTTCATGCGACGCAAAATATAAGGACGCACAAGCTCGCGCAGCGGTCCGAACGGATTGTGCGGCCAGTCGGCAAGTTGCTTGACGTAGGCGGAAAATTGCTTGGACGATCCCAGAAGCCCGGGATTGAGAAAATCGAAGATCGACCAAAGGTCGCCGAGCCTATTTTCGATCGGCGTGCCGGTCAGAGCAATGCGAGCGTCCGCTTTAAGCTGCTTGACCGTCCTAGTCTGCTTGGCCGCCGCATTCTTGATGGCCTGGGCCTCGTCGATTACCACGAGTCGCCACGGCGTCTCGACCAGCCACCCAGCGCGCGCCAAGAAGCCATAGCTCGTGATCGCGAGATCGATTCCCGCTATATCGGCCGCAGAGGCGACCTTGAGTCTTTCTGCCGGCATGGCCGAGGGATGCACCACTCTCGCCTTCAAGCTCGGGGCAAACCGGGAAATCTCGGACGCCCAATTGGCAAGCAGCGACGCCGGGGCCACCAGGATCGACGGCTTGCGTTTACCCGCGGCTTGCTGTTTCAGCACCAGCAGCAACGACAACACCTGGATGGTCTTGCCCAGCCCCATGTCGTCGGCGAGACACGCGCCGAGTCCGAGCCGGGCGAGCAGATGAAGCCATTGCACGCCCGTGTGTTGATAGGGCCGCAGATTGCCCAGCAGCATCGGCCCGGGATCGACGCCCGCGAAACCGCCCGGGTGACGCAACTCTGCCAGCGTCTGTGCGAGCCAAGGCCCGGCCACGGTCTCGCTCCAATCGACGGCCTCTTGGGCTGAGGCCTCATCTCCGGAAATTCCGGCTCCCGCCAGCAGACGCATGGCCTCGCCAAACGAGAGCCCTTCGGCAGCGGCCCGACGCTCGATGGCGCCGAATTGCTCAAGCGTCCGGTTCAATCGCTCGCGATCGATTTCGACCCATTGGCCGCGAATTAAGGCGAGGCCGTCGGATTGAGCGAGCAGGCGCTTGATCTCGGCTTTGGTCAGCGTCTCGCCGTCAAGCGTCACCTCCATACGAAAATCGAGTAACGCGTCCAGCCCAAGCTGAGCGGGCGGCTTGCCGCCGACCGTCGCCGTCACCTGCGGGCGTGCGGGGCGGTTCATACGCCAGTTCGCCGGCATCCGCACGACGATACCGGTGCTTTCCAGGACTGTAGCGTCCTTGAGGAATTGCAGCGCTTCCTGCGGCGTCCAGCGCAGCGGATGAAAGATTTCGCCGGCATCGACCATTGCCCTCAACCAGCCGCATTGCTCGGCGGCGCGTTGAACCGGCATCAGCAACGACAACAGGCGCTCACGGTTCCTGGCGCCGGCATATTCCTGCAAGGCCTTGCCGAGCGGCAGATGCTGCGCCTTGGCCTGCGCCGACAGCCGTGTTGTATAGGTCGCCAAAAAGGCGAACGGGGCCTCCTCGTCCTTCCTGTTCTCGGCGAGATTGAAATGAACGCGCCCGACCAGATTCCAGGCGGGATGACGGGACTTTAGAAATTCCTGAACCGAGAGCCAGGTTTCGGCCAACTCGGCGTCGAATGCTGAGTCCATGCCTCGCCAGAGATCGGCAAGAACAGAAACCGTCAGGTATTCCGCGCCGATCATCGGCGGAACCGCGGCGGCCATCTTGTCCAACTCGCCGTCTGTGGGGATGGGTACAGGCGGTTTGGTGCCGCCCTCGCCGATATCGGGAAGGGTGCACAGCGCGGTCACGTAGCGTGCCCCAAACTCTCGCCAATACGACAAGACGGGAGGCAGACTTGTCCCCACTTCGTCGACGCCTAGGCATAACAGTCCGTGACCGGAGCCCCGCGCAAACGCCTTCTCCAGCCGCGAGCCTTGCTCGGACTCCAAGGCGAGCGCCTCCTCCGTTCGCCTGAGGACCAGCGACCTATGCGGAGTGAGAAAGGGCGCCAGCACCATGATCGACGATTTTTTTCATGAGTTCCCGCATTCCTCTGACAGCCGCGACTCGATGTCGTTGGGGCTCGCAGGATACGGAGATGCTCGCCAATCTCAATGGCGCCGGCACAGACGCAATGTTCGCAGTTTTGTTGCGAACGGCGTGAAATTTGGCGCGCCCGAAGAGATTCGAACTCCTGACCCCCAGATTCGTAGCCGAACCAGGCGCGTTTCGGAAACAGCATACTGATCAGCGGCTTAGCCGGCAAGTTGTTGATCTGTCGCGTTGACTTGGCCGCAATCGCCGGCATCCAACCGCACGCGACCGCATATAGCGCGCGACGACATCGGAAAGATGCGCGACATATCCGCGACCATTTTGTTCCTTGGACCGCGTACGCTCCGCCAGGCCTCGCTGGTAGCTTGCGTCATGCTTCACTTCGGTTCGCTCATGGCAGCATCCGCTTCAGGCTCCGCCGCCTCGTGCGGGATTCGCATCTCCGCGGACCAGCACTATTAGCCCGATGGCACCGACTACAGCGAATACGGCGCCAAAATAGAACACCGCAGCGTGGCCAATGTGATCCCAAAGAAGCCCGGCGGCAACGCTGGATACCAGTTGCAGAAGGCCGACCGTGGAGCTGTACCAACCGATGCCGCTGGCGCGCAGATGGGTCGGAACCAAATCGGAAGCGAGCGCCTTGCCAACGGCGCGAAAGATGCCTTGGTAGAGCCCATAGACGACGAACAGCGTACCGATCAACAACACGTTTTGGGTGACCGCGAAGCCCAAATAGGCGACGATAAAGACTGCGTAGGACGCGAGCAGGATGTTGCGTCGGCCCCAGCGGTCGGAGAGCGATCCCGCCGGATACGAGATCAGCGCGGCGACCAGATTGAATGCGGCGTAGATCAGAATCGTTGTTTCCAGCGAGGCGCCGATCGCCTGAGTTTGCAGAATTAGGAACGCGTTCGTCGAATTGCCGATTCCGAATAGCGCCGTCGCCAACAGGTAGTCCCAATACGGCTTCGGAAACTGCTTCAGGCCGACATCAATCTTCGATTTTGCGGCTACGGCGACAGAGCGGCCCGAGACCAAAAGCACCATGAGAAATGCCAGCAGGCCAGGGACGAACGCTACGTAGAAGATCGTGCGTAGGTCGACTCCGTACGAATAGAGCAGGAAGACCGCGAGCAGCGGACCGATGAAGGCCCCCGCATTGTCGCCCACACCCTCCAACCCGAACGCCCGCCCTCGGTCGCGTTCTTCGACAGATGATGCAATGAGCGCATCACGCGGTGCCGAGCGGACACCACTGCCGAAGCGGTCAAGGAGCCGCGCGCCGAACACGCCCTGCCACGCTGTCGAGATCCCCATCAGCGGCTTGCCAAGGGCCGCCAGGAAATAGCCGACAAGTGCGATGGACTTGTGCTTCTGCAGCCTATCGGACAGCGCGCCGGAGAAGCCCTGCACAATGTTCTGCGTTGCCTGGGCAAAACCATCCACTAAGCCGACAATGCTGCCGCTCGCCTTGAGCGTCTGCGTCAGAAAAACCGGCAGAACCGGATAGAGCATCTCCGTGGAGATGTCGGCGAACAGGCTGGCAAAGGCGAGAAGGAACGTGTTTCGCGATAGCCCGGCAAGATATCGCTGTAAAACTAACGAGGTCATGAACAACACCCAAATCCTATCAGACGCCATACGCCAAGCCGTATTGCCTCCGTCTGCACTTCAGTTGCGAAGTCGCTCCTCATTACGCGGCGATCAGGCCCCCACAGACGGCGGATAGCACGACGACCAACCAAGGCGGTGTCTTCCACATGAAGAGGAGAAGAAAAGCCGCGCTCGCCAGCGCAAAATCGGCACCATTCGTGATGCCAGCGGTCCAGACCGGATTGTAGAGCGCCGCCAGCAAGAGACCGACCACCGCAGCATTGACACCGCGCAGTGCGGATCGGGCCCAGTCCTGCCGGCGCAGGTCATCCCAGAACGGCAGCGGCCCGATGACCAGCAAGAACGATGGCAGGAACATTGCGACAAGACACAGACCCGCGCC